>Ga0153980_1000550_pt1 | contig 16941 bp, 12 predicted proteins | sample TSGA064MetaG_FD_104722 | JGI IMG/M metagenome (GOLD analysis project Ga0153980, IMG submission 104722) | Attine ant fungus gardens microbial communities from Georgia, USA - TSGA064 MetaG | ecosystem: Host-associated > Fungi > Mycelium > Unclassified | place: USA: Georgia, Magnolia Springs State... | reverse complement strand
TTTGCAAAATCAATAAGAATTGATTTCACCTTTGTTTTTTTAACATATTGACTCAATTAATAATAACACTTCACACTACTAAATTAAATTATAAAACCAGTCTGTCTTAACTCATGATTTTAACTTTCAACTTTTCTAGAAAAATATTAAATTACAAATTTTTTTTATCCCTTTCAAAGCTACTATTAGATAAACCATTACATGTCCATATCTCTTAACTTTAACCATTCTAACTATTATAAAAGTAAATCAATCGATTTCTTATAGGTTTTTCCAATAGGTATTTCCGCTTCAGTATACTTCAAACTAATGGTGTTGTTTACATAATTTAATTTTTCAATCATTTTTGGATTAACAATATAAGCCTTATGACAACGAAATAAATCCCTCTTATCTTTCAACGTTTCTAATAAAGCACTTAAAGACACACTAATAAATTCCTCTCTAATAAGGCTCTGCCGATGGGAATGATATAATATAATTTCTATTTTTCTTTTACCTTTTACTTTTTCAATGTATAAAATATCATTTATCTCAATTAACCTTGAGAAACCATTTTGTTTAATTTTTAATTGATTGGAACCTAAACTTTTGGCTATATCCAACGCATGTTTAACTTTAGCAATCAATTTTTCATTTGTATATGGCTTTTTCAAAAAAGCTAAGTTCTCAATTTGATCATGAATATGAATTTGATACTGGGGATCGTTTTTTGAGCTTTCAATAATAATGGGGTGATAAGGATAAGTTTTTCTAATTTCATTAGCAAGTTCGACTCCATCCCAATCTGGAAGACCAATATCAATAATAAAAACAGCAATCTCTATCGTCTCTGCTATTTTTAAGGCCCTAACGCCTTCTTTCGATTTTAAGATCTTGATGTCTTTGCCAATACTGTTGATAGACTTTTCAATCTGAGCACTAATTATTGGATTGTCTTCAACGATTAATATTGCTAATGCAGTCAATATTCTTCCCTCCTAAGTCATAAATCATCAATTTTTTGCACATTTCGAAATCAAATTAAGAATACATAAAAAGTTTATCATGAATCTTTTAAATTAACCATTGCTATATTAAAAGGAAAAAAGATAAGTGTATAAATAATAAAGCACCCATACTATTTGACTCGAAGTTACTAAATATGCCTCTAGTTATCACATCGTTAAAAAGGGAACCTAATCCTTAAAATAATGTATTCTCTTCTCGATTTTCTCCTTTCAAATAGTCCAGAAAATAAAGAAACGCTATACTTTACAGATAGAAAAACCGTGAACAGAACAGTAATAAAAAATAGGCCACTTTTCTATAAAAAATCATTTATCACTGTTTTACTTGAAACATCACATCATCTCCATGGCAATCGACTTTGCAGTTAGCAAAGTTTTGTTTGATATGGGCATTCTCTATGGGATTAATAGAATATCTTTAATTCATCGCTTTATCGCTAACTTATACTCATTGCTTTTGATAAAATATCTCTAGTTCTATAACTAGATTTTAGGTTTTTGGAAATTACTTTCATGACCTGCATGATCCACACAATGTAAATCTTTCTCTACAATATTCTTGGTTAGCCTATTTACGCTTTTTAATTGCGCTATCTTTTTCACTATAGGTTATTAACGTTGGACATAAAATATTTTTTATTTTTATACTGAAATCTAAATCAGTCGGAGAGTTTGTTAATTGAAGAACATCGCTCTTTGCAAACCCGTATTTTTAAAAGTAATCTCTGGTATAATCAAATTTTTAGAGATTAAACATCATATTGGGTAATTTATCTTGCACACCTATTAACATTAATGAATGCGATTGTGAGATTAGCTAACACATAATTCAATACAAGTATCCTTCCTAAAGAAAGCCCACATAAATTTAGTGGTTCAGACATGCTATTACAATAATCTGAAAAAGTTTTTAAAATTCTGATTTAGCTAAACTTACAAGTAAGTCTAGACATATAACATTTTTCGGTTCCCCCATATGTGAAATCACTTTATCTCCACTTGATAAATTTTGCCCGAGACCGTAAATAAAAATATATGGCATTGTACAATCCCCCAATACCTTTTCAATTAACAGACTATTGATGTGCTACTCAGTTTCATACAGTAACATTTACGTTAAAAATGCTCCTACTCTTCTTAGTCGTTTTATTCTATCATAATTACACTGTTTTTACAAATTTCGTCAGTGAAGCCCTAAAATGAGAGTTCTACGAAATCAAAAACTACCTTATATGCTATGCTGAATCGAAAATTGAAGAACTAAAGGGGCGTTGCAATTTTTTGACAATTAATTATTACGTTCATCATTGATTGCGTTACCAGAATAAATAGTAAATTATGCATGATAAGCTTTCTTATCCAATATAAACGATTGCAATAACCAATAAGTCAGTAGTTATCTATTAGCTACACCTTGAATTTCAGCATAAATATTGGCAGCTTTTGTCGGATTAATAGGGTATGTTAACAAAACTTCTAATAGTAGCGGCGAAAAGTAAGTTTGATTTATCTCCTTGGTAAAAGCCATAGCTCCAATCTCACTTAAAGCTCTAATGCTTGATTGATGGCAGTAACCCCAAAATTTCCATAGAACAAATTTCTGACTTCTCGTGTATATATTTTGGTTTTGCTCTTCAATTAGATGAAATAATTCATGACCAAGAATCACTCGGTAAAGAAGATTAGACGGTGGAAGCTCAATCGAGCTATTAGTTTCAAGTAGCTTGCTGTATTCCTTTAACGGAGTCCAATTAATGTTGATTTGTAGCGGTGGCAAATACTCTGCAAAGCGCATAAACGAATCATTGGTTAAATCACAACTAATTTGTATCTTAGCACCTTGCCTGTCAGCCAAGGCTTCTACATCTAAATGAGGGTATTTAAATTTAAGTTCTTCCGCTTGTTCTTTTCCGCACTCTAATGCCTTTCTTATTAAAGTCTCTCTATCTTCGACACTTATTTTATTAGCAAGCAAATCTTTAGCAAGAAGATACTTGGACCATGAAATATCGTCTACTGACAGCAGCTCCTGATAATATTGTTGTAATGGTTCAATTGTTATCATTTCCAACCCCCTTAAAATAGTACTTTATCAGCAAATGTAATGATATTATGTTATCCCATTATTCCATCCAGTCAATTTAATTTTCTATGGTAACTTGATAGATAAAACGTAGCCTATTAAACAAGAATTATACAAGATGAAAACATAATTAGTTATAAAAAATTTTACCTTAATTGTAACATTTTTAATAGATCAATACAGAATGATTAATGTTTTATTACAATTATTTAGAAGCTAATTTATCTTTTAGTAAAGTAACTTATGGCTTTTTAATGTGACGCCTAACATGAGGTTTGGTAAGTTGTTATTTTAATAATCTTATAACAGCTTTGTGTACCATCTTTAAAAACAATTCTTTTATAATAATTATCATACTAATGGTTAATCATACTTTTCAAGACCCCCCTCAGCACCACTACCACTTCTGAAACAGCCTTTTAAAACATAAAGGAAGTCTAAAGTACTAATTGTAGAAATCAACTTTTTAAACTTCAAGTCCCTTCGTGCATATATACCGAAACGTTAATTTATAAACTGTTAGCCAAAATTGAACATTACAAAAAAAACATACCGCATAAAGCGATACGCTTTTTGATCATATAAGTTTAAGTTAATTGAATGTAATTAAAAACTCTCCAACCTTTTCTCACAAAATAAGTAATAGCTCTTTCTACCATGGTTAACCTAAGTTAAAAAAAACTAACTTTAAAAATAGCTTATACGGCTCTGTATCTGAAAAACCTTTAAATTTATATTCAAGTTTATTGGCTTTACAGTCTTTGCAATATCCAGCATTAATTACTAACTTGCAAGATAATTAATGACCTAGCTCTGTTCCAGGTACTGAACTTAAGGTCCAATTTAATCTAGTCCTATAAGTGGTGTCTTCTGGATAAGTACTTCCTGGTACTTCTAAGATCACACTACTCTTAAAGTTATCTTCATTACCAAATCGATAAACCCAAGTTCCTTGTCCCTCGACTCCGCTAGCTTGAATCAATAACTCTCTATTACCTACCGTTAGATACACCTCTTCTTTTACCACACTAGGAACAATTCCACCTTGAGCCGTATCAATTTGTATATTTTTTAATATCAGTTGCGCTCCTACTAGCTCCTGTCTTTTCTTATTGCGAAATTGATAATCTTGTGTAACAGAAAGCTCCCAATAGTCCCGCTCACCTTCTGGTCGACGGTCGCTAACTTGAATATAGTTTGGCCTCTCTATCAACACGCCAGCTTGGTCTATTAAACGCTGAGGAAAAGCTGGGTAATATTGCGGTGTTGAGGAAATTATCTGGGTTCCAAATTTGAATTGAGAAATAAAATCAATACTTAGTAAACCTTGATTCTCTGGCAAGTCTACCTCTTCTTCAGGATATGCCGGTTCTACTTCCTCAGCAGGCGCTAAAGGATCCACTGGTGAGACAGGTAAAATAGTCTCTACAACCGGTCCCCCTACACTCACCATTCTTGAATATGAGGCAAGGCCTAAAAAATCAGTTTTAAACTCTAAAGATGTAGAAGCAACTATTGTATCAAAGAATTGATCCGTTAAATTATAATTCATAGGCTCCCAGTGTTGACTTGCTTCTCCAATAAGACTAGTTCCGTTATACCATAAAGACAAATCACTATTACTAGATGCTAACGTACTGTTGCTTCCAACGTTAAATAAATGACCATTGTTTCCATAATTACGAATATCTACAATGTGAGGATTATCTATTCTCATATGGATCGTCTGATCAGTCATTATAGTCGCACCTGCCTTAGTTAGTGTATGCCCTTCTATAAGAAAGCTGGCTTCATTCAAAACCTCTATGTTTGCAGCATGATTTGATGCTAGATCGATAGCAGGCCCACTTGTTGCTTGAATATCTAGTATTGAACTAGCTCCTTGTACCTTAATGACATTTGGGGTAGTTATAGCTCCACTCGCAATAAAAATTCCTTGATTTCCACCCTCTTCACCACCGTTACTAGGAGTTCCACTTTCAGAATGATTAATGGTAACTTTACCTTGATTAATTACTTCAATCTCATTGCCACCTCCAGCCATTCTAAAAGCAGGCGCATTCCCACCACTCTTATGGATATCCAGTCGCCCTCCGTCTACAATTAAAGAACTATTGCCTTGACTGATAAAACTCACGGGGGAAATAGTATCCCTTGTGGGTCCACTTTCTACTAGCACTGCTGCCCCATCATTTACTAACATTTGAGCATCACTACCATATAGGCCGATGCCCGTTCCAAGATTTTCATGATTAACATTCACATTTAGCTGGGCTTGGTTAGATACTTCTAACACTGTCCCATTACTAGTTATATTATCACCTAATCTCAAATTAGCCCTATCTCCAGAATTAGCCCCTAGCAAGTTCACTTCAGTACCTGGATCCTTCACTATAAATTGTGTTTGGTTACCGTGTAAATTAATGACCTCGAGATTTCTTGTAGCATTAGTAATGGTTTGATTAAAATCAACTACTGATCTAGATTGTATTGTAACTGTACTTCTATTACCAAAAACACTTAGATTGCGATCGTTTTGTGTTGCAAATGTAGCCTGGGTCCCATTTTTAAATGTAAAAGAAGCGTCATTTCCTGTCACAACAATTGCCCCATTGCCTAGAGATGCTGTCCCCATAACCTTCCAATTAGTTATAGCTCCATCAAACTCAAAGCTTATACCACTAGAGTTCCCATCAGAATTAAAACATCTTCCCAATACAGTTTCTATGTTAAAACTAGAGTTTTGAACTCTAAGATCAACAGAAAAGCCACTTATTCCCTGTCTCCAGCCAGTAGCCTGTATATTAACAGCGGAGTCTTCTAAAATTTCTAGGGTGGCTATACCCAATTGATTTGTAAATTGAATCACGTTATTAAAGGTTGGCGTTGCTTGAAGATTGAGTCCAGGAGATGTAACACTGAAGGTAGCTCCATATACCGTTATACGGGGATTTTCACCAGACATATCAATGGTTGATGATGTGTTTAAACTTTCTCCACTGGCTGTTGTAATATTAACGGCTGCTCCTTCATGAATTGTAATCGATGCATCTGCCACATCTGATTGCAGAATAATTGAATTCCCCCAATCAATTGTCACCGCTGACCCACCTGCAAACTCTATCTCCTTAGCATTAATAAATACAGTGTTATTTGTAGAGTTAGTACTTGTAAAATTGTTAATTCCTCCTGTAAAAGCGACTTTCCCTTCTGGTAAGTATACTAGGCCGGCAGGATTGGTATTTAATTGGTTGACGTTTTCTAACTCTAGCGTCCACTCTTCACCGTCACCCGACGCAGTAATAATAGGATTAGGGTTAGCTGTTGCATATGACTTGTTTATCGTGATATTCTCAATTCGCAATTTAGCTGTTTGTCCCTCAGGTAATATTTCGAGAACTAATTGACCCTCATTTCCCAATATATCAATTGTATGTCCTTGACCTATGATTTTTAAATCACGATTTAGCGAACCTAAGCTGGTTGCACCGCTGATATTTTGCTCTAATACAATTAAAGCAACATTTGGATTTTCTATAGCAGAAACAAGTTCACTATAGCAGCTTATAAATTCTGTATCCGCTTCTAGAGAGGCTTCCGATAACTCTTTGAACTCCATTCCCCCGATTTCCTCAATTTCAGTTTGAGGTTTCTTGATCTCTTGTTCAGTATCTCGATTTGCTTTTAACCCTATATCGATTTCTTGATCTAATAGGTTATTTGACTCCTCGTTTTGATAGAGCTGTCGTTCTCCTTGCTCTTCAATCGTGACATCTTTTTCGTGAGTTTCTTCTCTCTCAAGAGAAGGTATTGTTGCTTCCGTTGATATTTCAGTATCTTGAGGTGTGGTTAATTCCGAACCTGTTACATACATAGCACCAACAGAAGAAAGAATCGTTGAGAGCACTAAAAACATTGTATTAGCAAACTGAATTAAATTGCGTAGAATAATTTTCATTCCCTTTCCTCCCTTTATAACCTACTAATAAACATTAAAAATAAAGTTTTCTTTATAATGAACTTGTATCAAACAAATTAATTATCTTGTTAGCAAATACAAATATCGCAAATTAGTAATTCTTGGCGAAATAGAATGACAAGTTAGACTGTAATAGAACATGGTTTGGCTAATCTAAGCCCATGTTACTAGTTTACATAAGTCGTATATGAAAAATTAGACGAAATAAGTCACTAACTTTAAAAAAATTTATAAGATACCTCACAGTTAAATGCTAACTAAGCATCAAAATTAGTGCTTAAGATACCCTCTATCTGCTAATCTCTCCCTTTTTCCTACCTCTAATTTCATCCACAAAGCGTAAGGAAGAATTCCTTCTATTGAACTGTTTTTTTATAGGTTCTAATTCTTGATTTATATTGCAAACTTGTTCTGACACAGAGAAAGTTCTGCCAATGTTCATTCACATTTGCTAGCAAAACGAGCCGTCGCTACCCTCTTCTCTTGTTTTTTACTCTGTAAAATCCAAATTATAAATTTAAACCGTGTTGTGATTAAAATGGCTATAATTTATATTTAACAGTAATTTAGTCCTTTTATTACTATCTCGAAATAATACATTTTGAAATAAATTGACAAAAGCCAACAGTTATTATACTATTATACTTAAAAATTTTATAGCTGGAGGATTACATATGAATATGGAATGGATTTGGATGAATGGACAACTAGTTAAAAAAGAAGCAGCTACGGTATCTATATTAGCTCATGGTCTTTATTACGGATCTTCTTTCTTTGAGGGGATTAGAGCCTATATGAAACAACATGCAACCAAACGGCTATTTTTCGTTTGAAGGATCATTTAAATCGCTTATCTGAAACGACTAAAATGTATAAAACAGAAATACCTTACTCCATTGAAGAATTAATAGAGGGAATTGAGGGAGTTATCAAAGCAAACAATCTAAAAAGTGCCTACATCCGACCGATCATTTACCGTGGCGTTGGTTCTTTAGGTCTCAATCCCAGAGTATGTCCTGTTGAAGTTTCTTTATCAGCTTGGGAATGGGGAGCTTATTTAGGTAAAGAAGGAAATGAAAACGGCATACGCGCACAAATATCATCTTGGCGCCGTCCGGCACCCGATACGCTACCAGCCCTAGCAAAAGCTGGAGGGATGTATTTAAGCTCACAACTCATAAAAATGGAGGCCTTAGACAATGGTTTTGCAGAAGGAATTGCGCTTGATTATTTTGGTAACTTAAGCGAAGGAAGTGGTGAAAATATTTTTATCGTTAAAGATCAAACGTTATATACGCCAACAGCAGCTTCCAGTCTGCTAGCTGGAATTACGAGAGACACAGTTATGTATCTAGCAAAAGAACTTCAATATGAAATAAAGGAGCAAGTGGTTCCAAGAGAATTCCTATACATAGCTGATGAGGTATTTTTAACTGGAACAGCTGCTGAAGTCACTCCAGTGGTCGAAATTGATCATATGAAAATCGATAGTGGAAAAAGAGGTGCTATTACAAAGAGTATTCAAGATAGCTACTTAGATTTAGTGACTGGAAATTACCCTAAAGCTGTTGCTGAATGGCTACATATTGTTAAATAACAAAAGCTATTGGAGCTAGAAATTAGCTTATAAATCCATTACTTATGCTTCCATTTATAACAATAGATTGAGATTGGAAGCTAACTGTGAACCTAATCATTATCATTTGAGATATTAATATCTAGATACTATTACTTAAATCCAAAAAGAAACTAGCATTTTTCAAATCTTAAAATATGAGGTGAGATGAAATTGGACTCAAATAAGAAACTAACTACTAAACTTTTTTTTAATAACATTTTAAGCGGTACAGCTTTAGGGATTATAGTGGGTTTATTGCCTAACGCTATACTATCTGCTCTTTTAAATTTACTGGGAGATAGCGCGATTATTAACACCCTTAATCAAGTAGTTGTTATATTTCAATTAACAACGCCAATAGCAATTGGAGGAATCATTGCTTTACAATTTGGATTTAACCCTTTGAAAATGGCAATTGTTGCGGGATCAGCCTTCGTAGGTTCAGGTGTTGTTAAGCTCGATGAAATAACAGGTGTATATGTGGGATCTGGTACTGGTGATATCATTAACACTATGATTACAGCCGCAATTGCTGTTTCGCTTATTTTATTAGTCGCTGAGAAATTTGGCTCAGCAAGCATTGTCCTCACACCTGTTGTAATCGGAACTTTATCTGGCTTTATTGGCGTCAGTCTTTTACCTTATGTGGGTCAAATTTCAATAGGAATTGGTAATGGGATTAATACGTTTACAGCGCTGCAACCTCTCTTAATGAGCATCTTAATTGCTTGTTCATTCGCTATTTTGATTATTTCACCTTTATCCACTGTGGCCATTGGAATGGCCATTCAATTAAATGGAATTTCTGCTGGAGCCGCTGCGATGGGAGTCACTGCCACAACCATGGTGCTAATTGTTAATTCTTGGAAGGTAAATGATTCGGGTGTTACCTTAGCAATCGCTTTAGGTGCCATGAAAATGATGATGCCAAACCTATTTAAACATCCCATCATTTTACTACCGGCCCTGTTTACCGCCATTATTTCCGCCATTCCAGTAGCCATTTTAGAAATATCAGGAGTGCCATCATCAGCAGGATTTGGTTTAGTTGGTCTAGTGGGACCACTGGCCTCGATCGAGGCAGGTCTTCCTCTTATGATAGCTATCATCTGTTGGCTCATTATTCCTGTTATTGCCGTCGTAGTTGGACAAATCTTATTTGAAAAAATACTAAATCTTTATAAAAAAGATGTGGTCTTTGCCTTCATTAATTGAACAGATAAAAAATTCTTTTTCTTAAATTGCTTTAATAAAAAAATTCAAAGAATACAGTGACATTGAAAAGAGCCTTTTCTCATATATAAAAGATCGCTGTTCGTTGAAATCCCAGGAATAAAACTTTTGATATTAAAGTTCATTGGTGTGAGATATAGGAGGAACTAGATTTATAATATAAACTTGAAGTGCACCCTAAAAGTTAAAGTAAAAAACTAGCTTATGGAGGTGCCTTTTATTATGGACAAATATACTAAAGAATTAAAAGTTGTCAAAATAACGATAAAACCAATTTATAATTGAGAACAAGCTCATACAAATTTTGGAGAAAACGAATAAGAAAGAAAAGTGAAAAAAGAATTGAACTATTCAATTCAAGTTAACTGTTATGAACTATAGAAACCAGACGAAGGTTTCCTGGGAGACCAACTATGAAATAGAAAGTTACTAAAGACTATAGTAGTATACTGATAGAAGCAAGGAATATGAAGGTTAAGACTTGAGCTATGTATCCCCATTTACTTTTAGACATTCGCAAATTAAGAATAAGAGTCAAGTTATATTAAGGTCATATAATGAAAAACTTCTTTGGATCTGTAAAACAAGAAATAGATTATGGAAAAGAAATTAGTAGTCTGTCAAGAAAATATAGAAAATTTTATCAAAAGTTATATCCAATCTAGAATTAATACAATATCGACAACATAACCTCCAATTAACAAATTAATTTTAACTCCAACTTTTTAGGCTCACATCATATCTCTCATGTTTTTTATATAAAATTAGAAAATATTTACTTTGTATAAAATTTATAGTATATTTATTTAAATTATATAAATTCATGTTTACTTATAGTATTTATAATGTTAAAATATATATATATTTTATTTAATAACAAAGGAAAGCTATTAAATATCAGTTGTAATACAAGTTTGCTCTATATAAAGAGAAACATAGAACGAGAGTTAATAAATATTGCTTTTACTCGATCGAGTTTAAAGTAACGACACTCTAACATAAAAATAATAATTAATGAAGGATTTCTGTCAGTATATTAGCATACCAATGTAAGCGTTAACCGAACAGAAGAGGTCAAGTTCCTGGCACTAAGGATATTGAACTCTTTGTTTTAAACATCAACTCTAGTGAACACTTCTTTTAGACATATAAAAAAAGTTAGGGATAGTTACTTATCCCTAACTTTTTAGAAAATTAATATACCCCTATTGATTCCGTACAGACACGTCACGTTAAACTTAAAAATCTTTTGGGTAAGCGTCTTTTACTTGGAAACCGCACTTTCCAACATGATTTATGAGTTTCTTTACACAACATTTATCATAAGCACTATCACATAAATATAAAACTAAGCTTACTGGTGGGGAGTCACATAGATTAGGAGGCAGACTAAGCTATGCTTTGACTATTATAACTAAATACGTTACGTATATCCCCATGATACAAAATCTTAATTAGCAACTAAAGTTTTAATTAAGACATCTAGAGATTAGAAAAATAATAATTAAGCTATTTGCTGTAAGACAGCGATAAATTTTAGCTTTAAATAATATGATGAGTGGCAGGTGAATTTTTGGCATGATAAAGAAAAAAGAGCAATGTAGAAATGGTACAAGATTAATTACTAGGGATTTACCTATGTCTCCAATTACTGAACAGTATCGGACAATGCGCACTAATATTGAATACGCAATGATTCAGCAAGGCTTAAAAACGTTAGTATTCACCTCAGCATTACCGAAAGAAGGAAAATCGCTAACGATTTCTAATCTTGCTGTAACATTTGCTGAACAAGGAAAGAAAGTTTTGTTGATTGATGCCGACTTGCGAAAACCAAATATTCATCATTACTTTAAGCTTACAAACGTTAATGGCTTAACTCAAGTCCTCAATAAGCAATCACAATTTTATAACTCAATAGTTCTAACGGATATAGATTCTTTATGGGTTTTACCTTCAGGACCAATTCCTCCTAAACCAACCCAGTTGTTAGGATCAACCTCGATGAATGAGGTTTTAACAGCAGCAACTCAAAATTTTGATATTACTATTTTAGATGCGCCACCTGTCTTATCAGTAACTGACGCACAAATTTTAGGAAATATTTGTGATGGAACACTACTCGTTGTTAAAAGCCATACCGTTGACAAGGAAAGTTTGAAAAAAGCAAAAGACTTATTAGATAAAACGAAGATCAATATTACGGGTATCGTCTTAAATGGGAGTGATCAGAAACAATTAAGATAGTCTTGGATTAAACTATTAAAAATAGCTACATTTTCTTAAACAAACCACTTATAGAAGTAGAGACTTACAATATTTTTTTGGTTAAGAGTGAACTAACATGATTTACCATTAATTAACTCAACATGAATTTTTTCATCTGCTATACTTTGCTTATGCAAGAGTTTCAACAGATTGTTAGTCGCTACAAAGCCCCACTTAAAGGCAGAATAACTAATCGTTGTTAAGCGAGGCTCTATGTACTCTGATAGTTCAATATTATCAAACCCCACGATATATATATCTCGGCCGATGACATAATCAGTTCTTTTTAAGTAGCGGTAAACACCCACTGCCATTTCATCATTCAAACAGAATACAGCAACAGGCTCTGTATAGCCTTGCAAAATTCTCTCAGTGGCTTTTTCTCCTGCTTCTTTTGTAAAATTACCCCTAATCTGAATGGCCTCAATTTCTGGATACAGTGACAATGTTGTTTCAACACCGTGAAGGCGTTGCTTTGAGTCATAAGAGCCTTCAGGACCCGTAACAATAAAAAGTTTTTTAACTGCTTTTTCAAGCAATGCTTTAACCGCTATTTCAGCTCCTCTTTTATTATCAAGAAGGACCACATTAATATTTTCATGATGTAACTCTCTATCTAACACAATAATTTTATGACCCAGATCCGCATAGCTTATTATTTCTTCATTAGAAAACGATTCATCTAATATAATTGCACCGTCCATCATTTTTTCTAACAATAAGCGCCGCGATTGTTTTCCTGAACAGACAACGAGCTCATATCCGTTTTGATTCAATGATTCCCGCATACCCTTCAATAGTTGACCATAAAAACTACCACTATAATCTAATAAAAAAATGCCAATAATTTTTGTTTCTCTCGCTCTTAACATTCTAGCTGCCCCATTAGGGACATATTCTAATTCTTGTGCGATTTTTATAATTTTCTCTCGAGTTGCCTCTGTCACTTTAGTACTACCATTTAAAGCGTATGAAACAGTTGAAATTGAATACCCTGCTTTTTTAGCAATATCTTTAATTCCTGCCATTATTCTCTCTCCTTGTTGTTAATTCTCAATTAATAGTTGCTAACGTTATAAACTACCTGACTAACATATACCACTTTTTGTCTATATTTGCAATTGAAAACCGAAAAAAATGCAATTATCTGTTAGTCTCTTTCTTTGAGAAAAAACGGTATTCTGTGAGACAAAAAGCAATTGTTTTTGTATTCAAACACTTCATAAATTTTTATTATTATTAAGCTTCCAACCTAGTAATGCTGTGGCTTTCTTGACAATTTCGTGGTTCATATAAAGATCATGAATTAAATTTGAACGATAGTTTTCAATCATCATTAACGTAATCCCTTTGTCAATTCCGATTACAATATCAGCCACCCAATTTAAGTCTAAATTATAAGCATCGAGAAAGCCATATCGACTCCATAATTGTGGCACGTGATAATAAAAATGTTCCAACGCTGCAATCGATTCCTCTGGTGTGAAAATAAGTGAGCCTGCCGCTGCTGCTGGAGCCACCGTTCCATCATTAATCAAGGCATCACAGGTTGGATGAAAAGGGGCTGATCCATAGCCTTTATAGCCACTTGGTCCCTCACAAGCAGTTAACCCCCAAGAATTTTTACTAAAAGTTTTAAAAACCTTAGCATGATCGATACAATATTGCCTAGCAGCTAAAGTCGCTGTTACTGAGTTTTCAAACCAATTAATGCCTTCATAATCCACCCAATCTTTAAAATTGAACCAGGCATGAGAGTATTGATGAGTGAACAATGAACCTCCCGGAGAATTATAAAATTCATACTGACCATATCTTCCTAAATCTCGGGCAAACCCCTGGTAAATCTTTGCAGGTACTGGATGAGTCGGAGACGCCACCCCTAATATGTACTGCATCAGCTGTTCTGCATACATATCCCAATGCCCAAAGCCACCTCCTTCAGGCGTGTAACCCATGTAGTAACAGTTCTTCTCTTCATCATAATATCTTTGCCAGTTAACACGCTGATAAATTTGTTCAAATTGCTCCTTTATTTCGCCTCCAAAATAAGCAGCTGCTGTAAGAGCGCCATTTAAAAATATAGAGGTATCTATAATAGAAGCACAATCATAAAAAGCCTCGTATTTTTGGGCGGTTTCCATATTTAAAAAATGAAAGAAAAATCCTTCACAATGCTCAGCATGATGTAAAAAAGTATTTAAGGTTCCCTGCGCTCGTTCTTGGCCTGCAACTCTTGTAATCCACCCTCGCTCAATCCCAATAACGATGGCACTTAAGCCAAACCCAACAGAAGCAATACTAGCCATGTTTTTAGTGGCTTCCCCAGTTTTATCCCGAATTAATCCGTAACCAAGACTGGATTTATCCGTGTTAGCTTCGTTCCAAAAAAAATTAAAACAAGCCTTTGCTTCTAACTCTAAAACTTGATTAGTTGCCATTGTTTTTCCTCATTTCTCATATTTTTATAGTTATTGATGATTATTCTCCCGTTATTCCAGTGCGATCAACACCTTCAACGAACCACCTTTGCATGATAAAGTAGACGACTAATAACGGTATAATGGTCAATAATGTTCCTGCCATTTCAATACCCTCATTGAGGTTGGTTTCCGCAATGCCACCTTGTGTGACAAACAAGCGGTTATAGGAATCTACAAATCGCTGTAACTGCAACGGTAACGTGGTTAAATTATTGCCGAAATAAATAGCTGCTAAATAAGTCTCATTCCAGTACCAAACAAAAGAAAACAAGAAGGTCACGAGATAAGCGGAAGCCGCCATGGGAATAGCAATCTTAAAAAAGATTTTAAAATGTCCAGCCCCGTCTAACTGTGCCGCCTCTTCTAAAGCTTTGGGCAGCGTCTTAAAAGTTTGGTAAAAAATTAAAATAAATATCGCACTGTTTAACCCTTGACCTAAAACAGCTGGTAGTACATACGCCGCAATACTATCTAAAATCCCTAGCGAATTAAAGAGAATATACCTGGGGATAATCAAAACTGGGGGCGGAATTACAAACGTAGTCAAAACTAAAATTAATAACACTCTTTTTCCCTTAAATTCATATCTCGCAAAGCCGTAACCGATAAAAGAAGCAACCAGTGTTTGAACCCCTGCAGGTATTAAGGTAACAAAAAGAGTTTGTAATAGCATTTGCCAAAAATTAAGCACTACCAAAGCACGTTCGTAATTACCACTATAATACTTAGTTGGAATCCAGTGAACCGAAGCGTTTAATAAGTCTTCTAAATCTTTAAAGCTAGTCGCCAGCATATAGAGAAGGGGATAGAGAAAAACAAAACCAATTCCCACTAGTACAGCGTATATCAACAGCTTAATAAAAAACCCGTCAGTTCCACTCATCCCTAGAAAAATACGTTTTAGCTTGCGTAAGGAAAATCCCATGGCCATTACCTCCTAGATGTTTTCTTTTCAAAAAATATAAAGAGACTCGTAAGCAAAAGTAAAACAACGGTAATAATTATAAAATACAGCCAAGATAAAGCACTGGCGTAACCAAATCCGGTTTCAATTCTAAACATGTGATAGCGAATATAATCAATAATTGGATTTAAAATGGTGACCGAATACATCACAACAGTATAAATAATATTGACCAAGATCATAGGAAATAAGTTTGGCAACGTAATTTTCCAAAAAATTTCCCAGATGGATGCCCCGTCAATTCGGGCCGCCTCATAAATTTGCTGATCTACCTTTTGTAGAGCCGCAATAAAAATTAAAATTTGAACTCCTGATAGCCATAATAAAATAATGGTGTGATCGATAATGTAAATGATGAGATCAATTACAAGAAAGCCCCTGCTTACCGTTAATAATTGATAAAATTGATAACTTCTTAAGGTTGGAATTGAGGTCACTTCTAATTCAATTAGCTTTTCCAAAACAGGACCACTGCTAATAATAACCGGTAAAAAGAAAATAGTTCGAAAAAAACCTCTTGTAGGAAGCGGCTGATTTAGCAATAATGCAATTAGTAATGCTAAGATAACGATTAAGGGAGTAGAAATCATAATTTCCATAAAAAAGTCTAATAATTTAGCTAAGTACTCCACATCCATGGCAAAGATTTCCAGATAATTAATAGCTCCTAAAAAGTTGCTATCAATACCAACAGCCGTAATGGTGACTTGAAAGAAGCTTAAATATAAAGAATAAAAAATCGGATAAGCTGTAAATGTGATAAAACCAATTATCCATGGTAAAACAAAAAGATACCCTACTTTATGACCTTTAAAAAGCTTAGCCATTGGTTACGCTCCTTTCACAACTCGAAAATCTTTTGCTTCAATAAGCCAATTCTCATGAACATAAGGAGTATCGGTGTAGTTTACAAAAATAGTAACGTCATTAGAATAAGTCACCTTTACAACACCTGGACTTAAAACGTCTCGGGAAACTATCGACTCACCCACTACTTGACCTAAAGATTCTTGAATTTGCTGGTACTGTTCGACAATGATAGGTTCCCAATCTGAAAATTGAGAGGTGTAAAGGTTTTGAGAGGGGGTTTTAGCTAATAAATAAGAGGATTCACTGGTTAAATAAAAAGAAGGGTAAGCACCGTAATCAATTAATCTTAATAAATCGTCACCACAATTGGCCGAAAGATTACTAAAAGGGGCGTAATAATCGATATACCCGCTTAAAACGATTTGTAAAAACGGGACGCTATCGGTCACGTATAAATAATGGGAAGTAGCCATGGGTATATCCAAATATAGCT
>Ga0153980_1000549_pt1 | contig 16942 bp, 14 predicted proteins | sample TSGA064MetaG_FD_104722 | JGI IMG/M metagenome (GOLD analysis project Ga0153980, IMG submission 104722) | Attine ant fungus gardens microbial communities from Georgia, USA - TSGA064 MetaG | ecosystem: Host-associated > Fungi > Mycelium > Unclassified | place: USA: Georgia, Magnolia Springs State... | reverse complement strand
TTCTTCCTTGGATTGGACTACTACTTATACTACTTTTACAGTGGCTGTACTGCTACTAGTCCATGATCACATGTCCCTCCAGAATGTTCTACAACCTTGTGACCTTATCACATGACTTGGCTTTCTAAGTTCCCCTGCTATTTATATCTCAACCCCATTGTATGCTTTGAAGTTTTGGACTAAGTGTTTAAATGCACGGGAGACTTTTTCCTGTTCAGGGCTCCCATAACATGGCCCCCCCTTCAAGTTTCCTCATCCCAAGGAATTTTTCCATCGATCCCAGTTTTTGTTCCATCTTCTCTCCCTTTCTCTTTCATATCTTTTTCTTCCCCAACCGTACAGTAGTTTTGCTGTGAATTCCCTAGGTAATTCACGACTGAACTCCTTTTTTTCTTCCTCTTGCTCCTATTGCCTTAGTTCTTTGACTTCTTCCCTGTACTCCCTCTTGAATTCTTCTACCAATTCCTTTGCATTTTCCAAGTTCTTTCTATTTTCCCAGGTGTCTTTTTCTGCTGTGTAGCCTTTCCATCTCACCAGGAACTTTTCCTTCCCTCTAATCATTCTTTTGTTTAAAATTTTCTCTACTTCAAACTCCTCTTCTCCCTCGATGATGACTGGTTTTGGTGGTATCTTCTTCTGTCTCTCCACCTGTGGTTTATAGAGTCGTACTCTACTTACGTTAACTACAGGGTGTATTTTAATAGATTTAGGTAATTCTAAGTCTATTGCATTACTCGAGACGATTTCTTTTACTTTGTAGAGGCCTACAAAGCGCTCGGTCAGTTTCTCTGATCTCCTTCCTTTCATTTGCCACTTTAAATCCTTTGTGCTTAGCAGTACTAAGTCTTCTACTCTGTATTCTTCCTCCTCTCTTCTTTTTCTGTTTGTGAATTTCTTCATTTTCTCCTGTGCTTTCCCTAACACTGCTTTTGCTTTCTCCTGGATTTTCCTTATTCTTTCTATGAATTTCTCTGCCGCTTCGTACTTTCTCTTCCTTCTTCCTTTGAATCCCATCTTTGGGTCTTGACCATAATTTGCTTTGAACGGTGATGTTTTTGTTGCTGTGTGGACCTTGTTATTGTATACGAACTCTGCCATTCCCAACCAATCTGGCCACTGCTCTTGCCTATGATTGATAAAGACTCTTAGGTACTGTTCTAGCTCCTGGTTTATCCTCTCCGTTTGCCCATCTGTTTGAGGGTAATAGGCCATTGAGAGTTTTGTCTGGATCCCCAGCAAGTTATTCAGCTCCTTCATCATTCCCACTGCAAACTGCACTCCCCTGTCTGATATAATACTTTCTGGAAGCCTATGCAACTTCCATACATGGTCCCAAAACAGCTTTGCAAGTCCCTCTGCTGATGTTTTCTCTGTTGTTGCTATAAAATGTGCCATTTTACTAAAACAATCGCATACTACTAGGATTGCGTTGTATCCCTCTCTATTACCATCTCTATTCTGCTGCCCTTCATAATCAAGAGCATCTGCATTCTCATTCCTCTATTCCTCTATTATTTGGTTGATTTGAACTATATGAACTCTTCTTTTTGCTTGTAACACTTCCAACTGTTGTACTATTCTCTGTTGCTATATTTGTTTCTTTTCTATCTCTCTTTGTTTTTCTGCCTCTACTCTTGTAATTTGCAAATGATCAAGAAGTTGATGTTGTTTAGCAAGTTGACATCTGTACAAATCAAGTATAGTATTATCAAGATTCTGTAGAACATGTACAGAAGTTATATAGAATCTTCTTTTCCTTTCTTTACCTCTTCTCCTATTCTAAACAGAAGCTGGAGGAATATTTTGGAGTAAAGCAGATAGGTGATAATTCTCTAAAACAACTATATACTACTATACTTGCTTTTCAGCTCTTCTAGTCTAATATTCTTTTTCAATAGAATCCATCTCTTACAGTTTGTTTTACTGTCTCACTTACAACTATTCTAAGAATAAAGGTATACTATCACTCCTAAGAAAGAAATCCCTACTCTAAACAACTTTCTTAAGAAGCAACTGTTATTTTTTTGCATATAAGAATTACAATAGATCCCAAGCACCAGTTTACTAATAAAAAGAAATACAGATATACTACTGCAATACTGCTCAAGAAAATAGTAGTCTGTCTAGAAGGGTAGACCTGAGCTTAGTTACACCAACTACACTCTACACCACAGCTATAGAGTACTGTTCCCTTTATACCTAGGGCCTGGTATCTAGTCAAGATATAGAAAGAGTAGAAGGATAAAAGAGCAAAGAGAGAAAACAGAAAATAGTAATCAAAGACAAAAAAGTTGATGAGCTAGTACTATCAATCTCTATTTGTACATACTTATTTCTCTCCTATATATCCAATTTTGGTTGAATATTATGAAAAGAGGAGGGTACTAATAATTGAATTTTGTTGTCCAAATTCAGAGAGAGAAAAAAAGAGAAAGTAAAATATAATTTTTCTCTGATTTTTATTGATTTTTTCTAATTTTTAATGAATTTTCAATGAATTTATTGTATTTTTTGAGTAAAAAGAGTAAAAAGAGAGGCTGTGAGAATGACTAGGTAAATTTGACTAAGTGATGACAAAGGCCTATCATCCTATATTTGGTCTTGTATATATAATAGATATATTAGTAGGAACAAAAACTAAAGAAGAATACAATGAGATTGTGAAAGAAATATTAAAGAAGCTAAAAGAAAATAACTTGTATGTCAAGCTAAAGAAGTATATAGGAAAAGTGAGAAGGATTGGATTCCTAGAGATTGTTATAGGATCCAATAGAATAGAAATGAAGAAAGAAAAAATGAATAGAGTACTAAGTTAGTTAAAGCCAAAAAACATAAAAAATATCAGAAAGTTCTTGGACCTCACAAATTACTATAGGAGGTTTATTAAAGATTTCATGTAAGTAGCTAGGCTGATGAATATGTTAACAAGAAAGAATATGAAATAGCAGTGGGAAAGTAAACAGCAAAAGGTATTTGATGAGCTCAAATGAGTCTTTACTACCAAACCAGTATTAGCAATCCCAGATCTAGACAAAGAATTCAGAATAGAAGTAGATACTTCAAATTATGCTACTAAAGAAGTTCTATTAATAAAATACTCTAATGAACTATAGAGACTGATTACTTTTATTTCCAAGTTATTAAGTGGTATAGAACAAAATTACAAAATATATAATAAAAAGATACTAGCAGTAGTCAGATACTTAAAAGTATAAAAATACTTTCTAAAAAGGACAACCACCAAATTCAAGATCTAGACAAATCACAAAAACCTCAAATACTTTATAAAGGTACAAAAGTTAAATAAAAAAACAAGCAAGATAGGCTTTATATTTGTTAAGATTTGACTTTATACTAAAATATGTTCTAGAAAGCAAAATAGGAAAGATAAATAATCTGAGTAAAAGACCAAACTGAAAAGTAAGAGTGGAAAAAAACAACAAGAACAAGACATTGGTAAAGCCTGAGTGACTAGTAGAAAAACAAAGAAAGTAGAAATCATTGTGAAAGAAATAAATCTACTAGAAAAAGTAAGACAGTCAAAAGTGAAAGACAATAAGGTAGTAAAAGCTGTTAAAGAAATAAAGCAGACAGAAGTAAAGATATTGAGAAATGAAAAATAAAGAAAGGTCAATGACATAATATACAAAAAAAAGATATATATATCAAAAAATAAAAAGTTAAGAGTAGAGATCATTAGGCTATATCATGATATACTAGTAGAAGAGTATAAAAGACAGTTGAAGATGATGGAGTTGGTCACTAGAAACTTTTGGTGGCTAGAAGTTATAAAAGAAGTAAAGTAATATATAAAGAGGTGCAATACTTGCTAGTATAATAAAAACTATACAGAACAGCTGGCAGGAAAATTATTGCCAAATTCAATTCTAAAAAAATCTTGGGTATATATTTTAGTGTATTTTATTACTAAGTTGCTGCTAGTACAAGAATACAGCTCAATTTTAGTAGTAGTCAATAGATTAACAAAAATAGAATATTTTATTCCTACTATAGATTAGTAGAAGGACTAGCTAGGTTGTTTAGAAATAATATGTAAAAGTTATATAGGTTATCTAAGAGTATTATTTTAAACAAGAAACCTCAGTTTATGATAGGAGTAATATGGGAGTTGAACAGAATATTAGAGATTGAAAGTAAATTATTAACAGTATTTCACTCTCAAACAGATAAACAAACAGAAAGAGTTAATTACAAACTAGAACAGTACTTAAGAATGTTTATTGACCATAGATAGAAACAGTAACCAGATTGGTTAAGAACAACAGAGTTCATCTACAATAATAAAGTACATTCAAGTACCAAAATGTTATTTTTTAAGGCAAGCTATAGACAAGATCCTAGAATGGAGTTTAAGACAAAAAGAAAAGGAAAATACAAGGGAGTGGAGAAATTTGTAACAAAAATAAAGAAGATTCAGAAAGAGACAAAAATGGTACTAGAGAAAGTACAAGAAAAAATAAAAAAGTATGCAAATAAAAAGAGGACAGAAGTCAACAAGTATAAAGTAGGAGACTTAGTAATACTAAGTACTAAGAATCTGAGATATTAGATAGTTGAAAAAAGAACAGAAAAGTTGACTCAGAGATTTGTAGGATCTTATAAGATAAAGAAAATTATATTGTCAAATACAGTAGAATTAGAACTACCTAGTATAGTAAAAATACATTTGATAGTTAATATTAGTAGAATATGAAGATATATAGAGCAAGTAGAGAAACAAAGAAAGAAACAACTAGCTCCAGTTATAATTGAGGGAAAAAAAGAGTAAAAAGTGGAGAGGATCCTAAATAAGTAGTAAATACAAGAAAAAGATAAGTACTTGGTATGATAGAAGGAATTCATAGCAGAATTAGATACTTGGAAAGAAAGAAAAAATCTAGAAAATACTAAAGAAGCAATTGAAGAATATAAGAAGAAATACTGACAAGACATAGAAGATATAAGACAACAAAAGAAAGAAAAAGAAATATTTAGAAAGAAAGAGCTGCCAGAATGATTTACAGTAAAGAAATTATTTAGATGGTTAGATAAACAGTATGATAAGGAATCTTGGAAAAGACTAGAAAGAAATTGAAGACAATGAAAAGAAAAACAAGCAAGGGGAAAAAGAACTTTAAAAATAATTTAGAAAGATAAAGAAAAAATTAAGCAAAAAAGGTTAGAAATTAGAAAATAAATAGAGAAAAATAAAAACAAAATAGACAATATAGTAGACCCTTACTATAAGCTGTAAATTCTCAGAACAAAGAACCTTAAAAAAGAAGTAGTGTTATGACTTGGCAAAATAGCTAAGTTATTATTTATATTTTTTTCTTTTTTCTTTTTATTTGAACTTACTATACAAGAAAGGAGTGTAGGAAAGTATTATAGTATCATATTACATGATGAGCATAGGAAAGTAGTGTACAGACTATGTAGTAGTTATATAAGTAGTATACAGAACCTAACAGAAACTTTATTGAGTTTTCTTTGTCAACTTGGACTTAAAGTGTAATTGAGTCATCTCAGGCTAAGTTGCTATACTAGTGTAGTAAACAACTGAATAAGCCTAAGTACAGAGCCAGTATTTATACTATAAAGAATATTTTACATTTGTTATAAAAGTTAGAGAAAGAAAAATAAAATAACATTACTGTTATAGAAAAGTACTCAAAGATATAGTTGCAATTTTAAAAAGAGTTTAAGGTTAAGTTAGACAGAATTATTACTATATTAACTAATATTGTTCTAGTATTATATAATATAAATGTTATTATTTGATATTTTGTCTAGTATCCTCTAACATCTTTCTCCTCTATCAATACTATGTTCTTATAGCTGTCATTATTTATTGCTGTAGGTTTTATTATAGCTAAATACATTCAATAGAACTTGTTGATTGCTTCTTTTGCATGCCATAGGTAGTGTACCAATTCTTATATATTTTTGTCTTATGGTAGGCCCATCCAATATACTTTATGCTAATAAGTTCCTTTATGTTATCTGGTATCAACAATTGTATCTACTTTCTACTCTAGCTTACCATTGATGATATCTAGGTCTAGTACTTGTGGTAGTAGTTTATCTAGTAATGAAAAAGTATAAAGCTAAGTTTGTTTATGTTAAAAATAGACTATATCTAAAGGTACATTAGTAGATTCAACTCATAAGCATTTTGGTTAATGACTTTTTTTATACTGAAAGGTTCTATCTGTTTAGGTACTAGTTTCTGATTTGGTTATTGTATTTGAATATTTGTTGTATATAACCATACTTGGTCTCTAGCTTTAAAGGTGATAGATTTTCTGTTTTTGTTGTAGTATCTAGTTACAAGGGTCTTGAATAGCTTTATCATCTTCTCTGCATATATAGCTATAGTTGGTTTTTCTAGAGGTATTTCTTCTAACTCTGCCATCAGCATTGCCCTTGGGTACCATCTCTGATTTATAAAAAACAACATAATCTTTGTTATTATATATCTAGAGTTGTTGTATGTAAATTTGGCATATGGTAAGAGTCTATTCCAATTATTCTATTTCCAACTATAATAAGACCTGAGATAGAACTCTACTATAGTATTCACTTGTTTTGTCTGGCTATTCATTTAAGCTCTATAGACAATAGTGATAGCTTGTTTGATATCAAGATGTTGGCAGAGGTATTTCCAGAATCTATTAATCTATTGTTTATTTCTGTTAGATATAATAGTGGTAGGTACACTATAGTAGCATATAACTACATCCATAAGCAGATTTGCAGCTTGTTCTATAGTAAATGTTTTTTAGCATAGCATAAAGTGGCTCATCTTTGTAAAATGATCTATTACTACAAATATAGCATTATGTTAGGTTCATTTTGTTTTTGGTAAGTTAGTTATCATGTCAATTCTAATTCTCTACTAGGGTTTGCTAGAAAGTGTGAGAGAGAGTAATATACCATATTCTAGGTGAGTTTTTGCTTTGTTTTGTATATATAACTGACATGCTTTGATATAGGTAATAATGTTCCTAGACATATTTGGCCACTAGTAGTTACACTGTATCAAATTGAAAGTCTTATCTCTGTCAAAGTGATTTGCCAGTGATCTGTTGTGACTTTGAGAAATTATTTACATATGTAATATTTCTGGTATATAAGTTTTCTTTTTGTAATTCTAGGTTCCATTCTTGGTTGACCATCTCCTTGGGTTTGTTTTTGCTTTTATTGTATCTAGATATTTGTCTTTCACATTTTCTTCTATAATTTCTTAGTAGAGGTCTTTTAGAGAGAGTCATTGCACTAAGGTGTAAATTTACATTTTCCTTATAGTATTTTGGGTACATAATATAGAATAATAGATAGAACTAGGCTGGTTTATCTAGATCATTATTGTTTAGGCAATAGTCCAGTTATCTTAAGAGTGTATCTACTAGGTTTTTCTTTCCTGGACAGTAGTATATCTCATAATCAAAATATTGTAGTTGTAAGGACCAACAGGCTAGGTGTTCACTAGTCTGTTCTATTGTATTGAAGTATTGGAGATTGTGGTGATCTATATATACTTGGATAGTATATAGTGTACCCTTGTAATAATATCTCTAGTAGTTCATTGCTTTGACTCTGGGTAGTAACTCTTATTTCATAATAGAGTAGTTTTGTTCTGTATTTGTGAATTTTTGTGACCAGAAGACTACTGGATATAAGCTGTTTTTGTAATATTGTATAAAGATGGCTGCAGCAGTATATCCTGATATGTCAGTATATATATGAATGGGCTTTGAATTGTTAAACCTCCAAAACAGTGGTTTTGAAGTGAAGTAATTTCTAGTTTAATTAAAGCTTCTCTAATGATTATTGTCTATTGGAATTGTTGGGTACTTTTCTGGGTGAGGTTTGTAATTAGCTTTGTGATCCTTGAGATATTGTAGATAGACTTTTGATAAAAGTTCATAAACCTTATTAGTTCCTAGACCTGGGTTAATATTGTTGATTTTGACTAGTCTAGTATTGTTAATATCCATTCTGGTTTTATTCTGATGCTTACCTTACCAGCTATAAATCCAAGTATTCTAGTTTCAGTCACTTCAAATTCATATTTTTTGAGTTTTGCATATAGTCTGTTCTCTTGAAGTTTTTGGAGACAATAGTATGTATATTCACAAAGTTTATCTAGTATTAAACCAAAAATTAAAATATCATCCAAGTAGGCTACTAGTTCATTTTCTAATTCTCATAGAGCTCTATTTATATAGCTTTGGAACAAGACTGGTATATTACATAATCTAAATAGCATGACCAAGAGTTCAAACAAACCAAAGAGTATTTGGAATGTTATTTTCTATTTGTTGCTAGCTTATATCCTTAGCAAATGAAAAGCTTTTCTTAAGTCTATTTTGGTAAAGTATTCAGCAAATGAACTTTTGGCTCTCTATGTCTTGGAGAAATTCCTTGAGAATTAGTAGTTCCTTCTTAGAATAACAGTATACCAGCCTATATGGTAGATTCTAGCCATCAATTAGATTAATAGCATGGTCTAATTGCCCTCTGTGGAACAGTAGTTATTACATGGTATTAACATTGAAAATGTTAGCATACTCTTGGTATAAATAGAGCTCTTTAAGAGTAGGTTCAGATGTACAGTAACTAGTTTTGGTCTAGATAGCATAAAAGAATATATTATAGGTACTTGTTTTAGTTATAGAATTGGCATCTTAATTAAAGTAGTATTTTAGATATTATTTTGTTTGTTGCTGTAAGAGTAATTATTTGAGGAGTTTTGGATATTAATAAGTATAAAATCTATGGAGACAGTGGTATAGTCTTAATAACTCTTTTTCTGAGTATATGAAATTCTTATAGATCCTAGCTTAATCAAAGAGGGATGCTTTTTCTTAAATCTAAGATTCTGTTTCTATCTCTTTTTGGAGGTAAACTTAGTATCATATCTAATCTATCTGGAAGTTTATTTTTTAAAACTATAACATATCTAATACTATCTAATATTTACTAGTTGGGATGCTAAGAAAGAAATCTTGAAATTTTATATCTTAGATGTTGCACTGTAGTATAGTGATTTAGCTTGAGATGACTTAACTATACTCCTGGTCTGAGTTGACAAGAAGAACTTAATGGAGTTCTTATTCAATTCTATATACTACTTATACATTTATTATATGGTTTGAGCACTACTTTTCCTATACTCATTATGTGACCCTATTATATGATATTACCTAACTTTGTGATGCATTACCCATAACATATTATATAATACTTTCTTATACTTTTAGCCATTTTGCCAAGTTATGACACTATCTCCCTTTTAAAATATTTTATTCTGAGGATTTCTACAATTCATAGTAAAGGTCACAAATATTCTCCATTTTATTGTCCTTTTCATTCCACTTCCTAAGTTTAGATTCTTTTTGGCCAATTTCTTTTTCTTCTACCTTGATTGTCTCTATTATTTCTTGTTCTCTAATTGGCTCTTCTTTCCAGCATCTCTAATTTCTTTCTAATTTTGTCCAGTATTCTTTATTATACCTCTTGTCCATCTATTTATATAACTTTTTTACTGTAAATCTTCTTAGTAATTCCCCTTTTCTAAATATTCCTTTTTCTCTCTCTTGTCTCTTTATATCTTTTATATTTTGCTAATATTCCTTCTCAAATTCCTTAATTGTTTTCTTGGCATTCTCCTAATTTTCCTTTTCTTCTCAATTATTGGATTCTGCTGTAAATCCCTTTTATTGTATAAGGTATTTGTCTTTTCTTCTCATCCATTACTTGTTTAGAATTTTTTTGACCTTCTACTTTTCTTCTCTTTCTATTATAACTGAAGCTAGTTGCTTCCTTCTCTGACCTTCTACTTGTCCTACATATTTATGTATTCTACTGACATTTACTACTGGATGTATTTTTATCATATTAGGTAATTTCAGCTCAACTGCATTTGTCAATACAATTTTCTTTATTTTATAAGAGCCTACAAACTTCTCTATTAACTTATTTGTTCTTTTTCTGATTATTTGATATTTCAAATTCTTAATACTGAATATTACCAAGTCTTCTACTTTATACTTATTGACTTCTGCTCTCTTTCTATCAGTATACTTCTTTATCTCTTTCTGTGCCTTTTCTAGTGCCACTTTTGTCTTTTCTTGAATTTCCTTTATTTTTGTTACAAACTTCTCTACTCCTTTATACCTCCTCTTTTTCTTCATCTCAAACCCCATCCTAGAATTCTGTCTATAGTTTACTTTAAAGGGTGATGTTTTCATACTCAAGTGTACTTTGTCATTATATGCAAACTTTGCTGTTTCTAACCAATCTGACCACTGCTCTTGTCTGTGATCTATAAATATTCTTAGACATTGTTTAAGCTCTTGATTGACCCTCTCTGTCTGCCCATCTATTTGAGAGTGAAATACCATTGACATCTTATTTTCAATCTCTAATATTCTATTCAACTCCCTTATTAATTTTGCTACATACTGTGGTCTCTATCTAATATGATACTTTCAGATAAACTATGTAACTTTCACATCTGGAACTGAGTTGAGTATTAGCTTGTCTGCTGGCTATTCTATGTGGTTTTTGTTCCTTTAGCAGAAATTGTACTCTTTCATATATTATTTTACTTTCTTTGTCATCCTTGGCCACTAGAAGTTCCTAGTAACCAATTCTACTATTTCCTAGTAACCAATTCTACTGTTTTCCACTACCTTTCATATCCTCCTACTAGTATATCATGATGTAGTCTAATAATTTCTGCTCTCAATGTATCATTTTTAGGTATATACACTTTTTCTTCTTTATACATTATGCCATCTACTTTTCTCTACTCTTCATCTTGTAATATCTTTACTCCAGCCCACTTCATTTCCTCAACTACCTTGACCATCTTATCATCTTTTACTTTTGATTGTCTTATTTTTTCTAATAAGTCTACTCTTTCTACAATAACTTCTACTTTCTTCGTTCTTTTAACTTCTAGCTATTCTGGCTATACTAATGTCTTATCCTTATTGTCTCTTTTTACTTCTACCTTCCAATCTGGTCTTTTACTCAAACTATCTACTTTTTCTATTTTACTTCCAGAAACGTGTTTTAGTGTAAAGTTAAATTTTGACAGATAGTATATCTATTATACTTGTTTCCTATTCAACTTTTGTGCCTTCATGAAATATTTCAAGTTTTTATAGTCAGTTTATATTTTAAACTTAGTTGTTGTTCCTTCTAAGAAGTACTTTCACATCTCCAAGCATTTAACTACAACTAACATTTTCTTGTCATATATTTCCTAGTTGTAGTCTGTATCACTTAGCAACTTAGAAATAAAAACTATAGGTCTCCACAGTTTATCAGTATATTTTATTGATAGCACTCTGTCCATTATATAGTTTGAAGCATTTGTCTCTACTCTAAACTCCTTATCTAAGTCTGGAGCTACCAGCACTAGTTTCATAATAAAAATCCCTTTGAGCTCATCAAATACTTATTCTTGCTCTTTCTTCTACTACTATTTCATATCCTTTCTAGTTAGTAAGTTCATTGGTCTCATTATTCTTGCAAAATCTTTTATAAATCTCCTATAGTAATTGATGAGTTCTAAGAATTTTCTAACTTCTCTAATGTTCTTTGATATTGGCCAACTCAGTACTCTATTTATCTTTTCTTTTTCTATTTCTATTCTATTAGGTTTTATAATGACCTCCAAGAACCCAATTTTCTATACTTTTCATATATATTTCTCTAGCTTCATATATAGATTGTTTTCTTCCAACCTTCTCAATACTTCATTTACAATTTTATTATATCCTTTCTCTGTTTCTGTTTCAACCAATACATTATCTACAAATGTAGTGATCTTTTCTTTGTTGATCAGATCTCTCAGAATTTTATTCATTATTGCCTGGAATATAGCTAGTGAATTCTTTATTTTAAAAAACATTACTGTTAGCTTGAAGAATCTCACATATGTTATAAATGCTCCTTTCTACTCATTCCTTTTCTTGATCCTCATATTATTGAACCTCCATCATAAGTTTATTTTTGTAAATACTTTCTTATTCCCTATGTTGTCTATTAAATCTATAATTAATGGAAGTAAGTAGTTGTTCTTCACTGTCTGGTTGTTTAGACTTTGATAGTCTATTATCATTCTCTTGCTCTTATCCTTCTTGCTTACAAAGAAAACTGGTGATGTCTGAGGGAATTTTAAGGGTCTGATATATCCCTTTCTTAACTGATTATTCATAAAGTTCTAAACTTCTTTCCTTTTATCTTTGGACAAAAGGTAAATTCTTCTCTTTTGTGGTTTAAACATTTCTTTGAGATCTATAGCATAATCCCAAAACTTTTTTGTTGGCATTCTTTTTGACTCTACCTTTCTAAATACTTTCTTCCACTTCAGAAATCTTTTTGGAATTATTTTTTTGATTTTCCTATAGTCTGTTTCAATTTCCTCCTCTTTTCCCCAATCCTTTTTGTCATCTACTGTTCATCTTACAATTTTCTTCTTCTCTAAAATAGTTACTCTTTTTCCTTTCTTTATTTTTCTATTCTCTTTCTCCTTTGTATTTCTTCCACATAGTGGTAGACATCTCATTATCTTGACTTCCTCTATTTCCCAATTAATCTCTGAATTGTATGCCTATAACTATAGCATTTCCAATATTATATCTGTCTTTCCTAGGTTATATATATTCATTTTTATCCTTTTTACATAGTTTTTGTAATACATATTCACTTCTACTTGATGTGTAATTGCTCCTCTACTATTATATGTCTTATTTACATTCTTGACCATCAGTGGTCTTTCTAGTTTCTGTAGTCTAAAACTATGTTTAGCTGCTATTTTTCTATCCATAAACACTCCTGTGGCTCTACTGTCTAAGAGCACTTTCACTGTTGTTCCTTCATGAGTATTTATCTTCTCTACTCCAATATTTAACTATATCTCTCTTAACATTTTAAATGTCTTTCTCAAGTCTCTTTGTTCACCCCTTTTTTTTGCTGTACCTTTTAGAAGCTCTGTCTGTATACTACCTTGCTATACTTTTTTCTCTGTAGGGTGCACCACTTTTTCTTTCTACCTTATATTTTGGGCATAAAATCTTTCTTCTTTCCTATTTTGATACTTTTCTTACAATTGTATTCCTTCTTCTACACTTTATACACTCCACTCTTGTCATTTCTCCTCTTCTTGCTTCTTCTTCTTTCTAGTTCCATACTTCTTGACATAAGCCATATCATACATTTCTTACTTATCTCTCAAGAAGAAATCCTTGTTCTTGATTTTCATAGATCTATATCCTTTTGTCTTTGCATCCTCTATAGTTTATATATGTCACCACTATCTCCTTTGTAATCTATTCTTGCTTAAGTAAAAATATACCTTCTAGAGATGTATTCTACCTTTTACAGTATTCTTGTGCCTTTTTCTATCTAGGACATACTGGCCTCCTCTCCTGCTATATCTTTTATGGTCTGGCCATATACACTACTTCTTCTTCTCTTTTCTTTTTCCTTTCAACCTCAATATTTAGGCACTTCTACTTATAGTGTCCTACTCCCCAATATCTAAAACATTATACTCCCTCCTCAACTATCTTCTGTCTTCTCACTGTTACTTTTTTCTTTACTTTATATTACATCATTCTATTTGCTATCATCTTAAATTTATTCTGGGAAATTGGTTTTTCTTTTGTTTTCTTTTTTCTATTCTTGCAATTGTAGGCCAGATACCTAAACTTTCTATATTTCCAATATACTCTTTTTTTTCTATCTTCTATTACTGTTTTTAGTTTAGCAAGGGCATATCATTGGTTGAGTATTCCACTCATGAGAGTGTTATATTGATCTAAAGACATGATGCTATGTCTCCAGAAAAGTTAGATAAAAAAATAATCTCATTAATATTATATCTACTGGGATGCAAGATCTTTACCCAACTAAACACCTACTGCTCTACTTACTACTACCCTAATACTATGGTTATACTATCACCTCAAAAAGAGGATCTCTAACCTAAATGTCTTCTTAAGAATGCAGTATTACTCCTCTGTATATACAGTCTACAATAGGACTTTAGCACAAGGTTTATAAAGTAAAAAAGATATAAGTAATCTACTGGTAACACTACTCATTTGGTAGGTCAGATCTCAGACACAATATTTGAGCTTGGTACTGTGCTTTCACTGATAGTCCCTAACTGACTATCAAGTCCCCTTAAGTCCAGGGTCTAGCTATATTATAGTAGCTTTGAGTTGTGTCATCCAGATACTAAAGAAGATGAAAGAGTAAGCTAGCAAGGCTCTGTGATGAGTAGTGCCAATAAGAGAATTGAGTTCTAGTATAGTGACTTAGTCTGAGATGACTTAATTGCACTCCTAGTCTAAGTTAACAAGAAGAACTTGATAGAGCTCTTGTTCAATTCTATATACTACTTATATATTTATTACATGGTCTATATACTACTTTTCCTATGCTCATCATGTGATGTCACCTGACTTTGTAATGTATTATCCATAACATGTTATATGATACTTTCTTGCACTCTTAGTTATTTTACCAAGTCATGATATATAGGTAGTAAACTAAGAGAAAGTCAATTGTTATAGGTTAAATGACTAAGATATAAAATTGGCTATTGTACCACAATTAAAGAAATAGTATATAGTCTGATTTATTATTTTCCCCTTTACTATTAGATAAGGAACTGTAATTATATTATTGAAGACAGAGAAGTAGTATAGACTTTACAATCTTTATTAGATAAAGAGCTTAACTTGAAAATAGCTGGTTAAGTTGAGCTTAAGCTTTTCCTAAGTTCCAGTTTTAGATTACTGGTATTGTATTTTTATTCAAAGAGGGATTGTTAGTAGTATTTAACTAGAGGTAGGATAATTTTTGCAAGACAAAAGGCAGTAATATAGCCTAATTTTCCATAATAGAAACACAACCTGGAAAAATAATAGTAATTTTTCTTTTCTTGTAGTAAAAGGCTAGCATGGCAAGAAGAAACTAATATAGTAGAGATAGAAATAGATTGTATAGTAGGAGTTGTAACATTAAGAATAGTATGTAAGTAGAGAACTATATTATAACTTGAATTTTCTTCTTATCTAAACACCTATTATTCATCAGCTTCTATGGTTACTTTTTTCAACTGTTCATAGTTATTTCTTTAACATAATACTTTTACTAGAAGATCTTTTATATTATTCTTCAGTCTTTGATAAAATATGTTGTTCCAAGTGCTATAGGATTAAATGATTTTTTAAACTAGGTTTTCAAGATGTATTTACAAACCAATTAGACTTGTTTTAATGAATAAAGGTGTTTTATGAGATAATCATATATATTTAGACCACAGAATTGTTCTCAAAATGCTGTAAAATTTTTTTATTAGTTTTTTTTTATAGTTTTAGGTTTTCTTTTATTAAGATGAGTTCTATTTATGATACAGCATGCTCTTTTAGGTGTCAGCAGATGAAGACAATATAGTAGAGATTACTAAAAAATTTTTAGAAGACTAATAAAAATACTTTATTAATTTTTGTAAAAAAGTGATCTTAGAGATTACTAAAGAATAGTTAGATTATAAAGCTTTTTTTTATTTTTAATATTATCATCAAGAGAGTTTGACTAATAATATTAAATAGGGGCTAGATAAAGTACTGAAGGCTTAGAAGATTGTTTTTCTTGGAAAAAAGCTAATTGTAGTTGAATTTAGATGAGTTGAGTTTACAGTTCATTTATTATTGCATTTTTGTCAACTTTTTTTTTACTGGTTTCTCCTAGAGCTTTGAAATGGATAGGTTGCTTATTTAGATTATCTAATTTAGAATGAACTAGATTAGATTGAAAGCAAATAATTGGTTTTGTTATGATTAGATTTTTGGACAAACAAGATAGAACAAAGTAAGACAAAGTAATAGAGTCAAGAACAACTACAGATTTAAGTATATTGAGCCTTAAAATGTTATAAAAAGACACTCAAAGATGTGGTTATAATTTTAAAGAGAGTTTAAGACTAAGTTAGACAAAATTATTACTATATTAACTAAGTGCTATAATTTCTTACTTTTTGCTTTTCCAAGATATTAGTTCTCCTGCTACTATAAAGATATTCTTCTTGGTTGATTATTGAGTATTTTTATATCTAGCAAAATCAGAGCCAACAAAACCAATTAAATTTAAGTTTTTTATTACTTTATAAGTAGTTTTATAGTCTAAAGTTTTTTTAATATATCCAAAAACATATTTAACAGCATTTTAATAGAGTTTTCTAGAATTGTATGCAAAACAAAATAGTATATTGATTTATATAAAACAAGTCTAATCAAGTGGTAACTTGTAGTTATATAAGCAAGTCAAGTATTTTATGGTATAAAATATTTTTTATCTTATTTATTTTTTTAGTTATTTTTGATCCAGTAATTAGCTAAGAGTATTATACTTACTAGAAATAGTGTAGAGATAAGAAAATAGTTATTTATTCTAAAATATCAAAGTATATATTCATAGTAGTCTTTTTGTAATAATATAATATCTCTAAAAGATAGATTTCTATTAATTTTTATTTCTAAAATCAAATTTACTTTTTCAAGATCTTTAAGTTTATAGTTTACAACAAGTTGTTCTTTTGCTAAAATCTCTCTATAGATTGTAGATAATACACCCAAAATATCATTAGTTCAAGTTGATATAAATATATATTTGTTGTTTTGAACTCTCAAGCAGATTTGAGGATCTGTTTTTAATTTATAATATTAATGCTTCTAGAAAGTATTATTCAAATTTTGTATTCAATTATAAATGTCTTATATTGTTCTATAGAGAGTTTTATAAAGCTTTTACATATAGTTTTTATTTTTTCCTTTTTCAAATCTCTTTGGTTGCTTTATGTATATTTTAAATATATTGTTACTATTCAAAAAAGCCAAAACAAAGTTTACTT
>Ga0153980_1000545_pt1 | contig 17014 bp, 15 predicted proteins | sample TSGA064MetaG_FD_104722 | JGI IMG/M metagenome (GOLD analysis project Ga0153980, IMG submission 104722) | Attine ant fungus gardens microbial communities from Georgia, USA - TSGA064 MetaG | ecosystem: Host-associated > Fungi > Mycelium > Unclassified | place: USA: Georgia, Magnolia Springs State... | reverse complement strand
GCTCCACAGGTCTCCGAAGCTGGGGAGGCTTGCCGTGTCTGATGACCTTAGTGCGGCCGGCGGTCATGGCGCAACCCGATCTGCCATCCGGCGCAACTGCAACACGACTGCAGGCGGCACGCTACCCGTTTCCTCCATCCGCTCCGTGCAGAGCTGGCTCCAGCGGCGCAGCTTGGCGACCGTGAAGCCCCGGCCCTCGCACTCCAGCACGAAGGCCAACTGGCCCATCAACAGTTCCATGGCATCCATCCAGTCCTGGCTGGTGTTGGGTGTGGTGCGTTCGTGGCTCATGGGTTCTGGTCCTTTCGTTGGGGAGTGCTGATGTCCTCGACTTTCTCAATTTCTCTGCCTGGCGGATATGGCGGCGTGGGCCCAGCGGCCGACACTCAACTTGGCATGGACGAGATAGTGGCGGCGCAACAGGCCGCCCAGGCGTTCAAGGGCGGGGTGCCTGCGCTGGCCCAGGCCATGGGCATATCGCCCAACACGCTGCAGCACAAGCTCAACCCGGGCAACACGCGCCACCACCTGACCCTGCGTGAGTCCATCGCGCTGCAACGCATCACTCGTGACGTGGGTGTGATGCGCGCCATGGCCAAGGCCTTGGGCTACGTCTGTGTCCTGGCCACGCCAGACCAGGGTGAGGGTGACCCGATACAGGCATTCGCCAATTTCCAGGGCGAGGTGGCCGACTTCTCCCGCGCCATTGCCGACGCCATGGTCCATCAGCCTCCCAGCCCCAACGCCCAGCGCCGCATCGACTACCGCGCGCAGGAAGTGATTGCGGCCACATGCCACATGGTGAGCACCACGGCGGCCATGGTTCCAAAGCGGGCGACCTGACATGTTTCCAGCGACTACCCCAACGAACAACCACCACGGCCTGGCCTTGTCCGCCGTTTGGGCCTGCACCTCTATCTCCCTGCTGATTCGTGGTGGTCAGGGTGGTCGCTCCTTTCTTTCTGCACTCGCGGCTCATCGCACGCATGGGGGTGACAGCCCGTGCGCACGCACAACAGCAGGCACCAGCATGCACACAACTCTCTCTCGCCGCGCCGCGCCCGCGCGCCGTCTGTTCCCCGCTCCCCTTTGCTTTCAGGGAGGCGCGCGCACGCGCCTGTCAGTTGGGGGGTATGCGGTTCTGTCGCTTTTTCGCAACGGTTGCTTAAAAATTAAGCAAACCGATCACGGGTCCTTCCTGGCGAGCTTCAAAGCGGGTAATTCGAACCCCTTTCACCGGGTAGTCAGTGGCACTGGGAGTTACTGACTGATGTCCTCGAACTATGACGACGTCCTGGGCCAGCTCGTCCAGGCCGGCCTGGAGGTGGATCGGCTCGAAGTGGGGCGCCTGCGCCGCTGCCGGGTCGAGGGCCGGGGCAAGGAAAAGCCCGGCTGGTATCTGCTGCACGAGATGCGGCTGGACAACGGCAATGACCTGATCGTCGGCAGCTTCGGCGTCTGGAGCGGCGCCGAGAACAATGCCCGCAAGGTCGAGATCCGCAAGTCGGAGCTCAGCCGCGAGCAGTCCGAGGCGCTGCGCAAGCGCCTGGCCGAAGACAAGCGCCGCGCCGAGGCAGAGCGCAAGGCCGAGGCCGAGCGCGCAGCGGCCAGGGCCACTGCCGCTTGGAAGAAATGCCAGCCCACCGGCGACAGCGACTACCTGGCCCGCAAGGGTGTGGGCGGCTACGGCGTGCGCTACTCGCCCAGCGGCGCCATGGTCATTCCGCTGCTGGATGCCATGGGTCACATCCACGGCCTGCAGATCATCCGGGGCAAGGACCGCAAGCCAGGCACGCGCGAGAAGGAATACTGGCCGCTGGGCCTGGTCAAGAAAGGGCGCTTCCACCTGATCGGCATGCCGGTGCCTGGCAGCGTGGTGCTGGTCGCCGAGGGCTATGCCACTGCGGCCAGCCTGCACATGGCCACCAACCTGCCCGTGGCCGTGGCCTTCGACGCCAACAACGTGCCGGTGGTGGCCGAGGCGCTGCGCGCCCGCTACAAGGGCGTGCGCCTGCTGATGTGCGCCGACGACGACAACACCCAGCGCTGCCACGCCAAGGACGAGGCCGAGAGCCAGCGCCTGGGCAAGCATGTGGAGTGCCGGGCCCGGGTGTGGCTGCCCGATGGCCGGGCCTGCCCGAAGTGCGGCCAGGACCACAACGCGGGCAATGCCGGCATGACCATGGCCAGCACCGCCGCCATGCAGGTGGACGGCCAGTGGGTGGCGCCCGCCTTTGCCGATCCGATGGCGTTGCGCGCCGGCTGGCTGGACAACGGCGTCAAGCTCAACGACTTCAACGACCTGCACATCTCCGAAGGCCTGCATGTGGTGCGCGCCCAGGTCGAGGCCCGCCTGCTGGAGTTGGGCTGGCGCACGCGCAGCGGGGCGCAGCGCCTGCAGCCCAGCCGGGGGGAGGGGGGTGGCACGGTGCTGGAGCAGCTTCGGCCCATCGACAGCCTGGACGAACTGCTGGAGCGTTTTGCCCTGGTGTACGGCCAGGGCGGCGCGGTGTTCGACCACGACGAGCACCGGCTGGTAACCCTCACCGACATGGGCCACATCTGCCTGAGCCGCGACCTGTACCGCACCTGGAGCGAGCACCCTGACCGCCAAATCGTGCGGCCCGAGCAGGTGGGATTCGACCCGGCCTGCACGGACGAGTCCATCACCTGCAATCTGTGGGACGGCTGGCCCACCCGGCCCAAGCCTGGCAGCTGCGAGAAGCTGCTGGAGCTGCTGTGGCACATGTGTAGCGGCGACGGCAACGCGGATGTGCTCTACAACTGGGTGATCAGCTGGCTGGCCTACCCGCTGCAGCACCCAGGCGCGAAAATGAAATCCGCGATCGTCGTGCACGGGCCGCAGGGCACGGGCAAGAACATGTTCTTCGAGGCCTACATGGCCATCTTCGGCAAGTACGGCTGGACCATCGACCAGTCCGCCATCGAGGACAAGTTCAACGACTGGGCCAGTCGCAAGCTGTTCCTGATCGCCGACGAGGTGGTGGCCCGCTCAGATCTGTACCACGTCAAGAACAAGCTCAAGGCCTTCATCACCGGGGACCAGATCCGCATCAACCCCAAGAACATGGCGGCCTACTACGAGGCCAACCACGTCAACATGGTGTTCCTGTCCAACGAGGCCATGCCTGTGGTGCTCGAAGAGGACGACCGGCGCCACGCCATCATCTGGACGCCAGCCAAGCTGGATGCCGAGTTCTACCGGGCCGTCAAGGCGGAGATCGATGCTGGCGGCGCCGCTGCGCTGTACGACTTCCTGCTGGGCTGGGATGTGGGCGAGTTCGACAACGCCACGCAGCCCCCCATGACCGAGGCCAAGCAGGAGCTGATCGCATTGAGTCTGGACAGCCCGAGCAAGTTCGTGCGGGCCTTCGAGGCAGGGGACGTGCCAGGCTTCCCGGGCAAGGGCGCACCGGGCCTGCTGACGCCGTGCCTGACCACGGACATCTACGAGCTCTACAAGTGGTGGTGCGGCAACACCAACGAGAAGGCGTTGACCCTACCCAGGTTCGCCAACGCTCTCAAGCGCAAACACCAGGCCGGCATCGAGCGCAAACGCTACGTGCTGGATTTCAACCGGACGGTAGGCCCTGCCAGCGTCTGCTATCTGCCCGGTGGCCAGGAGCTGCCCCCAGGCCGCCCCGAGACGGAGTGGCTGGGCGAGCGCATCGACGTCTTCAAGCGGTCGATGAAAGACGCCAAGGGAGGTGCCCTGTGAAGCACCGCACCCTCGCTCGCCCTGATCTGTGCGCTATGTGCGGCATGCCGTGCGGCTTCGTGTGCGTCATTAAGTCATTGATTTCAAAGGCGTGTGCGGCATGTGCGGCATCACTCCTTATGTGTGGGTGCGCAGGCGTGTGCGCACACCTGCGCAGGTGCGCGCATGTGCCTGTACGTGGGCATGGCGCACATACCGCACATAGCGCACACGTCAAGCGCGACAAGCACTTACGCCATTTTCAAGGCGCACATGTCGCCGCACTACATACCGCACAACCCTTTTTGAAAGGAAAAGAGATGGAGAGAGAAGAAAAGAGGGTGATCGGCTGCACGGCTGAGAACGCTGCTCTGGTGCGTGAAGTGGTCAAGGCATGGCCGCAGCTGCACGGGCTGGTGCAGCATCTGCAGGCCGCCGGCATCTTCCCTGGCTTGCGTGCCCTGGAGTTCACCCTGCGCGGCAGTCCGCAGTTCCGGGCCCAGGGCCTGGAGGCACTCCTGGCGAGCAGCACAGCAGCCGAGGAAGGGAGCACGGTATGAGCAGCTTCTCTGTCGAGATCTCGGCCCGGATGCTGGGCCAGGCAGAACTGCTGGCCCAGCTGCACGGCCTGACCGGATCGCAGGCGGCAGGTGCCTACGCCAAGGCCATCAACGACACGGCATTCGAGGTGCGGCGCGCCATGCAGGCAGAGATGCGCGCCCAGTTCGACCGCCCCACTGACTACATCCTGCGCTCGCCGCGCGTGAAGATGGCCACGGCGGCGCGCCTGTCGGCCTCGATCGCGCCGGACTACATGGGCGGCAAGGGGATTGATCCGCAGAAGATCCTGCGTGCCCAGGGCGAGGGGGGCACCCGCCGCGACAAGCGCAGTGAAGTTGCGCTGCGCCGCGTGGGCATCCTGCCCAACGGCATGCAGACAGCCATCCCATCCACTCCCTATCCGGGCAGCGACGACGGGCGCGGCAACCTCAAGGGCAGCTTTCTGGTGCAGCTGCTGGCGTATTTCCAGGCCTTCGGGGAGCAGGGCTACAAGGCCAACATGACCGAGAAGGGCTACAAGCGCGTGCACAAGGGCACCAAGAAGGCGGCGGGCCGGCGCTACTTCGTAGCCTACGGCAAGGCGCGCGGCGGCGCGCGCACCACCGCGATGGGAGACGCCGACGCCCGCACGTCCCACCTGGCCCCGGGCATCTGGGCCGCGAGCGGGACCGGCGGCGCGGATGTGCGGCCCGTGCTGATGTTCGTGAAGCGCGCCCACTACAGCGTACGTCTGGAGGGTGAGGCCATCGCCAAGCGTGCTGACGCACAGAACTACCTGGAAAAGCGCCTGCGCTATCGCGTGAGGGAGGCCGCCGGAGTATGAGCGAGCACCGCATGCATCCTGATGAGATGAGCCTGGGCGAGTTCAACCGCCATATGGGCTACAAGGGCCGCTTCGCCTGGCAGCTCAAGAATGAGCAGCGCCTGGTGATGAGCGATGACGGCAAGCGTGTGCGCGTGGCCGAGTCCATCCGCCTGATCAACGAAACCAAGGATCCCAGCCGGGCTGCTGTGGCCGCTCGCCATGCAGCAGGGCGGCTCGGCGCATTGGCCTCAGCTCCAGAAGAAACGGAGGACGATGGCGAGGGCGCTGTCTCTGAGCCGGGCGGCACAGGCAGCGGCTTCAAGTTCCACGACGGCAAGGCCAAGCGCGAGCACTATTCGGCGCTCCGCGAGGAGATCGCCTACCGCAAGGAAGTGGGCCAGCTCATGGATGCCGACGAGGCCCTGGGCGCCTTCGCGGACGCGGGGGCACGCGTGGGCGCAGTGCTGGACACCGTGCCCGCCAGCATCGGCCCCATGCTCGTGGGACAGCCTGCCGAGGAGATTGTGCGCATCCTGGAAGACCAGATGGACGTGGCCCGGGCCGTGCTGGCCGCAGGCATTGAAAAGCTGGCTGCCGAGATCAGCAAGCGTAGGAAAGAGGGGGCCGCTTGAGTACCGCCGATCAAAGAACAATCGGTTGTCCCAGCGTTGCGCTGCGCGCCATGGCCAAGACCATAGGGCCACGCAAGCGCCGGTCCGTCAGCCAGTGGGCAGATGCCGAGCGCAAGCTCTCGGGTAAGGGCAGCGCGATCACCGGGCAATGGCGCACCAGCCGCAACCCGCCGCTGCGCGAGCCCATGGACTGCGCATCGCCCAAGTCCGGGGTGCATGAAATCGTCTTGATGTTCCCGATCCAGTTCGGCAAGACCGAGGTGGAGGTCAACATCCTGGGCCACACCATGACCGACGATCCCTGCCCGGTGATGGTGGTGCTGCCCGGTGAAGTCTCAATGAACAAGTGGGTCAACCAGAAGTTGAACCCCATGATTGAGGAGTGCGACGCCGTGCGCGGAGCGCTGCGCAGCGTGGCCAGCCGGGATGCCAGCAACACGCGCGAGTTCAAGGACTTCGTGGGCGGCCAGCTGTACATGGAGCACGCCGGCTCGCCTTCGCGTGCCAAGTCCTCATCCATCCGCAAGCTGCTGGTCGATGAGCTCGATGAAATCGCTGCCAACTGGAAGGGCGGAGACGACCCTGTCGAGATGTTCGACGGCCGCACCAGCGCTTTTCCGGCCACCGGCCTGCGCGTGTACATCAGCAGCCCCCAGGTACGGGGCCTGAGTCGCATCGAGGCCAAATACCTCAAGTCCGACCAGCGCCGCTACCACGTCCCGTGTCCGCACTGCGGCCACATGCAGCCGCTGAAATGGTCAGGCCTGCACTGGAGCCCGGATCGGTCCAAGGTCTGGTACGTCTGCGAGGAAAACGGCTGCTGCATCGATGAGCACCACAAGACGGCCATGATCGCCGCCGGCCGCTGGGTCGCCGAGAACCCCGACAGCAAGATCCGCGGTTACCACATCAACTGCCTTTACTACCAGTTCGGCCTGGGCCCGACCTGGGCCACCCTGGTGGAAATGTGGCTCGACGTGCAGGGCGACCCGGCCCGGCTCAAGACGTTCGTCAATGACCGCCTGGCCGAGCCCTGGGAAGACAAGTCCATGCGTCTGGTGCGTCACAACGTCATCCAGGAGCGGGCCGAGCCCTATGTGCTGCGCGTTGCGCCGCGGGGCGTGCTCTACGTTACGGCAGGCGTGGACACGCAGGACGACCGGCTGGCAGTGCACCTGACCGGCTGGGGCCGCGGCATGGCCTTCTGGACGCTGGACTACTTCGAGCTGCCAGGCGACCCTGCCGAAGGGGCCGTGTGGGTGGCCTTGACCGAGGCGCTCAACAAGGCCATCCAGCGGGTGGACGGCGTGCTGCTGCGCGTCGAAGCCATGGCCCAGGACCAGGGCGGCCACCGTACCGACGAGGTCAAGAACTACATCCGCCAGGCCATGGTGCGCCGGCCCATGTCCATCCATGGGGCCATCGCCAACAACGCGCCCGTGCTCAGCAAGCCCAAGCTGATGGACGTGACACACAAGGGCAAGACGGACAAGAAGGGCGTGCGGGTCTACACGGTGGGCACGGTGGCCTGCAAGGACTGGCTGTTCGGCCGGCTCAGCGTGGATGCGGAGCGCAAGCACGAGGAGCGGGTCACGCACTTCAGCGACCAGCTGGACGCCTTTTATTTCGCGGGGCTGGTGTCGGAGACCTACGATCCCTCGAAGAACCGCTACGTGGTGAAGAAGGGCGCGCGCAATGAGCCCTTGGATACCTGGTGCTACAGCTTTGCCGCTGCTCATCACCCCGAGCTGCGCCTGCATCGACACCGAGAGGTCGATTGGACAGCGCGCGAGAAATATCTGCTGCAGCAGCTCGTGCAGCAGCCGGACGGGTCCTTTGTCCCATCCGCTCCGCTCCCCCAGGCTGATGCATCGGTCGACCCTACAAGCCAGTCGATGACCACCAAACCTCGGCCTGCGTCTCGCCGGCCACAGAAATCCCACCTTGCCTCTGATGATTGGAGTAGCCGACTATGAACACACAACCCCAATGCCTTGATGCCCAGGCAGCAGACGCAGTCCTGCAGCTGGAATACGACCTGGTCGAGATGGTGCGGGAAGAGTTGGGCTGGCCCGAGGCCCAGGCCTATCCCTTGGCCAAGGCTCTGGTGCGCGGGATGCGCAAGCGTTATGGGGGCCTGCGCATCGGCGGTCGTGGCGCAGCCATCTATATCCCGGCGCCCAGTAAGGAAGAGCGGAATGAGGCCATCCGGCGAGAGTTCGATGGAACGAACCGGGATGCAGTCATGGCCAAGTTCGGCATAAAGCGCACGCAGCTGTATCGCATCGTCAGCCAACGGCCTGGGGCTGCGCGCATTGGCGTGTCCAGTGCGAAAGTCCCATTTCTCGACAAGAAATGAAACAGGCCTTCCTGTAGCTTGCAATCACCAATCTAGGGACTGCACATGACTGCTATCACCAAGGAACATCTTGACCAGCTCGACCTGGCAATCGCCACGGGGGAGCTGACCGTCTCGTACAGGGGACGGACACACACCTACCAAACCACCGACCAGATGCTTAAGGCTCGCGCTCACATTGCCCGGCTGCTGCGGCAGCAAAGCGGTGCAGGAACTGCCGCCTTCGCAGGCCGGAGCTACGGCCTCGCCAGTTTTGATCGGGACTGAAAGCCCACCATGAACCTGAACCTGATTGATCGACTCGTTGGATGGTGGTCTCCCGTGGACGGCGTGCGCCGTGCTCAGGCGCGCAATGTGCTCGCCCACTATGAGGCCGCTCAACCGACCCGGCTGCGCAAGCACCGCAACATCAACCCTTCCCCCAATAGCTTGGTGGAGCGCAGCGCAGCGGCATTGCGCAACCATGCTCGCTACCTGGAGCGAAATCACGACCTGACCCGAGGTGCGCTGCGGACCCTCGTCAACAACGTGGTGGGCCCCAATGGCATTGGCATTGAACCGCAGCCGCGGCGCAGGGATGGCTCGATACACACGGAATATGCCGAACAGCTGCGGCGGTTGCGGCGACAGTGGTGCCGGCGGCCAGAAGTCACAGGCCGCATGCATTGGGCTCAGGCCGAGCGCATGTCGGCCTACAGTTGGGTGCGTGACGGGGAGATGTTCTCCCAATTGGTTGTTGGGGACGTTCCTGGTCTCAGGCATTCCGGCCCGGTGCCGTTCAGCATTGAATTGCTGGAGTCGGATTTCGTCCCGTTGGAGTACAGCGACCTGAGCCGCAAGATCCGCCAAGGCATTCAGGTCAATGACTGGGGCCGGCCTGTGAACTACCACGTCTTCCGACGTGACCCTCGTGAGGCTGGGGCTTGGATCTCGCCGACTGATCTCAAGAGCATCCCGGCCGCCAACATGCTGCATGTGTCGACCATGGATCGACTTCACCAATGGCGCGGTATCAGCGAATTCGCCAGTGTGCTCAATCGCGTCGAAGATCTCAAGGACTACGAGGAAAGTGAGCGAATTGCCGCCAAAATCGCCGCATCTATGGCGGCATATGTGAAGCGCAATGCGGGCACGGACGGATTTGATTCTGACCAAGATAAGCGCGAGAAAGACGAAGATGGAAGGCCGATACCGCGTGAAATGCGCATGCAGCCGGGAATGATCTTTGATGACCTGATGGTGGGCGAAGAGATCGGGCTGATTGATACCAATCGGCCTAACCCCAACCTCGTGGCTTGGCGTAGTGGTCAGTTGCGCGCCTATGCGGCGGGAATCGGTGCCAGCTACAGCAGCATCAGCCGCGACTACAGCGGGACTTACAGCGCACTGCGCCAGGAACTGGTGGAGCAGTGGGTCCACTACGCCGTGCTTGCCGACGACTTCGCAGGGCAGTTCAGCCTGCCAGTCTGGGAGACCCTCGTGCGCGTGGCGCACCTTAGCAATGTCCTACCCATTCCCAAGGACGTCGAGCCAGGAACAGAGGCTGAGTGTTTGCTCATAGGCCAGGCCATGCCATGGATCGATCCGCTCAAAGAGGCCAACGCATGGGAGAAACTGGTTCGCGGAGGCTTTGCAAGCGAGGTGGAGGTCATACGGCGCAGGGGCGGTAATCCTCGGGAGACGCTGGACCAGATTCAACAGTTCCGGCGCGATGCTGCAGAGAGGGGCCTCCGCATGGCTTCAAATCCTGCGGATGACCGGGCAGCACCATTGGCGCCCGATGGCAGTGGGGACCCCGACCAGGAGGAGGGGGTCAAGGTCACGCCAGACACCTGACCCCTACTGATTTGCAAATAGTCCCATTTCTCGGCAAGAAATGGGACGCCGAGAAAAAGAAACTGCCTGCATTCGCCCTTTTTGGGCTCAACGAATGCAGGCAGTTTCACATGAGCACATCCCAGAAGTGGTACGCGATCCGGCGCAAGAGCGCGATGGCCGCTGCTGCAGCCGGCACGCTGGCTGCCGCTGAAATCTTCATCTATGGCGACATCGGCGAGAGCTGGTGGGATGAAACAGTCAGTGCCCGGGATTTCGTGGCCGAGCTGCAGGCGCTGGACGTTGAAGCGATCACCATCCGCATCAACAGTGTGGGCGGCAGCGTGCCGGATGGCCTGGCCATCTACAACGCCATGCGGCGCCACAAGGCCACAGTCACCGTCGAGGTGGATGGCATGGCGTTCTCCATCGCCAGCCTGATTGCCATGGGCGGAGACAAGGTCCACATGGCCGACAACGCCATGCTCATGATCCATGCGCCCTGGACCTATGCCGCTGGCAACGCGGCGGAGCTGCGTGATCTTGCCGACCAGCTGGATACCTGGGCTGCAGCGATGGCGACCAGCTATGCGGCCCGTACCAATGACCACGACGGCGCCCTGGCGCTGCTCACGGACGGCAAGGACCACTACTACACGGCGGCCGAGGCCAAGGCCGCTGGCTTTGTCGACGAAGTCACTGAGGCCCATCCCATTGCGGCCAGCGCTTCCCGCGACCTGCCGATTTCCCGCTATCGCTCCCTGCCGTCCGCCTTGGCGCAGACGGTGGGCTCATCTGCGGCCACAGCCGCGCCATCCGCTCCTCAAGAGGAATCCATGAACAAGAACCGCAAGCACTCGCCGCAAAACGCCATTGGCGCTTCCGGCGCCGCTGCTGCAGGTGGCGGAAGCGCCGCACCTGCAGCAGCCACCGCGCCAGACGCAGCCTCCGTGCTGGCCGCCGACCAGACGCGGCGCCAGTCCATTCGCACGGCTTTTGCCGCATTCTCCGACCGCCCTGGGGTGGTTGCGCTGCAGCAGACCTGCGAGGATGACTATGGCATCACCGCCGAGGCAGCCGGCGCACGCCTTCTGTCGCACCTCGGCTCCCAGGCAACCCCCGTTGCAGGCCTTGCCACGGTGGAAGACGAAACCGACAAGCGTCGTGGTGCGGCTGTCGCTGCGCTGTTGGTGCGTGCAGGCTATGCCACCAAGGATCAGGTGGCTGCGCAGGCGAGCAATCCCTACCGGGGCATGAGCCTTGTGGAGATGGCACGGGCATCACTGGAGCGCATCGGCGTGTCGGCCCGTGGCATGGACAAGCGCGACCTCGTTGCCGCAGCTTTCACCCAGTCGACCAGCGATTTCCCCATCCTGCTCACGGATGCGATCCATCGCACGCTGCTGTCGGCCTACTCGGTGCAGGCGCTGACCTGGCAGCGCTTTTGCAAGCGCGGCTCTGTATCCGATTTCCGAGCGCATCACCGGCTGCGCGCTGGCTCCCTGGGCAATCTGCAGCCCAAAAATGAACTGGGCGAGTACAAATCCATCGCCATTCCCGATGGCGAAAAGTCCAGCATCTCTGCTGAGACCAAGGGCTACATCATCAATCTCAGCCGCGAGATGGTGATCAACGATGACCTGGGCGCTCTCACCGATCAGGCCGCAGCCATGGGCCGCAGTGCTGCCCGTACCGTTGAAACGGATGTCTACAAGCTGCTGGCCGAAAACAACGGCATGGGCCCCTCGATGGACGACGGCAAGACCCTGCTGCACGCTGACCACGGCAACGTGGTAACTGCACCGGCCGGGCCGACGACCCAGTCGTTCCAAGACTTCCGCGTGCTCATGGCCAAGCACAAGGACATCAGCAAGAACGATTTTCTCAACCTCCTGCCCGCAGTGTGGCTGGGCCCGCTCGGCCTGGAGGCACTCGCAAAGCTGGTGAACCAGGCCCAGTACGAGCCGAGCACATCCAAGAATGCCCTGACGCCCAACATCAGCCTGGGCCTCTTCCGGGACATCGTGGGTTCTCCTCGTCTGGAAGGCACACGCCACTACGCGCTCACCGATCCGAACGAGGCCGCAGCCATTGAAGTGGCTTTCCTCGACGGTGTGGATACGCCTTTTCTGGAGCAGGAATCCGCCTTCACCACCGACGGCACCCGCTTCAAGGTGCGCCTTGACTACGGCGTCGGCGCTCATGACTGGCGCGGTATCGCCACCAACGCAGGCGCCTGAGCGCATTGCTATCAAAGGAGTAGCAGCAAATGGCAAACAACCACATTGCACCCGGCCGGGTGATGGACTTCGTCAATACAGGCGCGGAAATCGTGAATAGCGGAGATGTCGTGGTCTCGGGCAGCACCCTGGGCGTTGCACTGGTCAACATTGCGCCTGGAGCCACTGGCTCTGTGGCAGTCGATGGTGTCTTTCGCGTTCCCAAGGTTGCCGGCATGGCCATTGGTCAGGGCGTGGCTCTCGTGTTCAAGAAAGCTTCCCAGGCGTTCACTGTCGGCGCAACTGCTGCAGGTGATGTATCCGGGCCCGCTGCAGTGGCCTGGGCCTCGGCTGGTCAGGCGGCCGAGTGGGTGGACGTCAAGTTTACGGGCGTGCCAGGCACGGTGGCGGCCTGATGTCTGCCGCGCCGAACCTCGCTCCATTCGCTGCAGCGCAATCCCGACTGGGCGCCGCCGTTCAGCAGCGTCTGTCCAACGCGATTGCCACATGGCAAGGCGGGTCCAGGTTTGGCGTGCTCTTCGATCGTGATGACGAGGACTACATGCCAGAGACCGTCTCAGCGGTGCGCTTGATGGTGACCATGTGCGTAGCCAACGCGCCTGGCATTGCCGAAGGCGAACGCGGCCTTGTGGTCGATGGCCAGCCCTACATCGTTTCCAGCCCCGTCCTCCCGGACGCTGGCGGCTGGGCCACGTTCTCCGTAATGCCAGGAGGCGACTGATGCTGGAGCTCGAACCCATCCTCGTTCAGCGCTTGGCCGCGCTGCCCGCCTTCACGGGCTGGCGCGTCAGCGGCGGATCCGACGCCACCGACCGCCGCAAGGTGCCTGGCGCCGATGTGCGTATGAGCGGGGCTGCTGGCGGAGCGGAGCGGCGCACGGTGGCCCAGCTGCAGCCCGCCTGGGCGGTAGGGCTGGTCGTCCAGCGCGGCGACACAGCAGCAGGGCAACTGGGCGCGGCGCTTCGTGCCGTCATCGGCGCCCTGCACAACTGGTGCCCCGGCGCCGTGGCAGGCATGCAGTGGACGCCCCTGCAGTTCGCCACGGTCCGGGAAGCGGCCTTCAGCGATTCGGGCCTGGTGGGCTTCGAGATCGCTTTCACGACCACGACCCTGGTCGATGGCCAGAACTGACAACCCATTCATTCAGGAGCATCCGCGATGCCGATCCAACACACCCGCAATCAATACCTGATCCCGCGCGGCCGGGCCTATTTCGACCCGTTCAACGCCAGCGAGGAGCTGACCGGCGAGATCGATTTGGGCAACTGCCCGGACATCAAACTCACCGTCGCCAGCGAGAAGTCCGAGCATTACAGCAGCCAGACTGGCCTGCGTGAAAAGGACGGCGGCTGGGTCGTGCAGATCAACCGCACAGGCAGCGTCACGGTTGACAACTTCTCGCCGCAGAACGCCGCACTGTGGCTTGCAGGCACCTATGCACGCAAGGTGCAACAGGCCACGCCTGTGGCCGACGAAATTCGATCCGTGCTGCCCGGTCGCCAGTACCAGCTCGGTGCGAATGCAGCGAACCCCCTGGGCGTGCGCAACGTGACGGGCGTCACTGTCAAGAGCGAGGATGGCCAGACCACGTTCGATGCTGGCGTTCACTACAACGTCGATCTCGAGACCGGGCGCGTGCAGATTCTCGAACGCGAAACCGGCGGCATCCCGGCGGGCAAGGTGGCGTTTGGCTACACGCCCGTGGCCGGCCATTACGAGGCCGTCGCCTCCGGTGCCAAGGCCGAGTTGTCCGGCGCCTTGCGCATCGTGTCGGACAACGCAGCAGGCGGAAACCGCGACTGGTACCTGCCCAAGGTCACGCTCTCGCCCAATGGCGACTTGCCGCTGATCGCCGAAGGCACCGACCCGGTCGCCATGGAAATGGGCCTGGAGGTGCTCAAGTCCGCGAATTCTGAGGCCGTGTACTGCGACGGCCGCCCTGTCCCCATGCCCTGATTGACTTCCAACCACCCGGCCCCTGCCAGGTGGTTGGGACTGCCGCTTGCCAAGGCCGCAGTCCCAACCGTCGCGCCGTCCCGTAGCCAACAACCGCACGCACCATGGCTTTCAAGCCCATCGAGATCATCATCAACGCCAAGGACAACGCCTCGGCGGTGTTCGGCCGACTGCAAACTCTGATCGCGGCGGTAGGGGCAGCGATCCTCAGCTATCTCGGTGTGTCGGCCTTTGCCGGCGCGGTCAAGGGCGCCGCGAACTTTGAAGAGGCCATGAGCCGTGTCAAGGCTGCAACTGACGGTACTGCTGAGGAAATGGCCGCGCTCAGGAAGGCGGCAGAAGACGCGGGGGCGAACACCAAGTACACCAGCGTGGAGGCGGCAGGGGCGTTGGAGAATCTGGCCAAGGCCGGCCTGTCTGCCAAGGACAGCGTGGCGGCTCTGCCCGCAGTGCTCAGCTTGGCTCAGGCTGGCGACATCGCCCTTGGCCAGGCCAGCGAGTATGTGACCAAGGCTGTGATGGGCATGGGCCTGTCCTTCAATGACGCAGGGCGAGTGGCCGACGTGCTGGCCAAGGGAGCCAACGCGACCAACACCAGCGTGGAGGGCCTGGCGCAAGCGCTGAGCTATGCGGCGCCTGTGGCCAATACGCTGGGAATCAGCCTGGAAAGCACGGTCGCCATCATCGGCAAATTCGCAGACGCTGGTATCGATGCGAGTCGTGCCGGCACAGCCCTCAATTCCGTGCTGAGTCAGTTCGCCAACCCAGCCAGCCAGTTCCGCCGTGAGCTGGCGTCCGCCGGCATCATCACCGGCGATTTCGAGAAGGCCCTGCATCAGCTGGCCGCCAAGGGGCCTGAGGGCGCACGCGCTATCAATGCGGTGGGGTTGGAGGCCGGCCCCGCCTTGCGTGCGCTGCTCAACCAAGGCATGGGTGCCCTAGACGAGCTGACCGGAAAGCTTCGCGATGCCGAGGGCAGCGCTGCGGTGACTGCCAAGACAATGTCCGACAACCTGAATGGCTCCATCAAAGGGCTGTCCAGCGTATGGGATTCGCTGACTACAGCCTTGGCCACTCCGGTTTTGCCTGTCCTTAAACAGGCGTTTGACGAACTCGCAACATCCTTGCGGGGCATTGTGGCTGATGGCACGGTCACGCGATTTGGTGAGTCCATTGCCACTGCCTTCAAGAACGGCGTTGACTATGTGCGCCAGTTCCTGCAGACCATTGATTTTCAGGTCGTTGTAACGAAGCTCCAGACGTTTGCTGACGAGACGAACACTGCGTTCGCCAAAGTGGGTGAGTACGCGACCAATGCAGGGAACACCCTTCAAATGGTCTGGGGTGTGATGACTGCAGGGTCGAATGCGGTTTTGACGGTCATCTATGGTTTGGGCAGCGTGTTTGCCGAAGTGGCCAGTTCCATCATGACTGGCGTGTCCAAGCTGCGGGCGGGGCTGGCATCCGTCACCTTTGGTTCGCTCTCGGAATCCTTCAAGCTCGCAGCTGCTGACGCTGTGCTCGCAGCCGAAGGCTTCAGCGACGCTGCCCAGGCGATGCGTGACAAAGCCTCGCAGTCTCTCCAGGACACTGCCGAAGCAGCCCAAAAGGCTAGAGATGGTTTCGCTGGTTTGGCGGGCACCATGGACCAGACAGCGGGGTCAGCTCAGCAGTCCGAACGGGCTATCTCGCGCATGGCCGATTTGCTGACCCAGGCGGCCGATGCCAACACTGCTGCGCGCCAAGCCATCGACAAAAAAGCGCGCGCTGATGAAGCTGCCCGCGCTGCAGTCCAGCAGCACCGCGAGGCGCTGGTCCAGCTGCGGGCTGAGTACCAGCAGTTCGTCCAGGCAGGGGACCTGGATGCAGCTGGTGCAAAGCTCGAGCAGATCAACCAGAAGCTGCGCGAAACGCCCAGTGCTGCGGCGGCTGCTGGCAAGGCTGCGCAGGATGCTGCCGAGCAGCTCAAGGCTGCCTTCGACCGATTGGGCGTCGTCAGCTCTCAGGCGCTTAAAGACCAGGCGACCAACGCCCGCCGCGATTACGAAATCATCAAGAACTCCGGTGTCGCTACAGCAGAAGATTTGAGCGGAGCATTCAAGAAGGCTGCTGAAGATGCCATAGCAGCCAACAAAGGTGTCGCGCCTTCTTGGGTTGCCGCTGAAGCGGCCGCCCGTGGTGTTCGCATTGAGGTGGGTGAAGGCGGTAAGTCCGTGGTCACTCTGCGCAATGAATTTGAGCGTGCTGCCAGCGCGAGTGGCAGTGCGAGCGCCAATATCCGCCAGCAATGGGGTGGCGTGCGGTCTTCAATCGATGAAGCCAGTGATGCGGCCCGTGAGTTCAAGCAGCGCATGGAAGAGAAGTATGGGCGTCCCGGGCAAAGCGGCGTCAATGGTGAGGAGCTGGGCAATGGAGTTCAGCAAATAGGCTCAGGCGGCGCCCAGTTTCGGAATAAGGATGGATTCACTTCCGACGCAAAGGGAAATGTCCAGCAGCAATGGGTATGGACGCGCTCGGCAATTATTGAATACCTCACACAGGCTGGTCTGGACGAGCTTTTGGCTGAAGACTTGGCAAAGCAATTCACGAATGCGGATGGAACAGTCCCATATGTCGCCAACGACGCTCAGCAGCGTTGGGGCGGTCGCTATGGAACCTTGGCACAAGCCCTCGGCAACATGGCCGACTACTACAAGTACGGGGATGGAAAAAACGAGGCTGGGCAAAAACTCGCAATTCTCAAAGGTGTGGACAGCGTTAAAAATCCCAAGGCTGCGCCGGAGGTTGAGCGTCCGTCTAATAACAGTATGTTCGGGTCGCAATCAGTCACGATTAACTTGCAGGTTAATGGCGTGGATCAGGGGCGCGTCAGAACCGATAGCGAAGGTGAGCAAACAATGCAGCGAGCGATACGTTCGTTGATGTCAG
>Ga0153980_1000544_pt1 | contig 17015 bp, 17 predicted proteins | sample TSGA064MetaG_FD_104722 | JGI IMG/M metagenome (GOLD analysis project Ga0153980, IMG submission 104722) | Attine ant fungus gardens microbial communities from Georgia, USA - TSGA064 MetaG | ecosystem: Host-associated > Fungi > Mycelium > Unclassified | place: USA: Georgia, Magnolia Springs State... | reverse complement strand
TAACTATATCGCTACGCGGCTGAAGTCGGCTTATCCCATTCTCTATACCGGCCGCGACGATCGCGTGGCGCACGAATGCATTCTGGATATTCGTCCGCTGAAAGAGCAAACCGGTATCAGCGAGCTGGATATCGCCAAGCGTTTGATTGATTACGGTTTTCACGCGCCGACTATGTCTTTCCCGGTAGCCGGAACGCTGATGGTGGAGCCAACAGAATCGGAAAGCAAAGTCGAGCTGGATCGCTTTATCGATGCCATGCTGGCTATCCGCATGGAGATCGACCGCGTGGCCGAAGGCGAATGGCCAGCGGACGACAACCCGCTGGTTAACGCGCCGCATACGCAAAAAGAGCTTGTCGGCGAATGGGCGCATCCTTATACGCGTGAGCTGGCGGTATTCCCGGCAGGCAGCGATAACAAATACTGGCCAACCGTAAAACGTCTGGACGATGTTTACGGCGATCGAAATCTGTTTTGCTCCTGTCTGCCAATGAGCGAATATGAGTAAGGCGCACGTTGCTGGCTGATTTCATTATAAAATCAGGGCACGCTTCAGGTTTATCCTCACGTTAAGGGCACTCAGGTGCCCTTTGTCATATTCGGGCCATCTCAGGAGAGTAAAAGTGAAAACGGCTTTAGTGACCGGCGGCAGCCGGGGGATTGGGCGTGCAACGGCCCTACTGCTGGCCGATCAAGGCTATCAGGTTGCGGTGAACTATCACCAGCGTAAAGCAGCAGCGGAAGAAGTTGTTGCGCTAATCCACCAGCGGGGAGGCAAAGCTTTCAGCATTCAGGCAGACATTGCGAATGAAGCTCAGGTTGTTGCCATGTTTGAGCTGCTTGATGAGCAGGGCGCTCGCCTGCATGCGCTGGTTAACAATGCCGGTATTCTCTTTCGCCAGGCCAGCGTCGAAGAGCTTAGCGCAGAACGAATTAATCGTGTTTTTGCGACCAATATTACCGGCACTTTTCTCTGTTGTCGGGAGGCGGTAAAGCGGATGAGCCAGCAGCATGGAGGGCAAGGCGGGGCAATAGTCAATGTTTCCTCTGCCGCCGCCAGAACGGGAGCGCCTTATGAATATGTCGACTACGCCGCTTCGAAAGGCGCAGTGGATACGTTGACTAAAGGGCTGTCGCTTGAAGTGGCGGCGCACGGAATTCGGGTTAACGGCGTACGGCCGGGATTTATTTATACTGATATGCACGCTGACGGCGGCGAGCCGGGCAGGGTAGATCGCGTTGTGCCAGCTATTCCCATGCGGCGCGGTGGTCAGCCGGAAGAGATAGCCCGGGCAATTTACTGGCTGCTGAGCGACGAAGCTTCTTATATTACCGGCACTATTATTGACGCAGCAGGTGGTCGTTAACGCTGTTACAACGCATGCTGCTTAAGCTAACAAGCTGTTTTAATTTATTTAAAAACGGTTACAGGCCTTCACACTTTATTTAAGCTTACACTTGTACACTGAAATCGCTCTCGACTAAGCTAAACGTGCGCATTTTCGGACGGGCCGGTAAAGATAGCGAACAGAATTTGTGCGCCTTATCCAGCCCGTCTTTTCGCTTCGCATTAGGGAGAGGACAACTATGGCTAATAAAAGGCTGGAGGGCTACTCGGTAGCCGAAGAAATAGCCAACAGCATCAGCCACGGTATCGGGTTTATCTTCGGTATTGTGGGCCTGGCGCTTTTGCTGTCGCAGGCTATGGATATGCAGGCAAACGCCATCGCTATTACCAGCTATAGCCTGTATGGCGGCAGCATGATCCTGCTGTTTCTGGCTTCCACCCTTTATCACGCGATCCCCCATCCGCGTGCGAAATACTGGCTGAAAAAGCTGGACCACTGCGCTATTTACCTGCTGATAGCCGGTACCTATACGCCTTTCCTGCTGGTGGGCCTGAAATCGCCGCTGGCGCACGGTCTGATGGTGGTGATCTGGAGCCTGGCGCTGGCTGGCGTGCTGTTTAAGCTGGCGTTTGTGCATCGCTTCGAAGCGCTGTCGGTGACTACCTACCTGCTGATGGGCTGGCTGTCGCTGGTGGTGATTTATCAGCTGGCGATCAAACTGTCGGCGGGGGGCGTCTGGCTACTGGCGGCGGGCGGGATTATCTATTCGCTGGGCGTTATTTTTTACGTCTCGAAGCGCATTCCCTATAACCACGCCATCTGGCACGGCTTTGTGCTCGGCGGCAGCATTTGCCACTTTCTGGCAATTTACTTCTACGTTTCATAAAAAAGGGGCCGGATGGCCCCTTACTGCACTTAAGCCAGCGAGTAGGGGAGCGGCTGGATAGTCAGGCTGCCGCCTTCATCACCCTGCACGCGTAGCTCCGTCTCCGCTTCCAGATCGTTATTCAGCACGGCCTGCACCCAGACTTCGCCATTATCCAGCTGGCAGGCGGCAAGAATAGTGCCGGTACGTCGCCAGTTATCACCCAGCTTCATCTCCAGCGAATCAGCGGCGGCGGGTACTTTACCGGCGCTACCGGCCAGCCAGTATAACGCTCGCTTGTTGGCACCGCGAAACTTCGCGCGGGCGACCATCTCCTGACCTGTATAGCAGCCTTTTTTAAAGCTGATAGCGTCCAGCGCCTGCATATTGGTGGCCTGAGGGATAAACTGCGCGCTGTTTGCCGCATCGATAATCGGCAAACCCGCTTCGATATTCAGCGCCAGCCACTGCGAACTGTCGGTCAGCTGAGCCTGGCCGTCCAGCGCCTCGCGTAAGGCCAGCGCCTTATCACGGCTGACAATCAACAAAAAGCGTTCTGTCGGGGCCGCAAACCACAACAGCGTGGCGTCATCCTGCTGGATAACGGGATTTTCAGCATCCGGCAGCGCGGTAAACAACGGTGCGAGCGCTGCGCGAACCTGAAATCCGGCTGCGCCAAGCAGCACGGCTTCATCATCCGCCTCAATCGCGACTTTGGCGAACACGGCATATTTCTTCAGTTCGGTAATTTGCGTATCGCGCAGGCTGCGGCGCTCAAGATAGGCCAGCCCTTCTCCACGATGAAACAGGCGCAAATTGCTCCACATTTTTCCTTTCGCATCACAATGGGCGGCAGGCAAATGCGCATTAGCGCCCAGCGCGGCGACGTCCAGCGTTAGCTGTCCCTGCAAATAGCTGATGCGATCGGCTCCGGTCACATTTACCAGCGCCCACTCTTCCAGCGAAATCAGCGTAAGCGGCAGGCGAGCGGAGGCCGCAGGTTGACGAGGCGGGAAAGATAAAATCGGCATAGCGGATTCCTGAATGTAAGATAAACCTGTCTTTCAATGTTAAAAGAGCCGTCCGGCTTTGCAACCAGTTTTCTGAAAACGGCGCACAAAAGGCGCGGCAACTCTGCAACCGGTGCAACTACCTTGCGAAGCATGCTGCAAACGCAAACTGAGCCATCAACATTACCCTGAAAAAGCGCTACACTAGCGGCCATCTTTCACTGACTGACGATGGAAAGCATGGATATTAACAATAAAGCCCGTGTGCAGTGGGCGTGCCGTCGCGGCATGCGCGAACTGGATATCTCTATCATGCCTTTTTTCGAGTTCGAATATGATCACCTGAGCGACAGCGAAAAACAGGTTTTTGTACGGCTGCTGGAAAGCGACGACCCCGACCTGTTTAACTGGATGATGAATCACGGCGAACCGGCCGATCCTGAATTAAAAAGCATGGTTAATCTGATCCAACAGCGAAACCAGCAGCGTGGACCTGTGGCGTTCTGAGCTGCGCGTCTCCTGGCGCGCGCAGTGGCTGTCGCTGCTGCTGCACGGCCTGGTTATGCTGATGCTGTTGCTGGCACCCTGGCCGACAAACTTAACGGCGGTCTGGCTGCTGCTGCTGACGCTGGTCGTCTTTGAGTGTATACGTAGCCAGCGGCGTATCGGCAGCCGCGAGGGCGATATCGCGTTACTGGAGCATCGCCAGCTGCGGTGGCGGCAGAAAAACTGGCAGATATGCGCCAGACCCTGGATGACGCGCCAGGCGATTCTGCTGGCGCTGCGTTCGGCGAAGGGCGAGCGGGAAAAACTGTGGCTGCTGCGTGACAGCATGAGCGAAGCGGAATGGCGGCAGCTGCGTCAAAAACTGCTTACCGCTGGCTGAACCGAAGCGGGTGAACGTGTGACCCTGACGCGCTCATTTTCTGGCCTGCTTACAGCGAGGCGGCCATTTCGGTCAGGATCTGTTCGCACCACTGCGCGATACGTTCATCCGTCTGGTCAAACTGGTTGACGTCATCCAGCGCCAGGCCAACAAAACTGTTGCCGCCGGCGGTCAGCGGTTTCTTGCTGATAAACTCGTAGCCTTCGTTCGGCCAGTAGCCAACGAATTTTACGCCCAGCGGCAGCAGGATTTCATGCAGCATGCCCAGCGCGTCCAGGAACCACTCGCTGTATTCGGCCTGGTCGCCCATACCGTAAAGCGCGACGACTTTATCCCGCAGGTTGAGCGTAGGGAGCTCGTTCCAGATGGTTTCCCAGTCCTCCTGGAGCTCGCCAAAATCCCAGGTAGGAATGCCCAGGATCAGCATATCGTACTGCTCCATCAGCCGTGGCGAATCATCTTTCAGATTGTGTAGCGTCACCAGATCTTCACCAATAAAATCGCGGATTTTTTCCGCCGCCATTTCGGTGTAACAGGTGCTGGAACCGTAAAAAAGGCCGATGTTCATATGCGGTTTACTCAATTCTCCTGGTTCAATGGCGCGAATTATATCAGAATTGGGCTTTGGCGGCGTGTCCGTCTGGCCGGCAGAAAAGGAGACGACGTGCAGGACAGCGATCTTATCGAACAGTTTCTTGATGCCCTGTGGATCGAGCGCAATCTTGCGGAAAATACGGTGGCCTCCTATCGTCTTGATCTGATGTCGCTGGTCAACTGGCTGGCACACCATCAAACAGATTTGCGGCAGGTAGAAAGCAGCGGACTGCAAAACTTTCTCGCCGAGCGAGTCGAGGGCGGCTATAAGGCCAGCAGCTCGGCCCGCTTGCTCAGCGCCATGCGCCGTCTGTTCCAGTATCTCTATCGGGAAAAGCTGCGTGAGGACGATCCCAGCGCGCTGCTGGCCTCGCCAAAGCTGCCGCAGCGGTTGCCGAAAGATCTTAGCGAAGCGCAGATCGAGCGGCTGCTGCAGGCACCTTCTACGGAGATCCCGCTGGAGCTGCGCGATAAGGCCATGCTGGAGCTGCTCTATGCCACCGGCCTGCGCGTTACCGAACTGGTAAGCCTGACGCTAAATAACGTCAGTCTGCGCCAGGGCGTGGTTCGCGTTATCGGCAAAGGCGATAAGGAACGGCTGGTACCGCTGGGTGAGGAAGCCCTGCACTGGCTGGAACACTACCTTGAGCATGGCCGTCCGTGGCTGCTGAACGGCCAGACGCTGGACGTGCTTTTTCCCAGCAGCCGAGCGCAGCAGATGACCCGGCAAACGTTCTGGCACCGCATCAAGCATTACGCTCTGCTGGCGGGTATCGACAGCGAAAAGCTTTCGCCCCACGTGCTGCGCCACGCTTTTGCCACGCATCTGCTGAACCACGGGGCCGATCTGCGTGTCGTACAGATGCTTTTAGGGCACAGCGATTTATCCACAACGCAGATTTATACTCATGTTGCTACCGAACGACTGCGGCAGCTACATCAACAGCATCATCCGCGCGCATAAGGCGCAGATTACATGGCCCGCTTACTAAGGCCCAAGGATAATAAATGAAACAGCGTTACCTTTTACTTTCTCTGCTGATGGCGGCTGGCCTTGCCCAGGCTGACGATGCGGCCATTAAACAATCCCTGGCGAAGCTGGGACTGCAGCAGATGGAGATTCAGCCGTCCACTTTGCCCGGGATGAAAACCGTACTGACCGAAAGCGGCGTGCTTTATGTTACCGAAGACGGAAAACAGTTTATTCAGGGGCCGCTGTACGACGTCAGCGGCAGCCAGCCGGTCAACGTGACCAACAAACTGCTGGAGAAAAAAGTCGAGGCTTTAAGCGGCGAAATGATCGTGTATAAAGCGCCAAAAGAGCAGCATGTCATTACGGTATTTACCGATATCACCTGCGGCTACTGCCACAAACTGCATTCGCAAATGGCAGACTACAACGCGCTGGGCATCACCGTGCGCTACCTGGCTTTCCCGCGTGAAGGCATGAACGGGCAGGTTGCTAAAGATATGAAGTCCGTCTGGTGCGCGGCCGATCGCAGAAAAGCGTTTGATGCAGCGATGAAAGGCGAAGCGGTAACGGCAGCAGATTGCAAAATCGATCTGGCTAAGCAGTACCAGCTGGGCATTTTGTACGGTATTCAGGGTACGCCGGCTATTCTGCTGCAAAACGGCATGATGATCCCGGGCTATCAGGGGCCGCAAGAGATGAAGAAGCTGCTTGATAGCCAGAAAGCGGGCGGCTGAACCCGGTGAAAGGCAAAACTGAATTACGCCGCCGTGTAGCGGTGCAGGAGAGCGAGCTTCCCGATATTCATCCTCTGTTGCGTCGGCTTTACGCGCATCGCGGCGTTAAGCAGGCTGTCGAACTGGAGCGCGGCGCGAAAAATCTGCACGCCTTCCACTCGCTCAGCGGTATTAAGCGGGCGGCGGAAATTCTGCAAAAAGCCATCGCGGATAATCTGTGCATCATGATCGTCGGCGATTTCGATGCCGATGGTGCCACCAGCACCGCGCTGACCGTGCTGGCGCTACGCAGCATGGGCGGCCGCAATATTAAATACCTGGTGCCAAACCGCTTTGACGACGGCTACGGCCTGAGCCCGGAAGTGGTGGAGCAGGCGGCGGCGCGCGGCGCGCAGCTGATTATCACCGTGGATAACGGCATCTCTTCTCATGCGGGGGTGACTCTGGCGCATGAAAAAGGGATTGCGGTAGTGATTACCGATCACCACCTGCCTGGCGAAACGCTGCCGGATGCCGAAGCCATCGTTAACCCTAATCTTGCCGAAAGCGAATTTCCTTCACGCTCTTTAGCGGGCGTTGGCGTCGCTTTCTATCTGATGCTGGCGCTACGGGCACGACTACGCGATAGCGGCGTGACGACGTTGCCAAATCTCGCCGAGCTGCTGGATCTGGTTGCGTTAGGCACCGTCGCAGACGTTGTGCCGCTGGACGCCAATAACCGTATCCTGGTCTGGCAAGGGCTAAGCCGTATACGCGCCGGGAAATGCCGCGTGGGTATCAGGGCGCTGCTGGAGATCGCCAATCGCGATGCGCGCCAGCTGGCCGCCAGCGATCTGGGTTTCGCGCTTGGGCCACGGCTGAACGCCGCCGGTCGGCTGGACGATATGTCCGTCGGCGTGGCGCTGCTGCTGAGCGAAGATATCGCTCAGGCCCGTATGCTGGCCAGCGAGCTGGATGCGCTGAACCAGACGCGTAAAGAGATTGAGCAGGGCATGCAGACGGAAGCGCTGGCGCTGTGCGACGCGCTGGAGCGCAGCAGCGAAGCCTTGCCGCTCGGTATCGCTATGTACCATCCGGAATGGCATCAGGGCGTGGTCGGCATTCTGGCTTCGCGGCTGAAGGAGCGTTTTCATCGGCCGGTGATCGCTTTTGCTCCCGCCGGTGACGGCACGCTAAAAGGCTCAGGCCGTTCCATTACCGGACTGCATATGCGTGACGCGCTGGAACGCCTGGACACGCTCTACCCGGGGCTGATTATTAAATTCGGCGGCCACGCGATGGCAGCAGGCTTATCGCTGGAAGCGGACAGGTTCGACGAGTTTCGCCAGCGCTTCGGCGAGCTGATTGGCGAATGGCTGGACGAAGAGTCGTTACAGGGCGTGGTCTGGTCTGACGGCCAGCTGATGGCGCAGGAGCTAACGCTACCCACGGCGGAACTGCTGCGTGAAGCGGGTCCGTGGGGTCAGGCGTTCCCGGAACCGCAGTTCGACGGCAAGTTTAAGCTTATTCAGCAGCGTCTGGTCGGCGAGCGCCATCTGAAAGTAATGCTGGAACCGCTGGGCGGCGGCCCGCTGCTGGACGGTATCGCTTTTAATATTGATACCACGCTCTGGCCCGATCCCAGCGTGAAACAGGTTGAACTGGCCTACAAGCTGGATATCAACGAGTTTCGCGGCAATCGTAGCGTGCAGCTGATTATCGAGCACCTCTGGCCGCTGTAAAAAGACAGTACAGCATGTAAAGAAACGGGTTTGCAGGGAGGCATACCTTGATCATCGACTATAAAAACGAACTGCTACATGAGTATACGGCCTTGCAGGCTATCCTTTTTGCTTATGGGCAGTACAAAATGAATATCCAGAAGGATGAGGCAGATGAGGGTGAGGGCTACTACGCACCCTTAAACGCTATATTGTCGTGTATTGCCGGTTCGCACAAACTGGATCATATTCGTTTGTGTTGTGATGAAACTTCGAACCACTTCTTGCTTTTTGAATCCTACAGAGCTGATTTTTTGAAAGGTGATGCTCGTAGCGCCGCTGTTGCAAAATATCAGACTGCACGGCGGGAAGATCAGATTGATGGGATGAAACCTTATCAAATTATTAATGCTTATCTGGCCAGGAAAAGTCTTACACCTTCTCAAAATTTTAAGGCTAACCTCTGGTTGAAAAGGATCAATGAAGCATTTGAAGTAGCCTCAAAACGCTATTGCTTACAGGTCGGACAGCGTCTGTTCAGAGGAGTAACGTTGACTGAGAAAGAGCTGGCTGTTTACCAACAAGCCCTGGCAAAGGGGAAGAAAATACGAAGCGAGGGATTTGCATCAACCTCCCTGAATGAAAGCATCGCGCTGGCCTTTGCAGTATTTTCTGATATCAGGCACCTTGAAAATCATTCGGAACTTGAGGTAGAGGAAAATGAACCTCATGTTCCCGTCGTATTTGAGTTAACTAACAGGTATAAAAACCTGCCTTTTCTGATGCCCGATGCATTAAGACGTCCCGAACGAAGCCAGGGACAAATGGAAGTTTTGCTGCCACATGGCATCTGGTTCCAGCCAACTTATGTTGATTTCAAGGATAAGTTGATTAAAATATATGCCGATTTAGTAAGTTGAAGCAGATATTTACGCAGAGCTATAAGAGATAATATGATGAAAAATGTAGCCAAAAAAAGCGAGCGCGTAGAAGGGCAAGCCGCACAAGCGAGCAGTACCGACGAACGTATTAACAAGTTATTTGCAGAGAAGAAAGCGCTGGTAGCGGCAATAAGAAAAAGAAACGCCACATCGGCTTCCCGTTGCCAGGAAAATGCGCCCGTAGTGGACTGGCTGTGAGTGCATCACGGGCCAGTTCTGGCGGGCTGGCTCTTTAGCGTCGCATTGCCTGCTGTTATTCTGTCTTGCCATCACTTTTCACCCGAAACTCCCTCCTCGCTAAAGCTACAAACCGCCCACAAATTCGGTTAAACTGCATAGTTACATTGCAGACTTTTGAAGATCTAAATCATGTTTGAAATTAATCCGGTAAAGAACCGTATTCAGGATCTCACTGAGCGCAGCAGCGTTCTCAGGGGGTATCTTTGACTACGATGCCAAGAAAGAGCGCCTGGAAGAAGTAAACGCCGAGCTGGAACAGCCGGACGTCTGGAACGAGCCCGAACGCGCGCAGGCGCTGGGCAAAGAGCGTTCCGCGCTGGAAGCCGTCGTTGAAACGCTGGATCAGCTGAGCCAGGGCCTGGATGACGTTTCCGGCCTGCTGGAGCTGGCCGTGGAAGCGGACGACGAAGAGACCTTCAACGAAGCCGTCGCCGAGCTGGACGGGCTGGACAAGAAGCTGGCCGAGCTGGAGTTCCGCCGCATGTTTTCCGGCGAATACGACAGCGCCGACTGCTACATTGATATTCAGGCCGGTTCCGGCGGCACCGAAGCGCAGGACTGGGCCAGCATGCTGGTGCGTATGTATCTGCGCTGGGCAGAGGCGAAAGGCTTCAAAACCGAGATTATCGAAGAGTCAGAAGGCGAAGTAGCCGGCACCAAATCCGCCACGCTGCGCATCAGCGGCGACTACGCTTTTGGCTGGCTGCGTACCGAAACCGGCGTGCATCGCCTGGTGCGCAAAAGCCCGTTCGACTCCGGCGGCCGTCGCCACACCTCTTTCAGCTCCGCGTTTGTTTACCCGGAAGTTGATGACGATATTGATATCGAAATCAACCCGGCCGACCTGCGCATTGACGTTTACCGTGCTTCTGGCGCGGGCGGTCAGCACGTTAACCGTACGGAATCGGCAGTACGTATCACGCACATTCCAACCAATACCGTGACCCAGTGTCAAAACGACCGTTCTCAGCACAAGAACAAAGACCAGGCGATGAAGCAGATGAAGGCGAAGCTGTACGAACTGGAAATGCAAAAGAAAAATGCTGAAAAACAGTCGCTGGAAGATAACAAGTCCGATATCGGCTGGGGCAGCCAGATTCGCTCCTATGTGCTTGACGACTCACGCATTAAGGATCTGCGCACCGGCGTGGAAACCCGTAATACTCAGGCGGTGCTGGACGGCGATCTGGACCGATTTATTGAAGCAAGTTTGAAGGCAGGGCTATAAACATGTCAGAACAACATCCGCAGGGCGCCGACGCCGCGCTGGAACTGAATAACGAACTGAAAGCGCGTCGTGAAAAGCTGGGCTTGCTGCGTGAAAATGGCGTGGCCTTTCCTAACGACTTCCGTCGCGACAATATTTCCGATCGTCTGCACGCTGAATTCGGCGACAAAGAGAATGAAGAGCTGGAGTCGCTGGGCGTTGAGGTCAGCGTAGCGGGTCGTATGATGACGCGCCGTATCATGGGCAAGGCGTCATTCGTTACGCTGCAGGACGTCGGCGGCCGCATTCAGCTTTACGTTTCTCGTGACGATCTGGCAGAAGGCATTTATAACGAACAATTTAAAAAGTGGGATCTTGGCGATATCGTCGGCGCCCGCGGTAAGCTGTTCAAAACCAAAACCGGCGAGCTGTCCATTCACTGTAGCGAACTGCGTCTGCTGACCAAAGCGCTGCGCCCGCTGCCGGACAAGTTCCACGGCCTGGCCGATCAGGAAACCCGCTATCGCCAGCGTTACCTGGATCTGATTGCTAACGAAGAATCCCGCAAGACGTTTAAAATTCGTTCGCAGATTATGGCCGGTATCCGCAGCTTTATGGTTGGCCGCGATTTTATGGAAGTAGAAACGCCAATGATGCAGGTGATTCCTGGCGGCGCGTCTGCCCGTCCGTTTATCACTCACCATAATGCGCTGGATATTGATATGTATCTGCGTATCGCGCCAGAACTTTACCTGAAGCGTCTGGTGGTCGGCGGTTTCGATCGCGTGTTCGAAATCAACCGTAACTTCCGTAATGAAGGGATTTCACCGCGCCACAATCCAGAGTTCACTATGATGGAACTCTATATGGCCTATGCGGATTACAAAGACCTGATTGAGCTGACCGAAAGCCTGTTCCGCACGCTGGCGCAGGACGTATTGGGGACTACCGTGGTGCCTTACGGCGATCAGGAGTTCGACTTTGGTAAGCCGTTCGACAAGCTGACCATGAAAGAGGCGATCCAGAAATATCGTCCGGAAACCAACCTGGCCGACCTGGACGACTTTGATAAAGCTTCTGCTATTGCACAGTCGCTGGGCATCAAAATTGAAAAAAGCTGGGGCCTGGGCCGTGTCGTCACGGAGATCTTCGAAGAGACGGCAGAAAGCCACCTGATCCAGCCAACCTTTATCACCGAATATCCGGCAGAAGTTTCGCCGCTGGCGCGTCGTAACGACGTCAATCCGGAAATTACCGATCGCTTTGAATTCTTTATCGGCGGTCGTGAAATCGGTAACGGCTTCTCCGAGCTGAACGATGCGCAGGATCAGGCCGAACGCTTCCTGCAGCAGGTGAACGCGAAGGATGCTGGCGATGACGAAGCGATGTTCTATGACGAAGACTACGTGACGGCACTGGAGCACGGTCTGCCGCCAACGGCGGGTCTGGGTATCGGTATTGACCGTATGGTCATGCTGTTTACCAACAGCCATACCATCCGCGACGTCATTCTGTTCCCGGCGCTGCGTCCGTCAGGCAAGTAAGTTTTCAGCAAGATGTAAACCCTGTCACGCCGACAGGGTTTTTTTTGCGATGGCGAAAGCGGGTGCCTAAGCCGCGACGAACGATGCTGGCGCGACAACGAACAGTAACGTTGCGCTAAAGCTTCTCAGGCTGCCGTCATCAGGATTTAATGGCCTCATTTAGCCAGTCCTTAAAGCGGGCATAGGGCACATATAAAGAGACGTTTTTATAGAGCGTTTTACCCGTTTTCAGGTCGTTAATCCTGTCGGAATACCCCACGATCACGCCTGCAATAGAATCATCGGAAGCGTTATAAACCGCGCCGCCTGACATTCCCTGCACAACGCCGGCATTGGAGGCCACAACTACGCAGCTCAGCTTGTTCCAGTCATTTTTCAGCCCGGTATTAACCAGATTGGTGCCGGTAGAGGCCACCGGCATGGCTGAAATAAAGCTATAGCCGTAGAGATTGATTTTGTCGCCCATAAAGCCATTGCGGAAATGCGGGGCGGGAACATTGCCGTTTTTGTGGTAAACCACCGCCAGATCGCATTCCGGATGGCGCGACTTAACGCGATACAGTGAATATTTCGCCACGTGTGCCGCCGTCAGGCTGTAATCGGCCGTCAGGGGAATAGTGGTGCCCAGCGTGCCGACGCCGAGAATGGTGGGAATGCCGGTAACGGTCATGTCCACGCGTTTTTCCGCTTCGCTGCTGTACTCATACTTTCCTACCGAGCACCCGGTCATCAACAACACCAGCAGACAGATAGCCAGTCGCATCTTTACTCCCCGAGAATGAATCGATCAAGCACAGCTCAATAAACGCCCGTTGCATCCATCATCGAGGTATCGGCCAACACTCAGAAAACTTTACCTATTTAACCTCAGTTAGCGCCAAAAGATTATCAAATAATTGATAATTTTTCGTAATGGATAACCCCGTTGTTTCTCTGTTACCTGACCGTAATTAGTAAAAAAAGCGCAACATAACGAAAAGTATAGCCAGGCGTACGCACGAAAAATCGGCAGAAAAAGGGTAAAAAAGCGGCCGTATTGCAACGTTTGACGTTTATTATTGCCTTTCAGGCAACATATTGTTGCCTGAAAGAGGGTATAAGTCCCTGACAAGCTGTGCTTTACTTCTTTCTGTGACGTAAATCAAAATTCATGTTTTGTAATATTTTTTTTAACTGAATCTGACGGCCGCTGCTGTACAGACAGTGAGTGTCCCGTTCTGGAGAGAATAAAATGCCCGTTTCATTACTGGCGCTGGCGCTCAGCGCTTTCGCTATCGGCACCACGGAGTTTGTCATTATGGGGCTGTTGCCGGAAGTGGCTGGTGATTTAAGCGTCACCATCCCTTCCGCAGGCTGGCTGATCAGCGGCTATGCACTTGGGGTGGCGATAGGTGCACCAATTATGGCGCTGCTGACGGCCAGCCTGCCGCGTAAGCGCACGTTAATTTTGCTAATGTCGATTTTTATCGTTGGCAACGTGCTCTGCGCGCTGGCTTATAGCTATAACCTGCTGATGGCAGCGCGCGTGATCACGGCGCTTTGTCACGGGGCTTTCTTTGGCATTGGCTCAGTAGTGGCTGCGAGTCTGGTTGCGCCGGGCAAACAGGCGTCTGCAGTAGCGCTGATGTTCACCGGACTGACGCTGGCTAACGTGCTGGGCGTGCCGTTGGGCACCTGGTTTGGGCAGCTGTTTGGCTGGCGCGCTACCTTTTGGGGCGTGGCGGTCATCGGTATCCTGGCCTTTATCGCGCTGATTGTCAGTTTGCCGACCAACCGCGATGAGAAACCTGTGCATCTGGCCAGCGAAATCGGCGCGTTAGCCAACGGCAAGCTGTGGCTGTCGCTGCTGATGACGGTTTGCTTTGCCGCCGCAATGTTTGCCCTGTTCAGCTATATTGCACCGCTGCTGCTCCAGGTGACCGGCCTGAGCAATAAGGGCGTTAGCTGGACGCTGTTCCTGATTGGCGGCGGGCTGACCGTCGGTAATATCCTGGGCGGTAAGCTGGCAGACTGGAAGGTCTCTTTCAGTTTGATCCTTAGCTTTTCGCTGATCGCGCTGTTCTCGCTGGCGTTCAGCTGGACCAGCCATGCTCCCTGGCTGGCGGAAGTTACGCTGTTCCTGTGGGCGATGGCGACCTTTGCAACCGTGCCTGGCCTGCAAATTAATGTCGTACGCCACGGTAAAGACGCGCCTAATTTGGTTTCTACGCTGAATATTTCGGCTTTTAACCTGGGGAACGCATTTGGTGCCTGGGCGGGCGGCGCGGTGATCGATGGCGGCTACGGCCTGACCTCTGTGCCGGTAGCGGCAGCCGTGCTGGCCGTGATTGGTCTGCTTATTTGTCTGCTGACTTTCCGCCGTAGCAAAGCACAGCGGCAGCCTGCCTGCGCCTGATTTTTAATCCAGTCCTCGCGCGCGCTGGTTGAACAGGCCGATATGCTGCTGCAAATGCAGAATAAAAGCGTCAACCAGCGCCGAAGAAGGGCGGTGCCGTGGCCGGATCAGGCTGACGGTGAAAGGTACCTCAATGCTGAAGCGCCTGATTGCTACGCCGCTGTCGGCGTAATCCAGCGCGGTTAGCGGATTGACTATCGACACGCCGACGCCTGCTCTGACCATCGCGCAAACCGATGCCGCGCTATGCGTCTCCATCACCATCCTGCGCTGTACGTTCTGTTCATGAAACAGGTGATCCAACAGCTGGCGATAACTGTCGGTTTGCGACAGGCTAATGTAGTTCTGACCAGCAAAATCCTGCGGCGTCAAACAGGCTTTACTCGCAAGCGGATGCCCGACGGGCAAAACGCACACCTCATTACCGGTGAAAATTTCACAGCGTTCCGTTCCGGCAGGCGTCTGGCTGGTTTCGGTTAGGCCCAAATCATAGCGCTGCGCCGAGAGCCACTCCTCCAGCAGCGGTGACTCCTGCGGAATGATATTCATACTGACGTCGGGATAGCGCTGCAAAAACGGCTGGCAGAGCGTGGGCAGCAGCGACTGGGAAAAAACCGGCAGGCAGGCGATAGACAGCTCGCCCTGGCGAAACTGGCGTAGTCCCTCGGCGGCGTTAAGAATTCTGTCCAGACCGTACCAGGAGCGCTGCACCTCTTCAAACAGCCGCAGCCCCTGAGCGGTCGGCTGCAGGCGGCCCCGTATCCGGTCAAACAGCTGCAGTCCGATCAGCTTTTCCAGCCTTGCCAGTTCGCGGCTAACCGTCGGCTGTGAAGTGTGCAGCATCGCCGCTGCTTCGGTCAGATTGCCGCTAGTGATCACCGCATGAAAAATTTCGATATGCCGTAAGGTTACGCCAGCCATATAAACGTCCTGAAAAAGCAAAGCTATATCATGGATGAATAGAGTGAGCTAAAACAGATATTTTTCATTCAGCTCCTGCCGTGGCGTAATCATCTCAGCCAAACTTAAAGCGCTCTGCTGAGAGTTTTATTATAAGAACGCGTTCCAGGAGACAGCCCGATGCCACGCTTGCTTAACAACACCGAAACCGCATTGACTCAGGACAACCTGCTGCCGCTGGTACGTCAGTATGGCGGCCCCGTCTGGGCCTATGATGCTGCGGTGATCCAACAGCGCATCGCGCAGCTAAAGCAGTTTGACGTGGTGCGATTTGCGCAAAAAGCCTGCTCAAATATTCATATTTTGCGTCTGATGAAGGCGGCGGGCGTGCGCGTGGATTCTGTTTCGCTGGGTGAAATTGAGCGCGCGCTGGCGGCGGGTTTCCAGCCAGGCGGTGAAGATATCGTCTTTACCGCTGATGTCATTGATGAGCCGACGCTGGCTCGCCTCGCGGAACTGCGTGTCCCGGTCAACGCCGGTTCTGTTGATATGCTGCACCAGCTGGGCGCGGTATCGCCGGGCCATCCGGTCTGGCTGCGCGTCAATCCCGGCTTTGGTCATGGTCACAGCCAGAAAACCAATACCGGCGGTGAAAACAGCAAGCACGGTATCTGGCACGGCGATCTGTCGCTGGCGCTGGCTGCGGTAGAGCAGCATCAATTGCAGCTGGTCGGCATCCACATGCATATTGGTTCCGGCGTTGATTATGGTCATCTGGAGCAGGTATGCGATGCGATGGTCAAGCTGGTTGTCGATTGTGGTCAGGATGTACAGGCTATTTCCGCAGGCGGCGGGCTTTCTATTCCCTACCGTTTTGGTGAAGAGGCGATCGATACCGCACACTATTTTGGCCTGTGGGACGCGGCTCGCCAGCGCGTAGCGCAACATCTGGGCCATGCGGTCAAGCTTGAAATCGAACCGGGCCGTTTTCTGGTTGCCGAGTCTGGCGTGCTGGTCTCCCAGGTACGCGCCGTTAAGCAGATGGGTAGCCGCCATTTTGTGCTGGTAGATGCAGGCTTTAACGATCTGATGCGGCCCGCCATGTACGGTAGCTATCACCACATTTCCGCAATGGCCGGTGACGGACGTGAGCTGGGAGAGGAGACTATCGAAAGCGTGGTGGCCGGGCCGCTGTGCGAATCGGGCGATGTCTTTACCCAGCAGGAAGGAGGGAAAGTGGAAACCCGCCTGCTGCCTGCGGTGGTGCCGGGCGATTATCTGGTGCTGCACGATACCGGCGCTTACGGCGCGTCGATGTCCTCTAACTACAATAGTCGTCCGCTACTGCCGGAAGTGCTGTTCGACAACGGTAAAGCGCGGTTGATCCGCCGCCGTCAGACTATCGAAGAGCTGCTGGCGCTCGAGCAGCTGTAAGGCGCTGCCCGATGGCGCTTTGCTTATCGGGCCCGCTAATTATGCGTAATACGGCCCGGTGGTGACCGACTCGCGCAGCACCAGTTTGCCGGTAAACGGCGGTATGGTTTCAATCGGCTGACCGTTAGCCAGCTTGATCGCCTGATCGATAGCGGTGGTGATCATGTTATCGATCGGCAGATAGACCGTCGATAGCCCCGGTTCCAGCCATTTAGCGCTCGGCGCGTCATCAAAGCCAAACAG
>Ga0153980_1000537_pt1 | contig 17224 bp, 18 predicted proteins | sample TSGA064MetaG_FD_104722 | JGI IMG/M metagenome (GOLD analysis project Ga0153980, IMG submission 104722) | Attine ant fungus gardens microbial communities from Georgia, USA - TSGA064 MetaG | ecosystem: Host-associated > Fungi > Mycelium > Unclassified | place: USA: Georgia, Magnolia Springs State... | reverse complement strand
GTACTTATTTAAACGATTGGTTCCTACTCCCATAATTCCACGCATTCCTCCTGTTCCGAATTCCAATTCTCTGTAAAAAGAATCTTCCAAATCCGGTGAGTTGCCGTCTATTAATAATTGTACAGCATCTCTTGTTTCCTGATCGAAGGTGTCACTTAACCAAAGTTTCGCTTTTTCTAGTGTTGTCATATGTTATATTTCGTATTTTTTTTAAGTTGGAAGCTGGAGGCTTGAAGATGGAAGTTATTGTATTTACTACTTCTTGCATACAGCTATAATTTACTATTCCTTTATCTGATTTCTGAAAGCTATAATTTGATTCATTATATTATAACTTTCAATATATAATTTATTAAAATCTTCTTCTGTAATATATTTTCTATTTTTTGCTTTATATAAACAAGTCACCACTTCAGCCAAAGACCTTATAGAATATCCTAAGAATTTTCTAAACTCTAATTTTGATTGTAAAATACTCCTTTCTGAAATATTTAGAGCAATAGAATCAGATGCTCTTCTTATTTGTGATGTTAAATTAAAAGCTTCATCTTTTGGAAAATTTTTGGACAAATTAAAAATATTTTCCCCTAAACTCATTGATTTTTGCCAAATAATTAAGTTCTCAAATTTAAAACTCATCATTCAATTTTTTGTTGTTCAATCAAATCTGGTGTCCTTTTTCTCCTATCCTCCAGCTTCCCACTTCGTTCCTCCTATTAATCCAGTTTTTTATTCTCTACCCTTGTTGTTTTATCAATTTTAAAAGCTCTGATAGGATCATTATAATAGATAAATTTCGCCGTATTCTGAACATGTCCTTTTAAAGAATCTTTTACATTAACTTCTGCATAATTCCCATTTTTAGAATCAATATTCAGGTTGGTGATTTTCCAGTATGGCGCAATTAAACTCGCTGTATCTGAGATCTTTATCACTGCATTTTTGGTCTCTCCAAGAAAATTGGCACGGCTTCTGTTCCGCATTTCCACTTCTGCTCTTCTTGTATTGACCGATCCCATAAAAGTAGCGTTATTTTTTAAATTCAGCCTAAAATTATCGGTTTTAATTTGACTTGAAATATTCATTTCTACAGAATCTGCAACCGAAACTTTTTCAAGATTATATTTTGAATAGATGGTTACATTATAAAAATCAACCCCTTTTGTCCCTCTGCTTTCTTTGATAGAAAGGGTTTTATCTTTTACGTCCACATCCAGATTGGCTGCAACATTCGGATAGGTTTCAATTTCAACGAAATTCTTTGGTCCCCGAGCATAAAACACCCGGAATTTGCCATCCAGATCAAGGTTCACGAATTCTGCAACATCCACATCTTTTTTCTCAATATTTCCTTTCGGAGAAATTTTCCCACAGGAAACTACGGAAAGAATTGCTAATGAGTATATTATATTTTTCATTGAATTTAAAAAATTTTATAAAACAGTACAATAAATAACAGAACCTCTATGATCATTAGTAAATAGAACACAGCGATTCTTCCAATTAATTCTAAATTGGAATATGACCCTCTAAACGCATTATAATAAGTAAAAGCTGGAAATAGAATTACACAAAAAATCAATATTTTATCTATGATATCCGTAATTTTCAATAAAGGTTCATACATTCCAATAATACTGATCAAATCATCGATCAGCAGCATCAATAAAATGCCTGAAAGGCTGACTACTGCAATAATAACATGCTCTGCAAGATTCCATCCGATACGTTTGAAGAGAATCCGGGCATTCAACGCCAGAATTGGTATTAATACGAATAAAGACGCTTTAGAATATTTGGAGAAAAAATCGATGACAGCGGAGCCCTCTTTATGAAGATCTATCGATGCCAGATCCATATAAAAATGCAATGCTAGAACATTAAAACCAAAGAGAATAAGCAGTAGAGAAAATAAATTATAGTATTTAATTCTTTTACCTGAAATATATTCTGCTGCCATTTTTCCGGGACTCAGCAAAACATGTTGCATCGTTTGAAAAAATTTTGCTTCAATATGCCAAATTGATCCCAGGATATCGTTTTTAAATAGAGAGTGTGGAGTGATTCTTGCGGTATCGGATTTTTGTCCGCAATGAGAACAGAACTCACCGGATATCCTATGGCCACAGTTTAAACAACTTTTTTTAGTCATATTAAAAATCAACACATTTGGGATACAGACTCTACACTATTTTTTATTTTTTCAACTCTTGGGTTTAAGCTCTTATTAGCCAGCTATATATAATTCCCACGTCAAAAGAATTTCCGTGAGAATTATTTATTATTATTTCAATTGGCAGGAAGAGAATTGGAATAGATTAACAATAATACAAAAAACACCACGATTATCACTGCAATAATCGAGGGTTTCCATAAAGATTTTTTAGGAAGCTGATCTTCATCCGGAAAGTATTTGGGCATAAAATAATAGGAAAAAATACTTCCTCCTGCTATTCCGCACAGATACGCAAGCGAACTTTTAGGGTTTTCCGGAATATTGACAATAACAAGAGTTACTATCGTCATGAGAACGGAAAGCCCTAATATCATGTACGCTTCTTTCTTTTTTTTGACTTCTATTAAGTTTTGATGTAATAAAACTCCGCCAAACAAAGGCGATAAAAGAATAGAAAAACCTAAAATAGCGTTTTTAGAATATATTTTTGGCGTTTGATCTTTCATGCTTATATCACTTCATCAATATTATAATTTTTATGCTCACGATTGGTTCTAATAATCATTTCTCCTAAGAATCCGGCGATAAAAAGTAAGGTTCCCATGATCATCATTGTTAAAGCAATGAAAAACCATGCATTATTGGTAAGCAGATGTCCGTAAATTCCTCTGGCAACGTCAATCAGTTTGGAAACCCCAAGCCAAAGGGCAGAAAGAAAACCTAAAATAAACATCACCGTGCCAACTGCGCCAAAGAAATGCATTGGTCTACCTCCAAAACGGCTGACAAACCAAAGCGTTACCAAATCCAAAAAGCCACGGATAAATCTTTCCGTTCCAAATTTAGAAGTTCCGTAAGGTCTTGCCTGATGCTTCACTTCTTTTTCGGTAATTCTTCTGAACCCTGCATTGGCAGCCAGCACGGGAATATAACGGTGCATATCTCCATATACATCGATCGATTTTACCACTTGTTTTTTATACGCTTTCAGACCGCAATTGAAATCATGAAGTTCTACTCCTGATACTTTTCTAGCCGCGGCATTGAATAGTTTTGAAGGAACATTTTTGGTCATTACGTTATCAAAACGCTTCTTTTTCCAGCCTGAAACAATATCATAATTATCTTCGACAATCATGTTGTAGAGTTCTGGAATTTCTTCCGGAAAATCCTGTAAATCAGCATCCATAGTGATTACAACATCTCCGTGCGCTCTTTCAAACGCTGCGTGGAGTGCCTGAGATTTTCCATAATTTCTGGAAAATTTAATCCCATGAATCTGAGGGTGCTGTACTTTCAGATTTTCAATAATATTCCACGATAAATCCGTACTTCCATCATCTATGAACCAAATTTCATATGATAAATTGACTGCTTTACAGACATAATCGATCCTTGAAAAAAGTTCTTCCAGAGAAGCTTCTTCGTTAAGTAACGGAATAACTATAGATAGATTCATTTAATTTTAATAAAATTATTCTTGATTTGTTATTTCCTGGTGCACTGTTCTCGTTCTGAAAAACGCTCCGAAAAACACTGACAAAACTACGTAAAATATAAGAATTGCTGCAAAATATCCGGAAAAATGACTCAATGTGAGCATATCTTTGCCCTTAACCGCTTCTGGGGTAAAGCTTTGAATTCTTTCCTTATATTTCTGATCTAACTCATCAATGTCTTTCTGATGCTTCAATATCTTCCTCGCTGAAGTGTATTCGGAATCCAATTCTGATTTCTGTCTCTGAACATATTGATAATTCAATAGCTTTTTTGCATCGGTATCTACGAAATTTAAAAAGGCGAAAATGCTGATAATGGAAAGAATTCCTCCGGTGAACATGGGCACGAATGCTCTTTTAAACGCTTGTTTAAAACTTACTGTTTTATGGGCTCTCCAAAAGGTATTCACAGACCAGAAAGCGGCTCCGGCATAAATCAGCGGAAGCACGAATGCATTGGCTTTTAGAGAGATATCGAAATAATTAATTCCGGAGAAAAAGCCGTATACGATAAAAAAAATAGTCATCGTGGCTATAAAAAGTATAATTCCTAATGTTGATGGACTTTTCGTCATATTTAATTTTTTAGAAAAAAGTTGAAAAATTATTCCATTGCCATTCAGTATTTTAGCTCTGTCAAAGGATTTTTCAAGTGAATTTTCTGTAATTTTATTTTGAAGTTTATAATTTATTCCTACCTTTGCAACGGCAAGTCCTAAACAACCAGCTCCTGAGAATCCTCCAGGGTGGGAACACAGCAAAGGTAATTGGTCGTAGCGGTGTGATTTAGGTAGCTTGCCATTTTTTTTGTCTTAAAGTGAAGAGAGGTAATTTGATAATTATCTTTTTTTTGTTTTAATACCTTAAACATCTTTATTCTCATTTTCAAATTACCGTAATCCTAATTAAAATTCGAACTCCTCTCCCAGTTTTGGTAACACAAGTTCTACATTTTTATCAGCAAAATGCTTTAATGCACTTTCATGATTGATTTCAATGGCAGGGAAAGTATCGAAATGACATCCGATTACCTTCGGAGTTTTCAGTAGTTCTGAAGCGGCAAAGGCTGCTTTTCTCGGACACATTGTATAATGGCTTCCAATGGGAAGGATCGACAGGTCTAAGTTTCCGTATAACCTTGGAAACAGCTCCATATCTGCCATTACTCCTGTATCACCTGCCAAATAGATGTTCTTACCTTCAGGAAGTCTGAAAATATATCCTACAGGAACGCCTCCGTAGCTTCCATCCGGGAAAGAACTCGTGTGGTGAGCCGGTACCATGGAAATTTTAAGATCGTCGATTTTTGCCGATCCTCCTAAGTTTACATCGTCTTTGTTTTTTGCCGTTTTAAAATAGGCACATACTTCAGGAACTCCGATCACCACTGCCTCCGGGTAATGGTGCAGCACTTCTTCAACATCAGCGATGTGATCTCCGTGTGCGTGAGTCAGCAGAATATAATCTATTTTCTGAGCTGTGATATCAAATCCGGATTCTGCCTTTTTGTAATTGTAAAAAGGATCGCATAAAATTGTTTTGTCTTTATACGTGAACAGAAAACAGTTCTGTCCTAAGAATTGTATTTTCATTTTTAATTTATTTTTTTGTTAAGTACATGAAATTGTTGAGTTAAAAAATATATTGTAAAGCAGTAAAGACATCGGAATAAGTATGAAGATCTGTAAGATAAGCAGAATTCTACTTTCTGCTATCCGTCTCTTTATAAGAAATACAGATATCACAGCATTAACAATAACAATGAGAAGAACGAGAATGGAAACAGGATTTATTTCAGAAATTTCAATTCCATCCGACAACTCTCCAACAAGGGTATACAAAAAAAGTACTGCCAACAGAATTGACAGCCATGAGGAGACTTTATAAACGAGTTTATTTCGCATGTTTTTTTCACTTGTTAAACACAAATTCCGCTAGGGTTTTTAACAAAGCGGATGTCTTACGATTCCAAATTATTACTGTTGAGCAAAGAATAAAAACTTCTAATGTTGAGGAAATTTATCTTCTATCAAATTCAGTTTTATTCCATGCTCAAGATAAGCTTTACAGCCATCCAAAACGGTTGTGAACCCACCTGTATTGTCATTAACTGTCTTCAGCAGATCTTCTCCTTTTTGGGTAAAGCCATAGCTTTTAATCACTACAAATGTTCCTTTTTCCATCTTTCTGAATTCATAATCTACATGGGTTGAAGGATTGCCCCATTCTGTTTTGATGAGTTGGTTTGGAATAATCTCATTCACCTTTACATCGGATTTTACATCATACATTTCCCATTCCCAGGTTACTGTTTTTCCTGCTTCCAATATTCCGCTAGATTTTGTAAACCAGAACTGAGTGGTAATTTCAGGATTTACAAATGCTTCGAAAACATCTTCAATGGGCTTTCTGATCAGCATTTGAGCTTCAACGTATACAGTAGAATTCATGATGGTATATTTTTATCTAAAAAAATTAAGGCCTATTGCGGTAAGAACAGCCATGGTAAAGGTAAGAATACCAACCTGTTTTAAAAACTGGTCAAGTTCTTTAGGTTCTTTTACAGACATAATCCTTCTTCTTAATTTAGCAAAAGGGATGATCAGAATCATGACAATAAACACATAATAGTTTTGTGACTGTATGAAACCGTTTATTGCTAAAAATATAAGAATTAATATCAATGGAAGCTGCAGCAGGACCATTTCATAGATCATTGCATTTTTAAAACCAATCCTCAAAGCGAGACTGTTTTTTCCTGACAGCTTATCGCTTTCAATATCTCTCATATTATTCAGGTTAAGGACCGCCATACTCATCATTCCAACTGCAGTTCCCGGCAGCAGAATATCCCAGCTGAACGTTTTTGTAAATAAAAAGTAGCTTCCACATACGGAAACCAATCCAAAAAAGATAAATACGAAAAGGTCTCCCAATCCCATATATCCGTAAGGTTTTTTACCTACCGTATACCCAATAGCTGCTAAAATACTGGCCACACCCAATCCTATGAAAATATAAAATTCTGTCATGTATTGCGGTATGAAAGCTACATACAACAAAGCTATTGTTGCTGCAAAAGACAATACTGAAAACAGGATTACTGCATTTTTCATCTGTTTTGCCGTAATTTTCCCGGATGCTACCGCTCTTGTCTCTGCTGAAGTACTTCTTTTTGCGTCAGTCCCTTTAATCCCGTCACCATAATCATTGGCATAGTTGGATAAGATCTGATAGAGCAATGTAACCAAAAGCGCCAACGCAAATATTTTCCAATCCCAGGTTCCGCCTTCACCCCAAAGTCTCCATTTCGCAATGAAAGCCCCCATAATAATCCCGCTTAAAGAAAGCGGAAGTGTTCTTAGCCTTGCGGCTTTTATCCAGTCAGTCATATTTTATTGTATTCATGTACAATGTATCCACGTAAAATGATAATTCATCAATACATTTTACGTGAATACTTCAGTACATTTTTAAGATATCCATTTATTTTCTCCGAAGTCAGGTTTTCTTTTTTCCAGGAATGCGTTTCTTCCTTCCTGAGCTTCTTCTGTCATATAAGCTAATCGGGTGGCTTCTCCTGCAAATACCTGCTGTCCTACCATTCCGTCATCGGTAAGGTTCATCGCAAATTTCAGCATTCTGATAGAAGTTGGAGATTTAGCTAAAATTTCCTGAGCCCATTCGTAGGCTGTATCTTCTAATTCTGCATGAGGAATCACTGCATTCACCATTCCCATATCCAATGCTTCCTGAGCGGAATAGTTTCGTCCTAAAAAGAAGATCTCACGGGCTTTTTTCTGACCTACCATTTTCGCCAGGTAAGCCGAACCATAGCCACCATCAAAACTGGTAACATCAGCATCAGTCTGTTTGAAAATTGCATGTTCTTTACTTGCTAATGTAAGATCACATACAACATGAAGTGAATGTCCTCCTCCAACAGCCCAGCCTGGTATCACTGCGATTACCACTTTTGGCATAAAGCGGATTAAACGCTGTACTTCCAGAATATTCAGACGATGTCTTCCATCTTCTCCTACATATCCCTGCTTCCCTCTGGCTTTTTGATCGCCTCCACTGCAGAAAGCCCAACCTCCGTCTTTAGGACTTGGCCCTTCTCCTGAAAGTAAAACAACGCCTATTGAAGAATCTTCAGAAGCGTCATAAAAAGCGTCATATAATTCTGAAGTTGTCTTGGGTCTGAATGCGTTACGGATTTCCGGTCTGTTAAAAGCAATTCTTGCCACACCGTTGCATTTTTTATAGGTAATATCTTCGTATTCTTTGACGGTTTTCCACTCAATCATCTTGTAAAAATTTTTCTCAAAGATACGGAATTGCAGAGAATTTTTAAGGCGAAATTTGATGATAATATCTACAAATATAGAGATCATTTCAGTCTAAAAACAAAAAGCCGGAACACTGATGCTCCGGCTTTTTTATAGTTTAGTTATTGCTGTTATTTAGCAGCTTTTCCTTCAAGTTCAGCTAATTTAGTTTTCATCTCCAAAGCTTTTGCCTGGTTTTTAGTCACCACATAAATGTCTTTTAATGCAGAAACGGCATCAACACTTGTAGGGAACGCTTTATACCAGCTTTCAGCATATGGAAGAGCTTTGGTAAATCTCTCTCTTCTTCCGTCGATCAACTTAGTCGCTTCATCCGGCTTATCTTTTCTTAAAGCATTGATCTGCTCAACAGTTTTTGAGTCATCTCCAATAGCTGTAAATACCAGATTCTGATATGCATTTGCGAAATCAGGTTTAAGTTCAATTGCTTTTTTGAATGATTCTATAGCATCGTTAACTGATGCCGGATCTTTAGCCTGCATTACTCCCAGATTATACCAATTGGTAGCATCATTAGGATTTTTTGCTAACTGCTCCTTCAATGTAGCTACAAATTTCTCTGTATTTCCAGATTGAAAATACGCAGTGCTTTGAGCTTCTTTTAATTTTGCATTATTAGGAAACTTTGCCAATCCTTTTTCAATGACTGCAACAGCTTCATTTCCTTTTTTCGCATTCAGAAGTAAAGTAGACAATGTTTCATACAAATCAGGCTCTACGCTTGGAGTCTGCTCTGTTTTGAAATCCGTATAATCAGAGCTTTTTTTCATCAGCTCCCAAGTAGCTTTATCAAAAGGCTTTACTTCACCAGTCTTCTTTTCTTTTGCGGTATAGGTAGTCTGTACCCCTGTGTATCCTGAATTAATCAAATCTGTATAGATTTTAATTGATTCGTCACTGTTATTAGCCAGTGCATAGCTAAGACCAGCATAATACATATAGGTTTTATCGTCCTGACCGCTTGTTTTCAACAAGTTGTAAACCTCCAAAAATTTAGGTGCTGCAGCTGCATAATTTTTTGAGTTATATGCGTCCATCGCCGCTTTATTAGCACTTTGAAGCTGGGCATTCACATCTCCTTTCTGTCCGAAGACAAAAGCTGATGCTACAATAGCCATCCCTAAAATCAGTTTCTTCATAATAACTATTTTATATTAATTGTACAATTTATTCTTCAGAATCAGAATTTTCAGTTTCCCCGGTTGTATCTTCAGCATTGTTTTCTGCTTCAGCCTGAGGAGCTGTAATATTTTCCTGGTTATCAAGTGCAATTTCTACTCCTTCTTCACCTAGTTCAGTGTCATCTTCAACATCTTTATCCATTTCTACTTTTGCAATGGCTGCAATTTCGTCATTCTTCTTAAGGTTGATCATTTTCACACCCTGTGTATTTCTACCCATCACTCTCATTTCATCCATATTCATACGGATAGCCACTCCAGATTTGTTGATGATCATTAATCCGTCTTCATCCGTTACATTCTGGATCGCGATCAGATTTCCTGTTTTTTCTGTGATATTTAAAGTGATTACTCCTTTTCCTCCTCTGTTGGTAATTCTGTAATCTTCTACTGCTGTTCTCTTCCCGTATCCTTTTTCAGAAACTACAAGAACGGTTTCGTTCTCCACATCGTTCACAACAATCATACCAATAACCTCATCATTGTCTTCCATGGTAATTCCACGAACCCCGATAGATCCTCTTCCTACTTCTCTTACTTTTTCTTCAGGGAAACGGATACATTTACCATTTTTAGTAGCAATCATGATCTGAGAAGTTCCGTTGGTTAACCAAGCTCCTAATAACTGGTCATTATCACGGATTTCAATCGCGTTGATACCATTGACTCTCGGTCTTGAATAGGCTTCAAGGGATGTTTTTTTGATTGTCCCATTTTTGGTAATCATCACCACACTCATCTGATTGATGTATTCGGAATCTTTTAAGTCGTTGGTTCTGATATAAGCCTTGATCTTGTCATCCGGCTCAATATTGATAAGGTTTTGCACCGCTCTTCCTTTGGCCGTCTTGGAACCTTCAGGAATTTCAAATACTCTCAGCCAGTAACATTTTCCTTTTTCTGTGAAGAACAGCATATACTGGTGGTTGGTTGCAGAAACAATATACTCCAGGAAGTCTTCATCTCTGGTTGTTGCCGCTCTGTTTCCTACTCCACCTCTGCTCTGAATTTTATATTCTGAAAGAGAAGTTCTCTTCACATATCCTGCATGAGAAATGGTAAGCACTACTGAATCGTTCGGAATAATATCTTCAATAGACATTTCTCCTCCTGAGAAGTCGATTTCGGTTCTTCTTTCGTCGCCGTATCTTTCTTTAATTTCAGCTAATTCTTCTTTAATAATCTGGAATCTTCTTTCTTCATTGGCAAGGATATCTTCTAAATTAAGAATCTCCTTCATGATCTCGTCGTACTCGTTACGGATCTTATCAAGCTCCATACCTGTTAAACGAGCCAAACGAAGGTCCAGAATTGCCTGTGCCTGGATTTCAGAAAGCTCAAACGCTTCGATCAATCCTTCTTTCGCTCCCTGTGGGTTGGCACTGTGACGGATAATAGAAATCGCTCTGTCTAATGAATCCTGAGAACCGATCACTTTCATGAAACCTTCTAAGATATGCGCTCTTTCTTTCGCTTTTTTAAGCTCAAACTGAGTTCTTCTTACGATAACAATATGTCTGTGCTCTACGAAATGGTGGATAATATCTTTCAGGTTTAACTGCTCAGGTCTTCCGTGTACCAAAGCAATATTATTCACACTGAACGATGTCTGAAGTGAAGTATATTTATATAATAAGTTGAGAACAACATTAGGAATGGCATCATGTTTTAATTCATACACAATACGAAGACCTTTTCTGTCCGACTCATCTCTTATCTCGTAAATTCCGGTAAGTTTTTCGTCTTTAATCAGCTCAGCTGTTTTGGCGATCATTTCCGCTTTGTTTACCTGGTAAGGAATTTCAGTAACGATAATCGCACTTCTGTTTCCTATTTCTTCAAAGTTAACTTTAGCTCTTAAAACAACTCTACCTCTTCCTGTATGGAAAGCATCTCTTACTCCATCGTATCCGTAGATAATCCCTCCTGTAGGGAAATCGGGAGCAGTGATATGCTGCATCAGCTCATCAATAGTAATATCTTTATTATCGATATAGGCAGAAATTGCATCTATCGATTCAGATAGGTTGTGTGGGGCCATATTCGTGGCCATCCCTACTGCAATACCTGACGTTCCGTTTACTAGAAGATTAGGGATTTTTGTAGGCATCACGGTAGGCTCCGTTAAACTATCATCGAAGTTATTCTGAAAGTCAACCGTTTCTTTGTCTAAGTCTGAAAGTATATCATCAGAGATTTTTTTCAATCTTGCTTCGGTGTAACGCATTGCTGCAGGCGGGTCGCCGTCCATTGAACCAAAGTTACCCTGCCCGTCAACCTGAGGGTATCGTAAGCTCCATGGCTGCGCCATTCTTACCATTGCATCATACACAGAGGAATCTCCATGCGGGTGATATTTACCCAAAACATCCCCAACAATTCTCGCAGATTTTAAATATTTCCTATTAGAAAAAACCCCTAATCCATACATACCGTAAAGTACTCTTCTATGAACGGGTTTCAAGCCATCTCTTACATCAGGTAACGCTCTTGACACGATAACCGACATCGAATAATCGATATAAGATGACTTCATTTCATCAACAATGTTGATAGGAATCAGTCTTTCTCCTTCTTTTTGCATAAACAAATTTTATTATAATGATAGTCAGACTTTTAGCTGTGGGTCTGAAAATTATTTATTTTGTATTTTTATTAACGGGCTAATTTACGAAAATTTTGTCGATTTTTGCCCTAGAATTTATCCTAAAAATCTTAAAAATTCATAAAATATGAGCGTATTGAGTATAACTTTCCACTGCACGAAAAACAATATTGAAGAATGGGAAAATTATATTGATGAAACACTGGTTTTAATGACGGAAAACCTAATGGACGTCAGCAAATATATCCTATCGGAAGTCCACAGTGATTATATTGAAGACGGAAAAAACTATAACCTTCTGCTGATCTTCGATAATGATGACCTCCGAACAGATTTTATTGAGAGTGAACTGGAAAATATTGCAGAAATCATTGAGAAAAAATTCGGGCAGGAAATTATGATATTCAATACCTTCCTTAATCCGAAAAAAACAAGATTATAATTTTAATTAAGATCAAGGTTTATTAAAGCCAAGTTCACATACAAGAAAAGCACTGAAATAATCAGTGCTCTTTTATTTATAATCTTACGATAACTACAGGTCTGCTTGAAACATACGGTCTTCTATGATGAGAATACCTATGAGGTCTTACCGGTCTGTAATAATGTTTTGGCTTGTAATAATGCCTTGCAGGTCTATGATATCCGTAAGCAACAGGTCTGTAATGTGGTCTTGGTCCGTGATAATAATGTTTTGGCGGTCCATGATGATGGCGTCTTTGGACTGGCGATGCCTGATAGTAAGCAAAAGAAAAAATAAGCAGGAAAAGTCCTATTATTTTAGTTAGCATTTTCATAAATCAACTATTTTCAAATTACAACATCAAAACTTACAAGACCAATGCCAATAATCTCTTTATTATTAGACTTTATTGAAATTTTATGATTTTTTATGATTTAATCGAATTTAAGAAATTATTTCGCTTCTTCTCTCATACATGATGAGATCTTTCCACACCCCGTTTAATTTTGCAATTTTTTTGCGGGTTCCGACATTTCTAAACCCATTTTTCTGATGGAATTTAATAGATGCTTCATTTTCAGGGAAAACATTGGCCTGCAATGTCCAGAATCCATGGTCCTCGCTATCCAAAATCATCTTTTTAAGCAATACGGAACCCAAACCCCTGCCTTGATACTCGTTGTCGAAGTAAATGACCGCTTCCGCCACTCCTTTGAAACATTCTTTTTTGCTTATGGGTCTTAGTGCGCACCATCCCACGACTTCATTGTTTTCATTTTCCAACACCCACCTGCAGTCGTTAAAGTATTCCATATTCCAGGCTTCGCCGTTGGGGACTGCTGTATCAAAGGTGGCAATTCCGCCGTCTATACCCTGCTGGAATATTTCCAACACTTTCGCGGTATCACCGGGAAGCATTTCTCTCAGTTCGTAGTTCATTGTATTTAATGGTATTTTCTTTTGTTTTTCCTTTTTATTCTTGAATAGTGGGTTTGCTTGCTTTTTTCATCTTCGGAAACGACACTGATATTTCCATCCACTTCCAGTACCGATAATTTTACACTTTCTATTTTTTCTATTCCGTGTTCACGGATGGCTTCTTCTAATTCATCTCTGGTAATCTTCACTTCATTTAATGCCCGTTGGTCGATCACGCCGTCTCTTACTAAAATTACAGGATCTGCTTCCATGAATGATCCAAAGGAACGGCTGGAAAACATTAATCGTTTTAATGTAAAATTTGCAGCAAAAAGTACTAAGGCCGCAATGATTCCGCCCTGGAGAGAAGTATCCGGACCAACCATAGCATTTTGAACGGCATTGGAAATCAGAAGTAATAATACCACATCCCCGGCATTAAGCTGGGAAAGCTGGTTTTTACCAAACAGTCGGATGGCAACCACCATAAAAAGGTAAACGCATAGAGAGCGTACAGCCACATCAAGAATAGAATTCACAGGAGTTTATTTATCTATTCAAATGTAGAAAATTTTATGAAGTATAGGGTTAATTATTTTAAACTTTAGAATCTAAAGAGGTATATAGTATGAACCTTCAGCTGAGAAATTACACAACCTCATCTATAAGACAATTATTGTATGGAATTTGCTTATTTTATATCAGATTCAGAATTAAAAAAAGCCGCCTGAGAGGCAGCTTTACTTTTTTAAGGGCATTGACCGATGGGAACTTCACTGCATACTACCTGATTGATTCTTTCGCAGTATACACAATACTTTTTAGGCTATCCACCATACACTGATTTTAATGCCGTCTTGCTTAGTTTTGTTAAATTTTTCATATCGTTTTAATTTTGTAGGTTACAATTAAAACGAAAATATATCCTTTTTATTACAGCTTTTTGATTGAAATTTTCAGAATTTTATAGATTATATTAAATAGAATTAATTATAAACAAGGTAAACCGAGAAGATCCATTTCAGTACTCCAGAGTAATTTTATTTTCCCTTTTGAATCTATGCTAAAAATAGCTCTTTCAGGAAATTGACAGTCTGATTTTGAATTTTTCTTATACCATTCAAAATCATCATAGTAAGTAAAATATAAACTATCAACATTGGAATAAATAATGGGATTATAGTTCCCGTTTCCATAAGTATTCTCTGTACTTTCCTTGGCCGCAAAGTTTTTGATCAATTTATTAATTTTAGAGTAATTTTTACCATAGGTCAAAGGGATTTCTTTTTCTGAGGCGATAAGAGGATTGCCTGTAATCTTTTTATCTATATTTAGAATATAGGCAATATAATCACTTCCACATTCATTAGACTGGAAAACTACTCTTTTCACTTTACATTCCTGAACCGATTTTGTTCCGTACACGTAAAAATTTTCTTTTATTTCTTTTTTAAAAATTTCTTCAAACCTTTTATTATAAATCAGTTTATCTATAGATAATGTATCATAATATTTATAATCTTTCATATCACTTCCATATATCCACGGAAGAGAATCTTTAGTTAAAAATTCTTCATACTTTTTAGACAAAGGGAGATCCGAATTGCCGAATTGTACCGGAATACAGATCGCGAAATCTTTATCTGTTAACTGATAAACTCCAAAAATTGAATTCTTATTAAATTGATATTTTGTTGTTTTTGCTTTGATGTCGTCTTTTATAACAGTTACAGTATTGGTTTTTGTTTCTTTTCTGCAAGAAAAAATGGTTGAAAATAGTACTAAAAAAAGTAAAAGAGTTTTCATCTTATCATTTTAAGTTTTCATAAAAATAAAAAAAGAATCTGCTTTCACAAATTCTTTTCTACTATCAATTGATTTTATATTATTCCAGTTCTCTCTTCAGGAACTTTCCGGTTAAACTCTTCTTAGACTTTACAATCTCTTCCGGTGTTCCCTGGGCAACGATCTGGCCGCCGTGTTTTCCACCTTCAGGTCCAACGTCAATAATGTGGTCTGCCAGTTTGATCACATCCATATTATGTTCAATGATAATGAATGAGTTTCCTAGTTCTACCAATTTATTAATAGCTTCCATCAAGATTTTTACGTCTTCGAAATGAAGTCCTGTGGTAGGTTCATCCAAAATATATAAGGTATTTCCGGTCTGTCTTTTTGCCAGTTCTGTCGCCAGCTTGATACGCTGTGCTTCTCCTCCGGATAATGTTGTCGACTGCTGTCCTAATGTAATATATCCTAATCCGACATCCTGTAATGTTTTTACTTTGCTAAAGATCTTTGGAATCGGCTGGAAGAAATCTACGGCTTCATCAATTGTCATATCCAGTACATCGGAAATAGATTTTCCTTTGTAACGCACTTCCAGGGTTTCTCTGTTAAAACGTTTTCCGTTGCAGGTTTCACAGTGAACATATACATCCGGAAGGAAGTTCATTTCAATCACTTTCAATCCTCCACCCTGGCAGGTTTCGCATCTTCCGCCTTTAACATTGAAAGAGAATCTCCCCGGCTTGTATCCACGGATTTTACTTTCCGGCAATTCTGCAAAAAGGTTTCTGATATCGGTAAACATTCCGGTGTAGGTTGCAGGATTGGAACGTGGCGTTCTTCCAATCGGAGTCTGGTCTACATCTACAATTTTATCGATGTTTTCAAGACCTTCAATTTTTTTGTACGGAAGTGGTTCCTGAACCGCTCTGTAAAAATGTTTATTTAAGATCGGGTATAAAGTTCCGTTGACCAGTGAAGATTTTCCGCTTCCTGAAATCCCGGTTACAACTACTAATTTACCGAGTGGAATATCAAGGGTAACATTTTTAAGGTTATTTCCTGTTGCTCCTTTTAGTACTATACTTTTTCCGCTTCCTGCTCTTCTTTCTTCAGGAATAGCAATTTTTCTTTTTCCATTGATGTACTGTGCTGTGATGGTATCGGCATGCAGCAAGTCTGCAGGTTTTCCCTGCCACAGGATTTCACCGCCAAATTTTCCGGCTCTTGGACCAATATCCAATACTTCATCGGCTTCCATGATCATATCTTTATCATGTTCTACGACCAAAACAGAGTTTCCGATATCTCTAAGGTTTTTCAATGAAGCGATAAGTCTTTCATTATCTCTTTGGTGAAGTCCAATACTTGGTTCATCCAGAATATACAATACATTCACCAACTGTGATCCGATCTGTGTCGCCAGACGAATCCTCTGTGATTCTCCTCCTGAAAGTGTTTTTGAACTTCTGCTTAAACTCAGATAATCCAATCCTACATCCAGCAGGAACTGAAGGCGGGTTTCAATTTCTTTCAAGATTTCGTAGGCAATGATCTTATGTTTCTCTGAGAATTTGTCTTTTATGTCATGCAGCCAGTCTTTAAGATCAGCCAGACTTAAGCCATTCACCTCAGCAATATTCTTTCCGTCAATTTTAAAACTTAAACTTGCAGACTGCAGACGGGCTCCGCCGCATTCAGGACACGTTTCTTCTGTAGTAAAATGTCTTTCCAGCAGAATTGCTTCATAAGATTCTCTTTCTTCAATCATTTCTTCCATAAAAGGAATCAATCCATCAAAGCTGATTTTTATTTTCTTCGCAATGCCTGCGTATTTAAGATCTTTATTGAATTCTTTGTGACAGCCATGGTAGATATAATCCAGCGCTTCTTCCGGAATATCTTTAAAAGGCGTTGTCAATCCTAAACCAAAGATCTCAAGAATACTTTTAATCTGTGCAAGGATCCATTTGTTGGATTTAATGTCTTCCAATGGCAATAAACCACCCTGGTTAATAGACAATTTTGAATTTTCTACAAAATGATCGGTATTGATCTTCTTGATCGTTCCTAAACCTTTACAGTTTGGACAGCTTCCTTTCGGAGAGTTGAATGAAAATGTATTCGGTTCCGGTAATGCTAATGAGTGTCCGGTTTCGGCATCCATCAGGTTTTTGGAGAAATATTCGATCTCTGTGCCGCCTAACTTTTGAATTCCTATAATTCCCTCGCCCATTTCCAT
>Ga0153980_1000536_pt1:12500-17243 | contig 17243 bp, 6 predicted proteins | sample TSGA064MetaG_FD_104722 | JGI IMG/M metagenome (GOLD analysis project Ga0153980, IMG submission 104722) | Attine ant fungus gardens microbial communities from Georgia, USA - TSGA064 MetaG | ecosystem: Host-associated > Fungi > Mycelium > Unclassified | place: USA: Georgia, Magnolia... | reverse complement strand
GACCAACCTACAAAAACGAAACGGTCCCTCCGTAACCAGTCATCCATAATATCAAATAAATCATTTTCGTCTTTGGTAAATTTACCAAGGGCTATAGTCATAGTGATCCTCCTATTCAACTACTTCAACCATTTTCGAACACCTCATAGCATTTTCCGAACGTTCGAGGCTTCTATCATTTATGTATTATTTGATTTCTCGTACACTGCCCCTTCTTTTGAATGGGTTTCGAATAGAAAAAAAATTTATTGGTCTGTAACCCGACCTAGTTTAATCCATGAACTCAATTCGGTTATCCCTTCCTATTCTTAATAACTGCCCGAACCATGGATTGTTTTATGATCCATCAATCAGATAGATGAATTTTAGAATTGTTCAAGAAACAAGTGATCCCTTTTCTCGATACCGATAGATCCTATACATATTCCTCTCGTTCCATCAACTAATCTTAGTCTTGAATCCCGTTGAAGGGGGGAGATTGATAAATATTTTTATGTATTCTTCTAATACCATATATTTTATTACTTTATATTTTACTCTTTTATTTTAAAAAATTTCCTATTATTTTATTAATATATTGTAATATTGTATTTAAATTGTATTTAATTAAATAAATAATAGGAGACTAGAAATGAAAGTATCCTTCTCGCATCCATTCTCCATCACATTGTCGGAACAAAAATATCGTATCGTATGTATCAATATGGATGGAAATATTTAGTACATGAAATAATTATTTGCTAGATATATAAATAGATAGATAAGATATAACTAATAAAATAAATAAAATAAAAATTGATCTTGTGTTCTGGAATTGGAATCAAAGAAAGATATTTAAAACGGCGTGACTTGTAATAAATGTTTCTCTGTATAAGGAGGGGAATAGTAATTTATTCATTCCTAATTTATTCCTTTCCTATAGAACATCTAGGAACAAGAGGATTTAATCGAATATATCGACAGATTCCCGCGTAGTCCAAAGAAAAAAAAGATCAAATTTCATCTCTATCGAATTTTAATATCAGAATAGTGGATATAATTATGATGCAATGGGTTAGGTCCACTTACTTTTTCTTTTATTGATTTCTAATCGATTTAATTGGAAAATAGGAAAGGAATATTTTAAGATTCAAGAAGACGACTTATCCTTATTCATTATAATAGCAAATTTATAACCATACTATAATTCATTATAATGTTATAATTTTATTATATATTATATAAAATTATATTAAATCATACGGTTTGTTACTTTGATACTACTTTATTACAAGTATAAACAATATATTTATTCGCACTTCAAATATGAATACTACCGCCGTAGTTTTTTTATTTATGAAAAAATCAAAGCCCCTTATCGGATTTGAACCGATGACTTACGCCTTACCATGGCGTTACTCTACCACTGAGTTAAAAGGGCTTGTTTGATTCAATTCCTGAATAAAGCCACTATGAGTTTAGTATATATACTTATTATAATGGATGTACATATATATCTTATAATAAGTATAGGGGTTCATTCAGGAATGATAAATTTTATTTAGCCAGTAAATTAAATATAGGGTTGGGGTATACTAGTGAATATAAACGGTTTATTGGATTTGATAAATACAATGAATTGTTTCAAGACCTATGAGTAATACATGTACCCACTAATTTAACATAAATCCAAAATATTTCATTGAATCATTGATAAAGAGATTCGGCGTGGCCTTTGAACCAAATTTTTAGCGAAAAAAATTCTATAGAATCGTGAAAGACGGAAAGGTCCTTCGTATCGAGTCATACCATTCCATTATATTGACAATTTTTAAAAACTATTCATACTATGAGCATAGTATGATGGCGGTCGTGCAAGTATGCCCCCATCGTCTAGCGGTTCAGGACATCTCTCTTTCAAGGAGGCAGCGGGGATTCGACTTCCCCTGGGGGTAGGGTACTACGAAAGGAAGTTGATCATGGATTATCAATAAGCCTGTAATTGATTCTTCCTGGGTCGATGCCCGAGCGGTTAATGGGGACGGACTGTAAATTCGTTGGCAATATGTCTACGCTGGTTCAAATCCAGCTCGGCCCAATAATTCGCCGATCCACCATGAAATAATATAACCCATTTGTTGCTCTCCAGAAATGCCCGATCCCCGAATACGTAAGAGAAAGGTTTTCTGATATATCTATACCACTATTTATTTACTCTATTTTTACAACAAATTCTGATCTTGCTAATGATCTAGATTCATATCAGGATCTGTAAGTATAAAGTAAAGAGTAAATAAAAAAAAACTTTTTTTCATTGAAAGAGTGATTATCCAATTGATTTGGAAATAACGAAACGATTACTAGTAATCCAGGCTGCCCTCACTAAAGTGCATATCCATATGGGTATCAATATATCACACTCGCGGCTCTGTTACAATACGCCAATTCTAATCTAAATTTAATCTAAATAAATTGAAAGGGTTAGAATGAAATCATAAAAATATATATACTTTATTATGATTATGGTATTTACTTGGGATTGTAGTTCAATTGGTCAGAGCACCGCCCTGTCAAGGCGGAAGCTGCGGGTTCGAGCCCCGTCAGTCCCGACGAATACAAATCCAATAAAAAAATATATCAATTCATCTCTCTATTTTTTGTGAAAAGAAGTACAAACAGCAGAATTTAATTCCCAACGGCGATCCCTCTTCTTTTCTTTTTCGTTTAACATTTATCATCAAACAAATGGGGTAATTTCCATTTCTTAGACTAGTACCGATTCGATTGATGGGAGAGAGACATATGTGGATTAGTACAATTATTGTTAGCATCAGATTCAGGATTCCACGGGATACCGTACTGGGCCTGGCTTTTTCGATTACTCCCGATCTGTGGAATGTGGAATAGAGTACTGTATGTTTCCCGGGAGTACATACATAAATGGAATTTGTACGATATAAAATTAATTTAACATAGTTACTGTGATAGATTTAATCTTTAAAAGAAAAGCGTATCCTTTTCTGGCCCGATTTTGTGTAACCTCAATTTATAATTTAACTAATTTGAAATAATCTATCTCATTCAAATTTCACATTGAGCTTTTGGTATATGTGTCCCGTTACTAATCCAAGGAAAGAGGATATTAAAAAAATAAAGATCAAACAGGGATCGCTTTTTTATTAGCGAGGGAATGCAAATTTATTTTTTTAAGGGTTTTTTCCTTGAAAGAACAAACTTTTTAAATTTATATATAAATATATATAAATAGTGAATTTGATGGAATATTATATTTTTTTATACCGGAACTTGTACTCATCTTTATCATACTTCTTTTGTTTTCCAAGAAGATTAGATCATTAAAAAAATGAGTTTAGAACTTAACTCCTTCCCTTTTTTTTAATTTAGCTTCTATTGTTTGGTGGGGTTTGTTTAGAACCAATGGTAAGTGGAAAGGCGGTTAGATGATACTTCATCAGATGATTGTACAAAGAGGGCAGTAGGTTATAGAAAAGAAAGAATGGAAAAGAATGATAAATAAATAAAGGAATTTTTGATTGGATTAGGAATCAAATTTTGAGTTCGGTATGGATAAAAGATCTTCCTATGTTATACTATTCAATTCTTGACGATGAGTCAATTTGATAGCTCAGATATTGTTATTCATGATATTGATCCGATTCGATATCATCGAGATGTAATTCATCCCATTGAATTTACAGGCGAAAGATTTATTATCTCTATGGGATTAACTCCCGAGTTATTTCGAATTAAAGAAAAATTAAACAAATGAGATTATGGAAGTAAATATTCTCGCATTTATTGCTACTGCACTGTTTATTCTAGTTCCTACCGCTTTTTTACTTATAATATACGTAAAAACAGTCAGCCAAGGTGATTAGTTTGAATTAAACTTGACTCTTTAGTTCTTATCAATAATTGAAAGAAAAGGATGAAAATTTCGCGTCTTAAATTAAATGGGCAGACTAGAATCATCCGTATTCTATAAGATACGATAGTATGGTAGAAAGAAATATCTGAATCTTTCTACCATACTATCTAGTATTGTGTATAAAGTTGTATTGTAATACAGGTTAATTTAATATAGATCAATCTACGATAGTATCGTCATATTCCTTTCCTATATATAGGGAAATCAATTACATATAAATTACATATATATATTACATATATATATAGAATATACATAGTGATAATGTATATAATGAGTGATAATGTATATAATGTCCCAATTCTATTTCTTTGCTTTATCTATTTGTGTTGATTTCAATTAATTTTAAATAATCGAAAGCGATTAAAAGCGATTCTAATTCCTAGATTTCTGATTATTTTCAATATGAATCCCGATCAAAAGAATCAATGACTTCTATAATGGGTATAATAAAATAATCTTTTTGTTAGCATTCCGACGAAGAAGTCGTTGATTGAGCAGTTGACAAATGATCCACGGGAACTTCTTCGGAGTCGATTTTTAACGTTTGAACCATGATATGAAATGGGTTCAATAAAACAAGCAGAACATAAATAAAATTTCTAAAATAATAAAACAAACGGTAAGTACGCATGACTCGCCCAAGACAATATTTTAGTATGTGCAGTATCTCGTTGGACAACTACAATGTCTATGTTGTTTCCCATGGAAAATGTGTATCCACGTAATGTAATATGTAATAACAGAATGGTTTTCTCTTTGATCTTTGAACAGTAAAGAGGTAAACAAAATAAAAAGTAAAATAAAAAGGGTTC
>Ga0153980_1000536_pt1:0-5000 | contig 17243 bp, 6 predicted proteins | sample TSGA064MetaG_FD_104722 | JGI IMG/M metagenome (GOLD analysis project Ga0153980, IMG submission 104722) | Attine ant fungus gardens microbial communities from Georgia, USA - TSGA064 MetaG | ecosystem: Host-associated > Fungi > Mycelium > Unclassified | place: USA: Georgia, Magnolia Springs... | reverse complement strand
AATGAGCTCGGATATTAATGAACTCTATAGAAGAGTTATTTATCGGAACAATACTCTTATCGATCTCTTAACAACAAGTAGATCTACGCCAGGGGAATTAGTAATGTGTCAGGAGAAATTGGTACAAGAAGCTGTGGATACACTTCTTGATAATGGAATCCGCGGACAACCAATGAGGGACGGTCATAATAAGGTTTACAAGTCGTTTTCAGATGTAATTGAAGGCAAAGAGGGAAGATTTCGTGAGACTCTGCTTGGCAAACGGGTCGATTATTCGGGGCGTTCTGTCATTGTCGTAGGTCCTTCACTTTCATTACATCGATGTGGATTGCCTCGCGAAATAGCAATAGAGCTTTTCCAGACATTTGTAATTCGTGGTTTAATTAGACAACATTTTGCTTCGAATATAGGAGTTGCTAAGAGTAAAATTCGGGAAAAAGAGCCGGTTGTATGGGAAATACTTCATGAAGTTATGCAAGGGCATCCCGTATTGCTGAATAGGGCGCCTACTCTGCATAGATTAGGCATACAGGCGTTCCAACCCATTTTAGTAGAAGGACATGCTATTTGTTTACATCCATTAGTTTGTAAGGGATTCAATGCAGACTTTGATGGTGATCAAATGGCTGTTCATGTACCCTTATCTTTGGAGGCTCAAGCGGAGGCGCGTTTACTTATGTTTTCTCATATGAACCTCTTATCTCCAGCTATTGGAGATCCTATTTCCGTACCAACTCAAGATATGCTTATTGGGCTCTATGTATTTACGAGTGGAAATCGTCGAGGTATTTGTGCAAATAGGTATAATCCATGTAATCGCAGAAATTATCAAAATAAAAGAATTGACGATAATAACTATAACTATAAGTATACGAAAGAAAAAGAACCTTTTTTTTGTAATTCCTATGATGCAATTGGAGCTTATCGGCAGAAAAGAATCAATTTAGATAGCCCTTTGTGGCTCCGGTGGCGACTAGATCAACGCGTTATTACTTCAAGAGAAACTCCTATCGAAGTTCACTATGAATCTTTGGGTACCTATCATGAGATTTATGGGCACTATCTAATAGTAAGAAGTATAAAAAAAGAAATTATTTGTATATACGTTCGAACCACAGTCGGTCATATTTCTCTTTATCGAGAAATCGAAGAGGCCATCCAAGGGTTTTGCCGAGCCTACTCATATGGTACCTAATCATATGGTATCTAAGCGAAGTAATTCTATGACACCCGTGTGAGTTTGGGTTTCCGCAGTTCACCTAGTACCATAGTTACTGAATTTCTATGCGAATCAAGATCGAGAAAAGGAAGTTTTCCAATCATTGACTCAAACCCATTGTCGAACCCCACTCAGCGGAATAGGGAGGTACTTATGGCAGAACGGGCCAATCTGGTCTTTCACAATAAAGTGATAGATGGGACTGCTATTAAACGACTTATTAGGAGATTAATAGATCACTTCGGAATGGCATATACATCACACATCCTGGATCAAGTAAAGACTCTGGGGTTCCGACAAGCCACTGCTACATCCATTTCATTAGGAATTGATGATCTTTTAACAATACCTTCTAAGGGGTGGCTAGTCCAAGATGCTGAACAACAAAGTTTTATTTTGGAAAAACACCATCATTATGGGAATGTACACGCGGTAGAAAAATTACGCCAATCTATTGAGATATGGTATGCTACAAGTGAATATTTGCGACAAGAAATGAATCCTAATTTTAGGATGACCGACCCTTTTAATCCAGTCCATATGATGTCCTTTTCGGGAGCTAGAGGAAATGCATCCCAAGTACACCAATTAGTAGGTATGAGAGGATTAATGTCGGATCCACAAGGACAAATGATTGATTTACCTATTCAAAGCAATTTACGTGAAGGACTGTCTTTAACAGAATATATCATTTCTTGTTATGGAGCCCGAAAGGGAGTTGTGGATACTGCTGTACGAACATCGGATGCTGGATATCTTACACGCAGACTTGTTGAAGTAGTTCAACACATTGTTGTACGTAGAACAGATTGTGGCACCATCCGAGGCATTTCTGTGAGTCCTCGAAATGGGATGATGCCGGAAAGAATTTTTATACAAACATTGATTGGCCGTGTATTAGCAGACGATATATATATAGGCCCACGATGCATTGCCGTTAGAAATCAAGATATTGGTATTGGACTTGTCAATCGATTCATAACCCTTCAAACACAACCAATATCTATACGAACCCCCTTTACTTGTAAGAGTACATCTTGGATCTGCCGATTATGTTATGGCAGGAGCCCCACTCATGGCGACCTGGTCGAATTGGGAGAAGCTGTGGGTATTATTGCGGGTCAATCTATTGGAGAACCGGGCACTCAACTAACATTAAGAACTTTTCATACCGGTGGAGTATTCACAGGGGGTACTGCAGAACATGTACGAGCCCCTTCTAATGGAAAAATAAAATTCAACGAGGATTTGGTTCATCCCACACGTACACGTCATGGGCATCCTGCTTTTCTATGTTATATAGATTTGTATGTAACTATTGAGAGTGAAAATATTATACATAACGTGACTATTCCACCCAAAAGTTTGATTTTAGTTCAAAATGATCAATACGTAGAATCAGAACAAGTGATTGCTGAGATTCGCGCGGGAGCATACACTTTAAATTTTAAAGAGAGGGTTCGAAAACATATTTATTCTGACTCAGAGGGAGAAATGCACTGGAGTACTGATGTATACCATGCGCCGGAATTTACATATAGTAATGTACATCTTTTACCAAAAACAAGTCATTTGTGGATATTATCAGGAGGTTCGTGCAGATCCAGTGCAGTCCCTTTTTCACTCCACAAGGATCAAGATCAAACGAACGTTCATTCTCTTTCTGCTGAAGGAAGATATATTTATAGCCTTTCAGTAAATAATGATCAAGTGAAACACAAAAGTTTGAATCTTTCTGGTAAAAAAGAAAGTACAAGTCCTGATTATTCAGAATTAAATAGAATCATATATACGGGTCATTGTAATCTCATATTTCCTGCTATTCTCCATGAGAATTCTGATTTTTTTTTATTGACAAAGAGGCGAAGAAATAGATTCATCATTCCATTCCAATCGATTCAAGAACGAGAGAAAGAACTAATGCCCCGTCCCAGTATTTCGATTGAAATACCCATAATAAATGGTATTTTTCGTAGAAATAGTATTCTTGCTTATTTCGATGATCCTCAATACAGAAGAAAGAGTTCGGGAATTACTAAATATGGAACTGTAGGGTTGCATTCAACCCTCAAAAAAGAGGATTTAATTGAGTATCGAGGAGTTAAAGAATTTAAGCCAAAATACCAAATGAAAGTAGATCGATTTTTTTTCATTCCCGAGGAAGTGCATATTTTACCCGAGTCTTCTTCCATAATGGTACGGAACAATAGTATCATTGGGAGAGATACACGAATCACTTTAAATACAAGAAGCCGAGTAGGCGGATTGGTTCGAATGGAGAGAAAAAAAAAAAGAATTGAACTAAAAATCTTTTCTGGAGATATCCATTTTCCTGGAGAGATGGATAAGATATTTCGACACAGCGGCATCTTGATACCACCGGGAACGGTAAAAAAAAATTCCAAGGAATCAAAAAAATTGAAAAATTGGATTTATGTCCAATGGATCACACCCACCAAGAAAAAGTATTTTGTTTTGGTTCGACCCGTAATCATATATGAAATAACGGACGGTATAAATTTAGCAACACTTTTCCCCCAGGATCCATTGCGGGAAAGGGATAATCTAGAACTTAGAGTTGTAAATTATATATTTTACGGAAATGGTAAACCAATTCGGGGAATTTCTGGCACAAGTATTCAATTAGTTCGGACCTGTTTAATGTTGAACTGGGACCAAGACAAAAAAAATTCTTCTATTGAAGAGGCCCACGCTTCCTTTGTTGAAGTAAGTGCAAATGGTCTGATTCAATATTTCCTAAGAATCAACTTAGTGAAATCCCATACTTCGTATATCCGAAAAAGGAATGATCCGTTAGGTTCGGGATTGATCTCTGATAATAGGTCGGATCGTACCAATCCATTTTATTCTATTTATTCCAAGGAAAGGATTCAACAATCACTTAGCCAAAATCAAGGAACTTTTCGTACGTTATTGAATAGAAGTAAAGAATCCCAATCTTTGATAATTTTGTCATCATACAATTGTTTTCAAATGAGTCCATTCAACGATGTAAAATATTACAACGGGATAAAAGAATCAATTAAAAGAGATAGAGATCCTCTAATTACAATTAGGAATTCGTTAGGCCCTTTAGGAACAGCCTCTCAAATTGATAATTTTTATTCATTTTACCATTTAATAACTCATAATCAGATTTCGTTAACTAAATATTTGCAACTCAACAATTTAAAACAGACTTTTCAAGTATTAAAATATTATTTAATGGATGAAAACGGAAGAATTTATAATTCCGATACGAACATACTTTTGAATCCATTCAATTTGAATTGGCATTTTCTCCACCATGATTATAATCATAATTATTGTGAGGAAACATCCACAATAATTAGCCTCGGGCAGTTTATTTGTGAAAATCTATGTATAGCCAAAAAAGGATCACACCTAAAATCGGGTCAAGTTATAATTGTTCAAATTGACTCTGTAGTAATAAGATCGGCGAAGCCCTATTTAGCCACTCCAGGAGCAACTGTTCATGGACATTATGGAGAAATCCTTTCCGAAGGAGATACATTAGTTACATTTATATATGAAAAATCTAGATCTGGTGATATAACGCAGGGTCTTCCAAAAGTGGAACAAGTCTTAGAGGTGCGTTCGATTGATTCAATATCGATGAACCTAGAAAAGAGAGTTGAGGGTTGGAACGAGTGTATAACAAGAATTCTTGGAATTCCTTGGGGATTTTTGATTGGTGCTGAGCTAACTATAGTACAAAGTCGTATCTCTTTGGTTAATAAGATCCAAAAGGTTTATAGAT
>Ga0153980_1000533_pt1 | contig 17342 bp, 17 predicted proteins | sample TSGA064MetaG_FD_104722 | JGI IMG/M metagenome (GOLD analysis project Ga0153980, IMG submission 104722) | Attine ant fungus gardens microbial communities from Georgia, USA - TSGA064 MetaG | ecosystem: Host-associated > Fungi > Mycelium > Unclassified | place: USA: Georgia, Magnolia Springs State... | reverse complement strand
GTAAGCGCAGATCAGTTGTAAAAGATCTTTATCATCCATTATAAAATTAGGTTCTATGATTCCTTCCGCTGGTCTTAACCTGGGAAATGATACTGAAAACCTGCTTTTCCAGTACTCTTTCTGCAAATAATCGATATGAAGCGCATTGAAAAAACTGTCTACACGCCAGTCTTCCAGTCCTAATAAAACACCGAGTCCAATTTTATGGATTCCTGCTCTTCCTATCCTGTCAGGGGTGTCAAGACGGAAATGAAAATTTGATTTTTTTCCTTTGGGATGATATTCTTTATAGACCTCCTGATGGTATGTTTCCTGATAGACGAGCACAGAATGTACACCTTCCCGATGCAGCTCCAGATATTCTTCTTCTGATAAAGGCTGCACCTCAATGGAAATGTTGGCAAAATGCGGTCTCAGTTTCCGGACAGCATTCACAAAATAGGGAACTCCCACTATTTTATCAGCTTCTCCGCTTACCAGCAGGACATGATTAACTCCCATTGCTTTCAGAGCAGTGGCTTCTATCATCAGTTCTGTATCCGAAAGCGTTTTCCGTTTAAGGGTATTATCTAAACTGAATCCGCAATAGGTACAGATATTCTGACATTCATTACTGAGATACAGCGGGGCATACAACTGGATTGTTTTTCCAAAGCGTTTCTGCGTAATTGCCTGAGCCATCACTGCCATGCGTTCCAGTTGCTGAGCCGCAGCAGGAGAAATCAGATGAAGAAAATCTTCTATGGTTTTATTCTTTTTCTGCAAACTATACGCTACATCCGAAAGGGTTACCTTAGGCAATTTTTCCTTGATTTCCTGCCAGGAATAGCGTTCAAAAATATCTTTAAAGCTGTTCATGATTTCTGTTGTTATTCAAATAAAAATGAGGTCAGCGGGCTGGATGCTTCTGCATGGTTTCCAATGGCTCCCAATCCCGATTCAAACGCTCTTCTCCCTGCAATAACTCCTTCTTTAAATGCAAGAGCCATATTCACGGGATTTCTGGCGACTGCAATTGCTGTGTTGACAAGAACTGCATCAGCACCCATTTCCATTGCCTTTGCCGCATCTGAAGGGGCTCCTATTCCTGCATCCACCACCACGGGAACCTTCGACTGGCTGATGATAATTTCTAAGAAATCCAATGTCTTTAAGCCTTTATTCGTTCCAATCGGAGCCCCCAAAGGCATCACGACTGCAGTTCCGGCATCTTCAAGACGCTTGCATAAAACAGGATCTGCATGAATGTAGGGCATTACGATAAACCCCAATTTTGCCAATTCTTCCGTAGCATACAGGGTTTCTATAGGATCGGGTAATAGATATTTCGGATCCGGATGAATTTCCAGCTTTACCCAATTGGTTTCCAATGCTTCCCTGGCAAGCTGAGCTGCCAATACAGCTTCTTTTGCGGTACGGGCGCCTGAAGTATTCGGTAAAAGGTGGGTTGGGGTAGCTTGCAATGAACTTAGTAAATCATCTTCAGAAGACTGGGTATCCAGTCTTTTTAATGCCATGGTGACCATTTGGGTTCCTGATGCCATAATAGATGCTTCCATTTCTCTCATGCTTCCGAATTTTCCGGTTCCTAAAAAGAGCCTTGAAGTAAAAATCCGGTCTGCTATTATTAATTGTTGATTATTCATTTCATTATTGTTTTAAATTCATTGATGATGGAAGGATTTCCTGTAATCTGTCCGGAGACTGCGGCCCCGTATATTCCTGCCTGCTGTAATAATTTGATGTCTTCTAACCGGACACCACCAATGGCATAGATCTTTGGAATTGCTATTGATTCTTTCTGTAAGCTTTCAATAACGCTTTGATAGCCATTAAATCCCAAAACCGGGCTGAGCTTTTCTTTTGTAGCTGTAAATCTTAACGGCCCTAAGCCAATGTAATCACAACCCTCATTAATCCTTTGTAATACATCCGGAAGGGTATTGGCCGTTCCGCCGATAATTTTATGATCTTCCAGTATTAATCTTGCTTCTGAAACCGATTCGTCATTGAGACCTAGATGTACTCCGTCTGAATCAATCATCTTGGCAATCCGGACATGGTCATTGATAATGCAAATGGCGTTATAGTTTGAACACAGCTGTTTCGCATTTTCACAAAGTCTGATGAATTCGTTTTCCGGAGCATCTTTCCACCGGACCTGAACCCACTGTATACCATGATCCAGTGCTTTATGAATATTATTTTTCTGTTCAGATTCACTCTTTCCCTGAGAGATGTATTGTAATTTTTCCATAATAACTATTGAATGTAGTCTTAGTAAAGAAGGGTTATTTTAAAAATTATGATCTGTTTTAATTTAAGAAAGAACGATATCCCTGCATTTCTTAAAAGTATTAACAGGTGTACTGCTATTCCAGATTGCTCCCAGCAAGGCTGCTCCATCTGCTCCGGCCTGAAATACCTTTTTAATAGTATTTTCATCAATCCCACCCAGAGCAATCAATTTTACATAGGTATTATTCCGGCACATAAGATCTTCCAACATTTTTGTATCCTGTCCGTATCCTTTTTTAGAAATACTGGGAAACACAGGGCTTACAAATGAATACTGCCATTCGTTTTCCAGCATATTATAATCATTGATTTGATGTACCGAAGTTGAAATTATATTTCCTTCTTCGATCTTTGATCTGTACAACCCATTGACCCGATCGGCTTCCCTCACATGAAACCGGGAAATATTGTAAAACTTCCCTACCTCATAATGGCTGTGCAATATTAATTTAGGATGAAATGTCTGATCAATTCCGTTAATCAACACCTTCATTTCTTCATCATTAATAAAAGGTTTTCTGATGTGTAAAAGATCAAGCCCCGCACGAAACATTTCGTTGATGGTTTCAATTTCATGGCTGATGAGGTCTTCATGGGTAATTACAATAATCATAGATAAATCTCTTTACCATTTTCAATGAACTCCATGGACTTATCAAACATTCCCTGTTCTGCAGATTTCCGGATTTCCTGGGTAATTTTCATGGAACAGAACTTAGGTCCGCACATGGAACAGAAATGGGCAATTTTAGCTCCTTCAGCAGGAAGTGTCTCATCATGATATGATTTTGCCGTTTCCGGATCTAACGAAAGGTTAAACTGATCCTCCCACCGGAATTCAAATCTTGCCTTGCTCAATGCATTATCTCTGTACTGCGAGCCTGGATGTCCTTTGGCAAGATCTGCCGCGTGGGCAGCGAGCTTATAAGTGATCACCCCATCTTTTACATCTTTTTTATTGGGAAGTCCTAAATGTTCTTTAGGTGTAACATAGCACAGCATAGCACACCCAAACCAACCGATCATCGCCGCCCCGATTCCTGAGGTGATATGATCATATCCCGGAGCAATATCCGTCGTCAATGGACCTAAAGTATAAAATGGAGCTTCATGGCATTCTTTCAGCTGTTTGTCCATATTTTCTTTAATCATATGCATCGGTACATGGCCGGGACCTTCAATCATGACCTGTACATTATGTTTCCATGCTATTTTGGTCAGTTCTCCTAACGTTTCCAATTCTGCAAACTGGGCAGCATCGTTCGCATCGGCAATAGAACCCGGGCGAAGTCCGTCTCCCAAAGAAAAAGCTACATCATATTTCTTCATGATCTCGCATATCTCTTCAAAATGAGTATATAAAAAGTTTTCTTTGTGGTGATAAAGGCACCATTTGGCCATGATAGAACCTCCTCTAGACACAATTCCTGTGACTCTCTGAGCGGTAAGATGAATGTATCTCAGCAAAACACCTGCATGGATCGTAAAGTAGGATACCCCTTGCTCTGCCTGCTCTATTAAAGTGTCTTTAAAAACTTCCCAGGTCAGATCTTCAGGAACACCTTTCACTTTTTCCAATGCCTGATAGATCGGTACGGTACCTATCGGAACCGGACTATTTCTGATGATCCATTCTCTGGTTTCATGAATGTTTTTCCCTGTTGAAAGATCCATGATCGTATCAGCACCCCAGCGGCAGGCCCATACAGCTTTCTCAACTTCTTCTTCGATACTGGATGATACAGCACTGTTGCCTATATTAGCATTGATTTTCACTAAAAAATTTCTTCCTATAATCATCGGTTCGCTTTCCGGATGATTGATATTATTCGGAATGATTGCTCTTCCGGCTGCTATTTCATCCCTTATAAATTCAGGAGTGATTTTATTTTTAGGGGTATTCGCTCCAAAACTATTTCCGGGATGCTGAAAAGCCATTTCTTTTGAAACTGTTTCCAGCTGTTCTATCCGCTGATTTTCCCTGATGGCAACATATTCCATTTCTGCTGTAATGATGCCCTGTCTTGCATAATAAAGCTGAGTAATTTCTTTTCCGTCTTTCACCACTTTAGGTTTGTGGTCATAGGAAAAACGAAGGTCATCCAGACGGGAATCAGCAAGCCGTGCTTTTCCATATTCTGAGGTTATCCCTTCCAGGATATCTACATCTTCTCGGTCCAATATCCATTGCTCCCTTATTCTCGGGATTCCTTTTAAAATGTCTATTACTGCATTTTTATCCGTGTATGGTCCGGAGGTGTCATAAATTATTACCGGCGGGTTATGTTCCAGTGTTCCATTGCTGAGTTTGGTGGGACTTAGATGTATTTCACGCATGGCAACATGGATGGGATGCAGTGTTCCTTCAATATAGATTTTATTTGAGTTCGGAAATGGCGAACAGGTGATTGAATGAGCCATAAAATTTTTGTTTTTTGTATGAGAATTAACCGCCCTGAGTGGCAGTAATGATTAAAATAGAATCTTTGTCTTTAAGTAATGTATCAGGCCAGGACGGCTGGGGAACAATAGAGTTGTTGACGGCTACGGCGATCCCTTTTTTGCGTTCAGGTATCTCCATAGCCATTAATGCTTCCAGATTTTCGGGAAGTTGATCAAACGTCTTCGTTGTATGGTTGATTGTGAGTTCCATTCCTAAGCTTTAATTAAACATATCACTTTAGGAATGGCTGTAATTATGCAGTAGAATGCACAACAAAAGTCATCTCACTTTTCCCTACGCTGGTATGATCCAGATCAGGTTCAAAGGGTAAAGTCTCAGTCTGTTTGTCAACAGACACCCCTAAAGTATGGGACGAAGGTAGTTATTTTTTCACAATGAGCAAAATTTCATTTATTTATGAAAACAACAATGCCGGAAATTATACAATTTCCGGCATTGTTCGTTATTTTCCAGCTCAATATGTTGAGATATTGATGTTATTCTTCTTCACAGGCTCTCCAGATCGCATCATTCTGCGGTACAGGAGCTATAACTTCGACTTTTTCTTTGGTCACGGGATGGATAAATTCAAGTTTTCTGGCATGAAGATTAATCCCGCCATCCGGATTTGAACGGGGTGAACCGTATTTTAAATCTCCTTTTATCGGAACTCCGGTTTTGGATAGCTGAGCTCTGATCTGGTGATGTCTTCCTGTTTCCAGATCAATTTCCAGCAAAAGATAATTATCTAACGTTTTTATCACATGATACGTTAAGATGGCTTCTTTTGCTCCCTCGGTCACCTTTGTAAAAACAATCGCCTTATTAGTTTTTTCGTTCTTCTGTAAATAATGCACTAAGCGCTGGCTTTTGGGAATCATTTCCTTGGGAACAACTGCCCAGTAGGTCTTTTTAATTTCCCTGTTTTTCACCATCTGTGTCAGACGGGAAAGTGCTTTGGAAGTTTTGGCATAAATAACCAGTCCGGAAGTTGGACGGTCAATACGATGTACTAAACCGAGAAAAACATTTCCCGGTTTGCCATCTCTTATTTTTATAAAATTTTTAATCGAATCCAATAACGGCTCATCCCCGGTTTTATCCCCCTGAACAAGCTGGCCGACTTTTTTATTAATGATTAAAAGGTGATTATCCTCGTAAACAATCTGTTCCTTCATATATTCCTAACCTATATTTTTGGGTCTGCCGACAAAAGAAAGGATAATCCCTCCCAGAAGTCCCAGCGTTTTCATTCCTGCCAATCTCGATTCCAATGGTAAAAATGCTCCGATAATACATAAAGCACCGGCAGCATACATTGCATAGACAAAATTTTTGTTGGAAAGAGCAGGTGCCTGAAGCAGAAAGCTCGCTCCAATCAGGACATAGAAAACTCTTTTTGAAAGCAGAATATTAATTTCAGGTGAAAACAGATTAAACCATCCTACTGCAAGACAGATGATGGCAATAATGGATATAATTCCTTGTAAGGCTTGTTGGTTTCTCATTAATTAATAACTTTCTTTTTCATTTGGAAATTCTACAGCCTTCACATCTTTTACATACTGAGCCACAGCTCCTGTAATTTCTGTGTAAAGATCAAGGTATCTTCTCAGGAATTTCGGACTAAACCCTTGATTCATTCCTACCATATCATGATATACCAAAACCTGCCCGTCACAATCAGGGCCTGCACCAATACCAATTGTTGGAATAGTAATGCTTTCTGATACTCTTTTAGCCAAATCAGCAGGGATTTTTTCAAGCACGATAGAGAAACATCCTAATTCTTCTAAAAGCTGTGCATCAGCGATTAGTTTTTCAGCTTCAGCCTCTTCTTTGGCTCTTACTTTATAAGTTCCAAATTTATAAATTGACTGTGGTGTTAATCCTAAATGTCCCATTACTGGAATCCCCGCATTAATGATTTTCTTAATGGATTTTGAAATTTCTTTTCCACCTTCAATTTTAACACCATGAGCACCTCCTTCTTTCATCATTCTTACTGCAGATTCCAGTGCTTTTTCCGGATTACTTTGATAAGTACCAAACGGAAGATCCGCAATCACCAAAGCTCTGTCTACTCCACGCACGACACTTTGAGCATGATAAATCATCTGATCCAGCGTGATAGGTAATGTAGTCTCAAAACCAGCCATTACGTTAGCCGCAGAATCTCCTATTAAAATTGCATCTACTCCACCTGCATCTACCATCTTGGCTGTGGTAAAATCATATGCAGTAAGCATTGTTATTTTCTCCTTGTCGAATTTCATTTTACGCAAGGTTTCAGTCGTAACTTTTTTAATTTCAGAGTGAACAGACATAATTTATCTATTTTTAAAAGTTAAAAAGTCGGCTTTCGCCGACTTAAATTTTGTATGATTTTTATAAAACTACGTGTCCTAGTTTCATTAGTTTGTCGTGGTTTAGGATTCTGATGTTTCTGCCATCAACTTCTATCAGACTGTCCTGTTTGAATTCGGAAATCAAACGGATGGCACTTTCGGTGGCCGTACCGATAATATTGGCAATTTCTTCTCTGGTAAGCGAAATTTTGATGAACCCTTCAGGATCCACGCCTAATTTCTGTTCCAGCAGCAGTAAAATCTCAGCCAGTCTTTCTCTTACCGTCTTTTGGGCAAGGAAAGTAACGGTGTTTGAAGATTCACCCAGCTCATAGGATATCTTCTGAAGCATTACGAATGATAATTGAGGATCAACTTCCAAAAGATACATGAAAACCTCTGCAGGCAGAAAAATACATTCTATATCTGTCATTGCTTCAGCTTTTGCCTGGAAATTTTCTCCGCAAAGCAATGAACGATAGCCGATGATGTCGCCTTCTTTGATAAATCTTAAAATCTGATCTTTCCCGAATGCTCCCGATTTAGACAGCTTAGCTGCTCCTTTTTCTAAAAAGTAAACTCCTCTTGGAGTTTCTCCATCCTCGAAAATAATATCGTGTTTTTGAAAATCGAGCCTCTTCTTGGCACTCATATACTTCTCAAAATCTGCACTGGAAAGTCTTTCTTTAAATGATTTATCATTAAAAACTCTGGCGAACCTCTCTTCAATTGCAATCTGTTGTTCCTGCGACATTTTATATGACATTTATCACAAAAATAGAACATTTTAACTCGATAAACAAAAAAAATTGTTATAATTTTGTACGTCAATAATTTAGGGAGGTGAGTGAGAACTGTTTTCATTGTGGTCAGGGTATAGAAAAAGAGAGAATTCTTTTTGACGAAAAAATTTTCTGTTGCAACGGCTGTAAATCTGTTTACGAAATTCTAAATACAAATAATTTAAGTAATTTCTACGAACTTAATAAAAGAGCCGGAATTCGTCCTAATGACGAAAATTCTTCACAATTTGACTATCTTGATACTCCTGAAATTTTCGAAAAAGTAACGGATTTCTCTGAAGGAAATACCAGCCTGGTTACTTTTAAAATTCCTGTTATCCACTGTTCTTCATGCATCTGGTTACTGGAAAGCCTTCATACCTTAAATAAAAACATCAAATATTCTCAGGTTAACTTCACCAGAAAAAACCTGCAGATATCTTTCAATCATAACGATTTAAAATTAAGCGAATTAGCTAATTTCTTAACGAATCTTGGATACAAGCCGGTTATAAGCCTTGAAACAGCGGATAAAAATGTTGATCATCTTGACAAATCATTACTTATAAAGTTCGTTATTGCTGCTTTTGCATTCGGTAACGGAATGTTCCTCGCCATCCCGGAATATATGGGTGAACAGGATTACTGGATGGAACATTATAAAGGCCTGTTCAGGGTATTGATGTTTATTCTTGCCTGTCCCGTTGTGTTTTATTCCGCTTCTGATTATTATAAATCGGCATGGTATGGATTAAAAAATAAGATCGTCAATATTGACGTACCAATTGTACTGGGAATCTTTGTCCTTTTCGGACGTAGTATTTACGAGATTGCTACAGATTATGGCCCTGGATACTTTGATACTTTATGTGGTCTTTTATTCTTCATGCTTATGGGGAAACTTTTTCAAAAAAGAACCTACAGCGCACTTTCTTACGACCGTGATTACAAATCATTTTACCCAATCGCCGTTACAAAGCTTGATTTTAATGGAAAACAGGACAACATTTTACTTTCTGAAGTGAAAGTGGGCGATCGTATTTTAGTTAGAAATGAAGAAATTATTCCTGTGGATGCCATTTTAATTAATGGGGAGGGAAATATAGATAACAGTTTCATTACAGGAGAAAGTGAAAGCATCAGCAAGCATCCGGGAGATAAAATCTTCGCAGGAGGAAAACAGATCGGATCTTCACTGGAACTGGAAGTAATTAAAGATGTCGATCAAAGTTATCTTACTCAGCTTTGGAATAAAGAAGCATTCAAAAAACATGAAACGGGATTAGACACACTGACAAATAACATCAGTAAGTATTTCACTTTCATTATTTTAGGTATTGCCGCCGCTTCTGCAATTTACTGGTCATTTATTGATCTGGAAAAAATGTTCCAGGTAGTTTCTGCTATCCTGATCATTGCATGCCCTTGTGCTCTTGCACTCTCTGCTCCGTTCACTTTCGGACACATTATGAGGATCTTAGGCAGAAATAAATTCTATGTAAAAGACACTCTGACGATTGAAAAAATAGCGAAACTCGACACCATTGTCTTTGATAAAACAGGAACGATTACGCATAGAAAAAAATCAAGTATAAAATATCAGGGCACTGAAATCAATGAATTTGATTTACTGAATATCAAAACTTTATTAAAAAACTCCAACCACCCGCTTTCTAAATCTCTCTATGAATTCATAGACGTGAATGATGAGTATTTCCCTGTAGAACATTTCAGAGAAATCTCCGGAAAAGGGTATGAAGCTCAGGTACGAGGAAATACGTATAAAATAGGCTCTGCCCGCTATAACAATCAGGAATCCAAAAATCTTGAAACCGCAGTTTTTGTAAGTAAAAACAACGAATTTTTAGGCAAATTCATCTTTAAAAATGAGTACCGCCAAAATCTTAAGGATTTATTTAAAAAACTGACCCACTATAAAATTTTCATTCTGAGTGGAGATAATGCTTCAGAAGAAAATCAGCTTAAGGAATTAATTCCAAGTTTTCACGCCATGGCTTTTAACCAAAGTCCGGAAGACAAACTGAATTATATTAAAAATCTTCAGGATCAAAACCTCAAAGTTGCCATGCTTGGAGATGGCCTTAATGATGCAGGAGCCTTAAAACAAAGCAACGTTGGAATTGCCATTTCTGATGATACCAACAGCTTCACCCCTTCTTCTGATGTCATTATGAATGGCGAAAAAGTGGTAACCCTTGACAAATATTTAAACGTCTGCAAGGGCTCCATAACGATTGTGAAAATGACATTTATAATTAGTTTCCTTTACAATATTGTTGGATTGAGTTATGCGGTTACAGGGCATATGCATCCGCTTTTTGCGGCAATCCTGATGCCAATCAGTTCTATTACCGTGGTTTCTTTTACCACACTTTCTACCTGGATATTGGGTAGAAAATACTTCAAAAAACAGGCTTAAACGCCCTTATTTAGACTGATTTTAAATTAGCTGAAATCGGCATTTCGTGATGAATGTCATTATTTTTCACTAAATTTGAACCCCGAAAATAGGTTAATTTTGTTGACTGATGGATATTCTATATTTAATGATCCTTTGCAGTGTTTCCTTGGCTGCAGTTTTCTTGGTGGTATTTATAATAAACGCCAGGAAAGGACAGTTTGAAGATGATGAATCTCCGGCTGTGAGAATCCTTTTTGACTCTGGTGAGATCAAAGAGGACGAAGAAATTGTCAACAAAAAAACAGACGAGAAAATAACAGGAGAAAATAATAAAATTGAAGAAAAAAGTGAATAGTTGATATGGAAACACAGAAGTTTAGTTATGACAACAGTATTGTTCGGGCATTCCTTTACGCGACCATAGTTTTTGGGCTCATAGGATTTACGTTCGGACTTACGGCGGCACTCATGCTTTTCTACCCGGAATTACCTGAATTTTTATTTGGGACTGATGATACTACCATTAGGAGTTTGTCCTCAGGTAATATTCAAGGGCTGATAAACACTCATGGTGCATTTGGTTTTGGTAGAATTAGAATGCTGCACACCAACACCGTAATCTTTGCATTCGTATGTAATATCGTTTATACCGGTATTTATTACTCATTACAGAGATTATTAAAAACAAGAATGTACAGTGACACCTTGTCTTGGCTGCATTTCTGGACTTGGCAGTTTATGATCGTTGCTACGTTCATTACGTTCTTTATGGGGATTAATACCTCAAAAGAATATGCTGAACACGAGTGGCCGATCGACATATTAATTGCATTCTCTTGGATTATTTTCGGGATCAACATGTTCCTGACAATTGCAAAAAGAAGAGTAAGGCACTTGTATGTAGCGATTTGGTTCTATATCGGAACTTGGATTGCGGTAGCAATGCTTCACATCTTCAACAACCTGGAGGTTCCTTTATCTTTTACTGGCTGGAAATCATATTCAGCGTATGCAGGGGTAAAAGACGCTATTGTACAGTGGTGGTACGGTCATAATGCAGTAGCATTCGTACTAACGACTCCGGTACTAGGTTTGATGTATTACTTCCTGCCAAAAGCGGCAGACAGACCTGTATTCTCTTATAAGTTGTCTATTATTCACTTCTGGTCATTAATTTTCGTCTATATCTGGGCTGGTCCTCACCACCTTCAGTATACAGCACTTCCGGCTTGGGCTCAGGCAGTGGGAACTGGTTTCTCAATCATGCTTATTGCACCATCTTGGGGAGGAATGCTGAATGGTCTTCTTACTCTAAGAGGGGCTTGGGATAAGGTAAGAGAAAATCCTATCTTGAAGTTCTTCGTAGTTGCAGTTACCTGTTATGGTATGGCAACATTTGAAGGTCCGCTTTTAGCGACTAAAAACATCAACAAAATCGGTCACTTTACAGACTGGGTTATTGGTCACGTTCATTTAGGTGCATTAGGATGGAATGGTTTCATGGCATTCGGTGTAATCTATTATTTGGTGCCGATCTTGTGGAGAACAAAACTTTGGTCTGTAAAATTAGCTAACTGGCATTTCTGGTTAGGAACTTTAGGAATTATTTTCTATGCAGTACCAATGTATATTGCAGGATTTACTCAAGGATTAATGTGGAAGCAGTTTAATCCTGACGGAACTTTATTGTGGAAAAACTGGTTAGACACAGTAACTGCGATTATTCCTTACTATAAAATGAGATTTGCAGGAGGTTTATTCTATATCTCCGGAGCCATCTTAATGGTTGTAAACGTTGTCGCTACGGTAAGAAAAGGATCATTCCAGAAAGAAGTTCCTGCAGAAGCTCCTGCTTTGGCTAACATCGGTAAAAACAGAAAAGAAGGAGAAGGTACTCACCTTTGGTTAGAAAGAACACCGGTATTATTAGGTATTTTATCTTTCATAACGATATCAATTGGTAGTTCTGTGGAAATCATCCCTACACTCTCTCTTAAGAAAAGTGTACCTACGATTTCAGCAGTAAAACCATATTCCCCCCTTGAATTAGAAGGTAGAGATCTTTATATCCGTGAAGGATGTAACTCTTGTCACTCTCAGATGATCAGACCATTCAGAGATGAGATTACCAGATTCAATGGTAAAAACGGACAATATTCAAAAGCTGGAGAGTTCATTTATGATAGACCATTCTTATGGGGATCAAAAAGAACAGGACCAGATTTACATAGAGAAGGGGGTAAAAACCCAAGTTCTTGGCATTATAAGCACATGTATAACCCAAGATCTACCTCTGCAGGTTCTATCATGCCTCGTTTCCCTTGGCTAATTGCTACGAACTTAGACCGATCTAAAATGGTTGATAAAATGTTACTAATGAAAAATACTTTCGATGTACCATATACAAAACCTCAGATAGATTCTGCTAATGCATGGGCAGACAACCAGGCTAAGAAAATTGTAAAAGATATCTTCTCTGAAGCAGCTGACTTGAAAGATGCATATGCTAAGAGACCTAAAGGAGAATTAGAGAAAAAGGAGATTGTAGCTCTTATCTCTTATCTGCAAAGATTAGGAACTGATATCAAAACAACGGAAATAAAAACAGCAAGTAATAACTAAACATTAAAAGGTTCAATCATGATTCCTCAAAATTTTAAAGATATCTTATCCAATACAGAAAACGCTGGTTTTTACCAGACGCTGGCTCTGATTTTCTTTATGCTGTTCTTCGTCGCTTTGGTAATCTATGTTTTTAGCAGGCCTAAAAAATATTACAAAGAGGAAGAAGAAGCTCCGCTTGGGGATGATGAAGACGATTTTAATTTAAAAAATTAAACTATTTATTATGAAACAAAGAACACCTGTTGTTGTAAACATCTTAATAATAATTGGACTCTTAATAGTTTTTTATTATTTGTTTGTACAGAGCTACTCGTTCCTAGCTTCGCCTTACTTCTGGGGAACTGTGGTGATTGGTGCTATTTTAGCATACATCCACAGTGCGATTGGAGATTTGATTGAAAATAATAAATTCAAGAAATTAACTGCAGAAGAAAAAGCAGCCTATTTATCAGAAAAGAAAATCCCTTTCTTAAGAAGAATGTATGACAGTGCTTTCAAAAAGCAGTCTGCAACTGAAGAGAAAGACATCCTTATCGACCACGGTTTCGATGGAATTATGGAGTTGGATAACCAGCTTCCAAAATGGTGGATCGGATTATTCTATTTTGGGACCGCTTTTTGTATTGTGTATATTGCAGCGTATTCTTTCACAGACTTTGCTCACCCATTGAGCGAATATGAAAAAGAATATAAAGAGCAGATGGCAAGCATTGCAGATTATGAAAAATCTCAACCTCCTGTAACTATAGAAACAGCTAAATATTCTGCTGATAATATCGCAGAAGGTAAAGAATTATTCAAAACCAACTGTTCATCATGTCACAAGGAAGATGGTAGTGGAGGTATCGGTCCAAACTTGACAGATAACTTCTGGATCAACCAGCCTGAGAAAACGTTATTTAAAAATGTTTTCCATATGGACTGGAATGGTTCTCCTACTAACCCTGCAATGAGACCATTTGGTAAAAACGGGGAAGTTTCCGGTGCTGAGATTGAAAAAATCGCAGCGTATGTATACCACATTAACCAGGAACAACCGCCAGTAACACCGGCTCAGGGAGGAGCTGCTCCTCAGGGAACTGAAGCACATTGGGAAAAAGAATAATTTACACAAAAAATTAGAAACCATATGAAAAACATAATTTGTTATTACCTTAAAAACTAGTAACGAATTATGTTTTTCTTTTTTTAAATACATTACAAAATGTCAGACATAGAAGAAACAGAAGTACGAGGCGGACAGGGGCAGGTTCTGGATCCTGAGACTTACAGAGATTCTATAGGGACAATGGAGCAATCCGGCAAAAGAAAATGGGTATTCCCGAGAAAACCTAAAGGGAAATACACCAACTATAGAAATCTGGTAAGCTATACTTTATTAATTATTTATTTTACGGTGCCATTTCTTACCATAAATGGCAACCCATTCTTTCTATTCAATGTTATTGATAGAGAGTTTTACATCATGGGACAGCCGTTCTATCCACAAGACTTTTTCATCCTTACTTTAGGAGCTATTGCGTCTTTGATATTCATTATTATTTTTACGATTGCGTTCGGAAGAATTTTCTGCGGGTGGATATGCCCTCAGACAATTTTTATGGAATCCATCTTTCGTAAAATAGAATATATTATTGAGGGTGACAGAAACCGACAGATGAAGCTGGACAGACAGGAGTGGAACAGCGAGAAAATATGGAAAAGAAGTTTAAAATGGACGGTCTATATTATTATTTCCCTTATCATCACCCACTTTATGCTCATGTATATTGTTGGGTATCGCGAGATATTTAAAATCATTTCAGAAGGCCCATTTGCTCATCCTACGAATTTTATTGTGATGATCCTCTTTACCGGTGCCTTCTACTTTGTATTCGCATGGTTCAGAGAGCAGGTATGTACTTTAGTATGTCCTTACGGAAGACTTCAGGGTGTATTGATTGATAAAGATACCATCAATGTTTTCTACGACTTTAAAAGAGGAGAAAACAGAGCCAAATGGAGAAAAGGAGAAGACAGAAAAGCAGCAGGAAAAGGTGATTGTATCGACTGTCATCAGTGTGTAGTGGTATGCCCTACCGGAATTGACATCAGAGACGGCCAGCAGCTGGAATGTGTGAACTGTACCGCTTGTATTGATGCCTGTGATGAAGTGATGGAAAAAGTTGGATTACCAAAAGGACTGGTAAGATATGCTTCCGAAAATGAAATTGAAAACCAGACCCAGTTTAAATTCACCGGAAGGATGAAAGGATTTGCGGTTGTTCTGGTATTATTGGTAGGACTTTTAGGGTTCCTCCTTTCCAGCCGTGGTGAGATGGAAGCAAAATTCATTAAACCTGCAGGAAGTACTTTCTTTGTAAGAGACGGAAAAATTACCAATACCTACAATTACACGTTCTTAAATAAAACAAACGATAAGAAGATCGTCACGATTAAAGTAATCGAACCTACACATGGTGAAATTATCTATAGCGGATCAAGCAAGATTACGGTAGAAAGAGACAAAATCTCTAAAGGTACCATCAATATCAGTTTCCCGGAAGATGAAATGAAATTATCCAAACAGAATATTTCCATCGGAATTTATGATATGAAAGGAAAACTGATTGATTCTTACCAAACGTATTTTGAAGGACCATTTAAATTACAATTTTAATTTTTACAAATGAAAAACTTTAGTTGGGGACACGGTGTTGTTATTGCATTATTTGCATTTATAGTTTTTATTTTATCCATGTTATTTCTTTTTCCGAACGGGCAGAAGAATTCAGAAATGGTAACGGATAATTATTATGAAGAAGAATTACAGTACCAGGATGTAATTGATGCCAAGAAAAGAGCAGATAATCTTCAGGAGAAACCTACATACAGCCAGGATACATCAGGAATTAAAATTGTTTTCCCTAAAGGCTATGACAATTCCAATACAACGGTAAAATTTGTATTAAACAGAACCGATGATCAGAATTTGGATATTAAAAAATCTGAACAGCTGAATGCAGATCAATCTATTTTAATACCTGCAAAAGTATTGAAACCCGGTAATTATACATTACGATTGACATGGACAAAAGATAAAACGGATTACCGACTGGATTATGATGTGATATGGAAATAGCACTTGTTTTATCGGCTATCGGCTTAGGGTTCGCATCCGGATTCCACTGTATCGGAATGTGCGGACCTATTGCCCTGTCGATGGGATTAACAAAAAAGCAGGCTACCAATTTTTATCTTCAAAACCTCACGTACCAGTTTGGAAGGATTTTCACCTATTCTCTTTTGGGAGCAGTGCTGGGAATTATTGGAGAAGGATTTGAAATGGCCGGGATTCAGAAATACCTGACGATTGCTGTAGGTATTCTGCTTATTATTATGGCTTTGTTTTCATTTGGAGGAAAAGATTTTGCTTCAAAAATTCCTTTTTTCTCTAAATTTCTTTTTACCGTAAAATCAAATCTTGGAAGACTTCTTCAAAAGGCAGATTACCGCTCAAGATTCACTACAGGAATCCTGAACGGATTTTTACCATGCGGTATGGTATACATGGCTCTTACAGCAAGCTTAGCAAGCGGAGGAATATGGCAGGGAGCTTCATATATGGCTTTATTTGGTTTGGGAACCCTTCCCTTTATGTTTGCGGTAGTTCTTGTCGGAAACCTCATGAATCAAGCTTTTAGAATTAAAGTTTTAAAAGTCATTCCTGTAGTCATGATTATTTTAGGAGGATTATTTATTGTAAGAGGTCTGGAATTAGGAATTCCTTACATATCTCCAAGAGCTGAAGCTATGACTATTTCTAAAGACAACAACGGCGATTGTCATTTGCCTGGAGACCATAGTACTCATAATCATACTTCCGTAAACTGTCATTAGATTGAATGTTAGACTTTTAGATTTCAGAAGCTAGACTTCAGACGGCAATTATGAATCATTGTTATTATCTGGTATTCAGGATTCTATTATTACTTAATTAAAACCATGTATAAAAACTTTTTTCTATTTTTCATTAGTTTGTTTGTATTACATTCCTGCACTATTAATTCAGAGATCGTCTATCATAAAGATGCTGCATCAACTTCTGTAACGGATGTCGACATGCGGGAATTTATGGCCGAAATGAAGGCAATGACTCCTGATTCATTACAGCAAAAAGAATTCGCTGATCTAGATAAGATTCCTACTGTATGGACGAACCTGTATGAACTGGAAAAAAAAGAAAGGAAATTAAAAACCAATGATTCGGACTCCATCAGAATCATAAAAAAGATTTTCCTGAAATCCAGTAAGGAAAATAACCACCCTGCCGGATTTGCTTTAAAGCTGGAACATTTCACAAAAGCTGATTTTAAATCCTTAAAAGAGTTTATGAAACAGGAAAAACTTCCTCTGGAGCAAAATCTTTTCAACGATTGGGACGG
>Ga0153980_1000531_pt1 | contig 17360 bp, 18 predicted proteins | sample TSGA064MetaG_FD_104722 | JGI IMG/M metagenome (GOLD analysis project Ga0153980, IMG submission 104722) | Attine ant fungus gardens microbial communities from Georgia, USA - TSGA064 MetaG | ecosystem: Host-associated > Fungi > Mycelium > Unclassified | place: USA: Georgia, Magnolia Springs State... | reverse complement strand
TCACCTTTTTCGCAATCCCTTTAAAGCCGATTTGACTATTTAATTCTCTCAAATAACTAGCCACCGCTACCCCACTCACGTAATCAATCACCATAAAAACGACTAATGTTTGTAGAAGCACCGTCCAACCTCCAAATAAAAAGGAGGTTACCATACCAGCAACTCCCGTTAAAATTTTGATTGTATTTTCCATTTTACACCTCTTTACTTTCTAACATAGTCGCGACTTCCTCACGCCAAAGAATTGGCACATCCTCAACTTTCCTTAACCCTGCTCGGATCAAATCGTAGTAGATCTTTACCACTCTTAAGCACCCCCTTTCATGATAAGTTCAGCTAACTCTGCAATCGCCAATTGAGTAGCTATTTTTTCTTTTTCTTGCATTTCTGCCACCTCAGCCAACGCTAGTTTTAATTGGGTCTGTTCGTCTATTTCTTCTAGCTCTTTCGGTTTTTGTAAATCCTCTAATTCCCCTGGTGTGATGGTCTCCATCAACTTCTCACCGTCCCAGATGGGTTTCCAGTTAGGGGTAGGTAGCTCTACCTCTGTACAATCATTTGGGATGGGTACGCCTTCTCCTAAAATAACCGGCTCTACAAAAGCACCTGACTCTAGATCATACCGGTAAACTTGTTTTAACATGTTATCTCTCCTTTCTTTCTATCCCGCCACAAACGAAGTGTGGACGGGGAACCAATTCCCGGCATCGTAACCGTCTGTTCGATTCACTCGTTCGAGTTCAATCTCTCCGTTAGTCTTGATCGTCCAGCGAACAAAATAAGTAATCCCGTTGGCCCTAGACGTGTTCTGGACAAAGGAATGATTTTGCCCGACTGGGCGAAATTCAGCAGGTAAGATGGCGCAAACCGTGTACTCGTTTCGTATATTGGTAAACGCCCCCCTTAGGTAGACCACGCTTCCGATTTTACAATATTGAGGAGTAGCTCCCGTAGAATGGCTGGACGTCCCGTTGATAGGTGTTAAGTTAAACCAACCTTGTCTATCTAATGTCGTCCTAATGTTTACATCACCAGATCCATCAAACCATGCATTACCACTCATATCACCATTGAGCACGATATTTCGAGGAACAGCTAACTGATCAGCTCTTGTCACTGACATGTCATAAGTTCTGGCCGTTCCCATCGTCATTGGTAACTCAAACCAAGGTCCCCACACTGCTCCATTCCGATTTCGTATAAATCGTCTAAAGTTTGAATTTTGATTTTGAAAATTTGTAAATATCTGAGTACCTGCAGAACTATCGTTAGCTCCGTGACGTATAACTTGCAAACTAAAAGCTTCGTTCAAGGGGGTGTTGGCGATGGTTGTGGCCTCCGCTATTAATGGATTATTATAGTTTCCAGGAGTAAGGATGCTATTCAAATCAGCATTTGCAGCTATTCGGGTCGTAGTTGGATCAGCGGTGACAGTTATGTTTGTAGACCCATCAAACGCTACACCATTGATCGTCCGTGGTGTTTGTAAGCGTGTTGCTGTGTCCGCTCCATATTTCCACTCGCCCCAACCGTTAAAGCCTCGGAATCGCATCGCTTTACGATCTCGTGTGACGGTATTGCTTGACCGATAAACCTCGATAGCAATGTGATCCCCATTATTGGATGTTAAATAAGCAATCCCAGCCATGGAATTTATACCGCCCCAAGGGCTATTTAACGACCCTGTGTCGGCATAGACCATGACTGACTCACCATGTCGTAGTCCTAGTACTGTGTTATCAAGCGCATCCCAATCGGTCACTTGGATTCTGCGCCTGACGGGTAATTGATTAAACTCATCTTGAGTCACTATGTCATTCATTTCGATTTGAGCTTTTAGCAGGTCAACTTGTAACTGAGTTTCGCTAATGGTTTGATGAATCACTTTTAACCGTTCCTCGTAATCTTGACGAATTTCATTGGCTAACTGTGCCGTCACACTTTCGATTTCAGTCTTAAGGGATTCAAACGCTTGCGCTAGCTCCTCCATTCGATCCCACGCTGGGTCTTGGATAAACTCATGGATTAAGGCGTGTAGCGTCCTTAATTCTTCGTGTGCTTGGTCTTTTAGATCCTCTTTAAATTGATTCGCGATGTCTTGTAGTTGAGTCACCAGTTGGTTATAGCCAACTAAAATAACTTCCGCCTCTTTTGCGGTCATGTCAACCGTATCCAAGACATGTAAACTAAAATCTTGTGTCGTTGCTTGACCGATAACATTAGTCAAGGTAAAATGAGCTAACCTAAAAGCACCGACTGATTCAAACACATGTTTGGGGAACGTGTAAAGAAAAGAACCAGCGGTTGTGTTAATGTTAGTCACCCCTACCGAATCGGTAAAAAGCGCCCCGTTTGGCGTCATCCCGTTAAAGCTAATCGTCAACCCATTTAAATTCAATACCTCTCCTTTATCAAACACGTGTACGGTGACGGATTGTAATCCCGCATCACCTATCCGTCCATAAATAACAGGATTAGGTTTGAAAGGGACACTATTTTTAGAAATATCTAAATATAAATCGTAGGTCACTCTACACCACTCTTTTCTTTTTGTGATTTAAATACAAAATCTTCTAACGCTTTGATTCTTCGTTCTTGGTTTTCAACAATCATGATTAATTCTTGATTCGTTTTAGTGTTTAGGTGGATTTGTTTGGTTTGATCAATGACCAAGTAGTGGGTTTCCCCGGTTGGATCCAGCTCACTTAAAAACCCAGTGCTTTGTGCCATGATTCCAAATTGCGTATCGGTTGGGTTACGCCTGGATAAAACATTTTTATTAGCTGAAATTTCAGCGGTATCATCATTTTTAACCTCTTCTACTTCTTGCGTTTGGCTAGGTCGATAATCGGCCTTCCATTCAAAATCAATCATGGCTATTTTCTTCGTCTCAGCGATGCCGTTAACAACCGATGGGCGCACATTCTTTTTCAATCTGATATCGGATTGACCTATAATGGAAAAACCGTTCATGTTGATGTGCGACCAGACCTGGAAGTTCACATTATTATTAACTGTAAAATTCCCCGCTCTTACCGTGCAGTTAAGTAACTGAGCCGTTTCAATATTGTGTTGATTAAAAAGTGTTCGCGATTGGGCAATGTGGGCATTACCCCCACTATGAATCACGATCCTGTTAGTATAATCCCCACCCGATACGGACTGAGATCCTAACGCGATATTACTCCCGTTTGCGGCAGAAAAATGCATCTGCCATTGATTAGTGCCGGTGTTGGTGCCTCCTGCTAGAATCCCCGAAACCGCACCCGTACTTGAATAAAAAGTCAAAGAAGTCCCCGTTAGATGCATTCGCCTCGCTCCTGAAACTTGAGTCTCAAAGGATCCACCTGTAATCGCAGTCCCTTCAATGGTACCCCCTCTAATGGCAGCCCCTTGAATATTAATTGCTCTCAAGATACCCGTGTAGATGGCACTTGCATTTAAACCGAGAGCCGTTAAGGCATTCTCAAACGTTCGTCCCCCGTCGGTCGAGATTCCGATCCCCGATGAATTCATTAGCACGACACGATTTGCGTTAGATTTATCCACCGCCAGGATTCCATTATGTTTAAACCTCAACTCAGTTTGGGCAGCTAAAAGAGATTGCGTGGCTTGGTTGACGGCATTCGTTAACCACTCATTCGGGATGGGTCGTACGCCATTGCCTATCTCCTGCCACAACTGAGAGTTATCGGCATCCGCTTTATTTTTTTCATCGGCCGCACTTAAGGAACTACAAACCACTTGATGTTCGATGACGTCCCCTTTGACATCAAGCGACTTTTCAACACCCACTATCCTTAACTTTTGTTTAAAATTTAAGTCCTCGTTAATAGCTAGTATATAATCGCCAGGGCAAGGTAAGGCATAGGGATACCCCTCTCGTTGCAAGTCCTCTAAACTTAAGTTGACAGAGATCGAATAAGACGAGTCGACTAGTTGTTTAAGCCGATCAAGCAAACTTTGGTATTGAGTAAATCGTTCATCCACCACGGGATCAGCTTCTAAAATTCCGTAGATCTCGGCTAGAGGGCTCGTATATTGAGCCGTTAGGCGCCCAAGATGCTCATTTTCAGGGTCGTAAAAGGCCCCAAAACCCCGAACGTGAGTCACAAATTTCCCAATGTTGTACTCAAGCCCTAGTTCTTGCATGTTAAACCCTTTTCGGACTATCGTCGATAAGTCACTCCCTAGTTTTTCAACGATCCGGACTTCTTTTCCGATTACCTCGAATTCAACATTTGTGCTGTTAATAATGTTATTAAAAAGTGACAGACGGTTTTGCATTCCGAAGTTTTCTTTTTCAAAAGCCGGCACCGCAACGCCCAAAGAATAGTGATACCCACTGCCTTGAAAAATAAAGTCTAAATAAGCGCTCATAGTATGGGATCCGTTGATCGTTTGATAAACCACCGATTTACCAAATAAATAAAAAAATTCGTGGATGGCATCAAATTGTACCGTCACCGAGCCGCGGTAATCCGTGGGTAGAGCGTACGTAATGTAGTAAATTTCTCCTTCAAACTCCACTTTCCAACCTCGGTCAATGTCATATAGAACGGCTTCATTACTATAGATCGTTCCCGATAAGGTCTTTTCCCCGTTGACTTGATGCGTCCAGTTTAAATCCGCTAACGCCAAAAAAGGTTCACCCTTTACATTTCTAAAGGTAATCATATCAACACCTACCTGTAAAATTCGACTTTATTTCTTATAAATACCTGGCTTAACAGATCACAACTGTACGAAACCTGCCCTGTTTGAGTCGCAGGGAGCTCAAAATAAGGGGTATTCGTTTGATCGTTGATATTTAAGCCGTTTAATGTAAAATACATCCCTCCCAGGATAAACTTATCCCCTTTTACAATGTTTCGTGTGCCATGATACTTAAATGCTTGTTGACCGAGTGTAAATACGAATTGGCTTCCTTGACTCTCTGTTGATTGAATTTCAATGAACCATGGCCATTCCAATTGGCTACAAGGTGCAGTTCCGCAATAACTGATGAATGAAGCTCCCGTGAGTTCTTCATCGCAGGGCATTGTCATTCCGAAGGGGTACCTAGGTGTCACAAAGGTAAAGACACAATGAGTTAATAGACCTCGATGACTCTTACCTCTAAAATCGTACTCAATATCTCCCATTAACAGGACTTCATTTCGATATTTTTGCATCTCATGAGCCACTAATGACTGGGTAGTGAATTGCCCAGGTCGTTCATACTGGTAAAGTCCGTCCGGAGGGAACATTTTGGTGACATAGAAAGGTTGATCTCCAGCAAAAAGAGCATTTAAAGTGTCGTGCTTATCCTCGTCTTCTTGTACATTTCTAGCGTAATAACTTGCCTCAACCCTTATTATTTTCTCCGTTGCCGTTGCCCCTTTAAATAAATATCCATTTTTTCCTTTAATTCTAGTTCGGTCAACCTCTAAAGGAGCATTCGTTGTTTTGATATCCCATACGTTTAAACCAAAAGACGAGAGCTTAAAACTACCCTCGTCTTTTTGAATATATAAATCCAAAGGTCTCCCTCCCATCATCTGCGGATTAATTTTATTTTATTTTCCATTCTGGCATCTTGGTTTTTGACATACCGATACACGTCTTGACCATCCCAGCTTTCTTCGATAACCACCGTTATTTGTGCAGACTCACTGTTTTTAACGTCGGAGCTTAACCTCTCTAACGAACTGTTAATACCTTGAGTTAACTGTCGGTTATCGGTTGTAAACGATGAAGCGACTTCATATTCTTGATTTTGTAAGGCGTCCGAATATCTCGAAACCCAGTCTATTAAATCCTTGTATTGAGACGCATATCCTTGGACGAACCCCTCACCTGTAAAACCACCTAGTTTATACATCACCCTAGACGGGGAATGAATATCTAGGCTCCGTTGGATGGTTTTAGCCACGTTATTCGCAATGCTGTTAGCCGTCGTATAAATACGGTTTGCTGATGCGGCTAAGCCGCTATTAAATCCTAAACCTGCATTTTGGCCATGGGTACGCAAAGTTTGTGCCAGGTTGGCAAAAGGTCGTGACGTCGCATTAATCAAATGAACCGCATTTGCCACTAACGGCTGTTGTTGGCTCCCCATCCCGGTGGTGTACTCTCTAACAGCCGTCGTCCCTTCGGGGCGCATGGATCGACTGAAACCGTTAAATTGACGAGTCACGTTATTTAATCCCACATTTGCTGTTTTTTCGATGTCTCCTATACCCCTATCAAAACCTTTAGCCATATCCGTTGCACCCATTTTTGTATCGTTAGCCATCTGTTTAGATGAGGTGGTGACGGTACTCTGAACCTGACCCATCGAGTGATTGACATTCCCAGATAGCTGACTAAATTCAGTGGTGGTGACGTTTTGGATTTGTTGAGCATCTTGGCACACCTCTTTAGACATCCGGCTCGATTCGTTAATAGCTGATGTTGCGGTTCTGTAAAAGTGGTCATTTGTCGTGGATAATGTAGTTTGAGTACGACCCGCCGCAAAGGTTTGCATATCTGCATAATTTTGACTCACTTGTTTATTCATTTTACCTGACTCTCGGTCTGTATCTTTGGTGATCTGACTAAAATCACTCGTCACATCGTTTTTTAAAGTACTCGTGTAACCCGAAACCGATCCTGTTAAATCGCAGTAATGGCTATCCACTTGCTTTTGCGTGTCTGAGGCAAAATTGATCGCACTCATACTTGCCGCTTGACTGTCATGGATCACATTTGTACTAAAATGATCCATGGGTGATTTGATGTCATCAGACAGTTGTGTGTAATGACCGGCTACCCCGTCAGCTGTATTTGCACTGTCGTCTACCACTTCATCCCCCGCATCTTTTGATTTACCACGGATAAAATCCCAAGCGCTAGAGAAACCATTTTTAATTCCATCAATCGCCCCGGTGAGGATTTTAGGGATCGCCTCTAAAATCCCCTTCGCTAACGCGATTACAATTTCAAAACCCGCTTTTAAAATCTCTGGGATCATCTGGATGATAGACGTAACCAACGTAAACATAATCTCCATCCCCGAGGAAATGATCACATCTAGATTGCTCACAATTCCATCTAGTAGCGCTTTAAGGATGTCAATTGCAATCCCCAAAATCATGGGTAAGTTCTCGACGATAAATCGGCATAGGTTATTGACAATTTCAACTGCGCCCTGCAGGAGCATGGGGATAGCAGATGCCAGACCCTCTATCAGCGTGACAATAGCATCGGCAGCTACGGGCAGTAACGCAGGTAAAAGTTGAATGATCCCATCCACTAAGCTAAGTAAAATTTCAATCCCGGTTTGGATAATATGCGGCAAATTAGCGCTAACGGAAGACACAAACGTATCCAAGATCTGAGTCACGGAACCCACAATTAATGGAATATTGTCAATGATCCCGTTTACTACACTTAACAGTAGATCCATCCCCATCGCAACTAGCTGAGGCAGCCCGCTTGCAATAGACTCCAACAGTGTGGCCACGACACTTAAGGCTGATCCGATAAGAGATGATGAGTTTTCTCCTATCCCATTGACGAGTGCGCCGATGACCTCAATTCCACCTTGAACAATGGCTGGCAAATTAGCGGTAATGGTTTCGGCCAGTTTTTCGATTAATTCGGTTCCACTTGCGATTAACTCAGGTAACTGAGACGTGACCCCCTCCACCAATAAGGTGATGATTTGAGGTCCCTCTTGGATGGCTTTTTGCAACATGGCATCGATCTCATCACCAAACTGCGAATTGACAAGGCCTAGCCCGGCAACCACAAGTCCTAAAATAGCGGCGGGCCCTATGGACGCCATCGCTAACTGGACAATCGTTCCCATCGCAGAGGTCATATTTCCTAAAGCCCCCATCCCTAAGGTGGCAGATGTCGACATCTGAGACCCTATCAATGGGATCTTTCCTAGAAAACCGCCCATGCTGTTACCCACTGTACTAAAAAGGTTCGGGAAAGTTCTTAATTTATCGCCAAACGAAAAAAGATGAGTGTTAAACAATTTTAGCGCAGGTAGACCTTTATCCAGTACCATCGCCGTCCCCAACACGGAAAGCAAAGGTAATAGTCTTTTGACCATTCCCTGTAAGGTCTCAAGGGATTGTTGGGATAATTCAGCTCCGTTAAAAACGTGATCAAACATATTTTCTAAAGCGGAGGCGATATTTTTCAGTGTGTTTTGAACCTCCTCAGACCCGATCACGGTATTTCTAAAGTCTTTGATCTTCTCTGTGACGCCTTTCATCACGGTGATAAAGGTATCTTTAAACGGCTCTAACCCACGAGCTACTGTGGTGACCATGGCCGTTCGCATATTAGCAAAACTGCCACTGATGGTATCCCCTGCCGTTTTAGCTAATCCGGCCATGGCGGGTACCGTTTCGGTTCCTTCTTGGATCCCTTTGACTAACAGGTCAATCGCATCAGTTGACTTAACAGACCCTGCCGTTAACTCTTTAGCCATCTGGTCCGCCGAGACCCCAGTCTGCTCTGCCAATATCTTTAGAGCGGGAACCCCTTGATACTCTAAGGCTCTGATTGGTCCCAGCGAAGCCGTGCTCGAAGTTTGAAGCTGCGAAAATGCTGTAATCATGGGATCAATGGAATCTGCCCCATTACCGACCCCGTAGGCAGCATCCGCAATGGATTCAAACACATCTCGTACTTTGGTTGCTTCCATTCCTGAGGCGACCATTTTTTTAGCTCCCAATGCCACCTGATCGAGCGCAATCGGGGTACCATCAATAGCGTCGGTTAAATCGCTCATGACCGTTTCAGCGACTTTAGCATCACCGGTTAGGACCGTTAAAGATCGCCTAGCGGTATCAATGGTATCAATTCGCCCAATAGCCTTACTGACTAAGTTTTTAAACGTGGAAAGACCCGCGTAGGCGGTCGCTAAACCGGCAATTTTTTTGATTAAGTGATCGGTAACTGAAATATTTTCCTGTTTTTTTTGACCGATGTTATTGAGAGCTTTGGCCGCTTTGGTCCCCATCGTATTAAACGATTGGGTTAGTCCTGTTCCAACCGTGGCTCCTACTCTTGCACTGATCGTCGTCAAGGTGTTAAAGGATTTTCCAATCGATCCCACCGCTTTAGATGCGGCTTGGTTGACCAAATTAAAACCATTTTTAAGCGGCGGAGGGATTTTTTCTCCAATTGAGGCCATCACGCGTTGTATTTCACCTGCCGAGCGCCTAAAAGGTTCAACTAAGGCATTCGGAATCAGATTAGACAACTGAGGGAGACTACTTTTTAAAGCATTAGAAAGTGTTGATATCGTACTCGTAATTTGTTGCACACCTTGCGAGGTTATTTTTTGAGCGTGTGACATCGCTTGTTGGGTCACTTTTCCGATTTCTCCCATCGCTTTCGTGTAGCCGGTGATGTCTGCTCCAATTAGAGCTTGGATGGATCCATCAAACGCCATTAAGGTTCCCTCCTTTTTTTAAAGTGTTCCATCAACCTTCGATAGGCCTCGACTCGATCCTGATCAGCTGATGGTTGGCTTTGATCGTGGAATAGCCGTTGAATCTCTTTCATCTCTTTGTTTTTATTCAGTACTTTATGAGTCTGTGGATGCTTCGCATTGAGTGTGTAGCGTAAGTTAAAGGCTAATTCAGCATTAGATTCACGGTCATCCAAACGTTGTAAGAGTAAACCCTCCAATATAGCGTCCAGCTCCCATTTATAACAATCACGGATCAAGGATAAATCAGTTAAACCCAACCTAGCACACGCGGTAATTAGATGTCTTTCTTCATCTTTTGCAGTAACTCGCGGATGGCTTCTAGTTGTTCCTGAGATTTCTCGTCTGTTTTCTTTTCCAAATTCTTCTGTGCTCGCTCGATATTCTCGATGTATTTCTGTATTTTTTTTCTGAAAAAACCCGAGTTCAACATTTCTTCCTTAATTTCATTAAAGAGACACTCGTACCCTTTTTCCACGTCCTCATGAGTTTCAACGTATTTTTCAATCGCTTCCTGAATATCGGCATCACCTAGTTTTTCTTGACCTTTAGTTTTGTAAGCCAAGCGGATTAATTGGAATACGGCTTCATCTTCTTGTTCCAATAGGTGAGCAAATAAAGTTCCGACTCCATCATTAATCGGCTCCCCTTCCTTCGTCTTACTGCCCATTTTCTTATTTACTTCAAACATTAACCCGTAATTAAATTTAATCTCAAGCGGTTTTTTCTTGACTTCTATGTTAAATGGCATGCTTTCTCCTCCTAAAAAAGAGCCATAAAAATGACTCTTTAGTTTTTTTTATGAACTTCCTTCTTCTGTTCTATCTATTTGATCGTAATCACCTGTGGTTTCTCCTGGGCGCTGATAATCATACAAATCACGAATGATCTGAATATCCTCATCGGATAGTGGAAACGTCCCCTCTTTAAGACTGCCGACAATGTTTAAAGTATAACTGACCTCAACCAGATCGCTCCCGTCTGCGTAACTAATTTGATCCGGCATTCCATACCCAAACTTAGCCGGATACGCCTTGTGGTCTCCTTCTGTTACCGCTGATTCATCGTCTACTACGACACGCCACACTTTGACCGATTTTCCACTTATTTTTGCGTCCTCAATGACTTTAATGGACTCATCACCCGGAATAAAATATTGGGTTAAATCAATACTGTGCTCATCCGTCGCCTTGACAATAATACGGCCTTGTTTCGTTTGTTCATCAATGTTTTCTCCGCCTAGGGTTAGACTTCCGTCTGTTTGAAAAGCCGGTAACAATCCCGGGTCGCCGACCTTAGCCTCTACCGACTGGATAAAGTACCAAACGTTTTTACCTAAGATGGCTTGACCTGTAAAACGATCCACGCCGTTGTTTATTTTTGACATGTGTCAACCTCCTATCGTATATAATCCTCTATTTTAATGATGACGTGATAGACCTCTCGACCTATCGTTTTGTCTATTCTAATATCAGATAAAACTCTTTGTCGCCTACCTAACAACATTCTGGCACGGTAGGTCACTTCCTCAGCTAATGCTCGATCACCTGCGGGCAGAAAGATATCAATCTGCAAATCCGCTGAAATAATAGATGGACCCATTTTAGCGGTCGCACTATCATCATCGACATGACTCCCAATCACGATGAAGGGTTCCTTTACTTCAGGACCGGGTAATTTAAAATAAATGGGGTATCCTAGAGCCTTCAATGGCTCGGATACGCCTTTTAAAAATTTAACATAAGGCGACATCCTTAAGCTCCCCCTCGTACAATACGGCTCAAATTACGCATGAGTAAAGGTTTTTCGGCTTTTAGGGCGGGGCCCAAAAAAGGCTGGGCTCGCATTCGCCGGGTCCCTTCTTCCACGTAGATGGAGTAGTGAACAGGCGAAACAGTCGCTACTCTCAACGGACTGACTTTTTTTGAGTAGATGCGTTGTCGCATATCTCCCGTGTCCACGGGTGCTAGATCTTTTGCCTTCTTCTCTACTCTTTTGCCTGATTTTCCTAACTCCTGACTCACGGCATTTTGTACACCCGTACTCTGTTTAGCTAAATATCTCATGAATTGATCCATCCCTACCACGTTGACGGTTTTACTCATGAAACGATCACCACCGTTTTGTTTCTCAGGTGTTTAATCACAGCTGGATCCCTCATCACGCCCTCATACTCGACTTGATCTAATTGGTGTCGACCTTGCAGGTGGAGCTTGAAAGCGGATGGGCGCAAACTCCCAAACACAGACAGTTGATCCTCGATGGATAAACCAGACACAGCACAAGGGACCCGTTGTTTAATCGGCTCACTTTCAACTGGACCCAGCATGCCGTCGATCCACTGCTTTTTAATCAGCAGGCAACGCTTATCGTATCTCATATAAACATTGCCACTCCTCTACCACCTTTTGGATCGCGATATTGACTTAACACGCCCTCGTATTCAGCTAGATAGCTAGACTCCCACGTCACCGCTTTCCCTTCTTCTCGATCTGAGCTTGCCCCTTCGCTGGAGATGCGGTTATATCGCTTAAGGATCACGTCGCGCAAAATATAGTTCGTGCGTTCAGGTAGCACCGATAAAGGGGTGGCCCTACCTTGGTTGATGTAATCCAAAATACGCTCACTGCTCTCTTGAATGATCTCCTTAAGTAACTCGTCTTGATCCGTATCGTTTAACCCTAAAAAACGTTTAACACTTGATAGCATATCAACCACCTTTACCCCTCCTAATCCTCAGGCGCCACTCTAGGTCGCTTTGGATAAAACTCAAGCTGTAGTAAAACACGCTCTGCTTCTGGTGTAACCGGTTGGGGCAATCGATCTCTCAAAATATGCCCCTCCACGATCACTCCCACTGGTCGGGGCCCTTTTGAAACATCCACGGAATTAATCGTCACCCCGACTGCTGTATGGTCATTGGCTGGGAAAATAGACCCTGCCGGTAAGATCCCCTTGACAACCCCTTCTGTGTTTTCATCGGCTTGATGAGTAAAACTAATAAAATGCTGACTTTTCAAAAAATTGATATCCTCTACGTGTGTTTTTTTTGATACATACATCGTCGTAACCTCCTTTATAGCACTTTTGCTTGAAAGACTTCATCAGCGGCTGGAAATGATGGGAAAGCCGTTGCCGCCGCCTTAATCCAGGTCCCGACAGGATCTAAATTCGACTCATATAACGTGGCGAAGACCTGTCCGACTTTATAATCATTGGATCCACTTGCCAGTAAGCGAGACTCCTCAGGTGTGTCACCGTACAGTGTCTCGCCTAACAGTTCGTCTCCCATCATCACTAGTCGATTGGAAGGAAAATAACGCTTGATTTGATAAGCTCCATCTGCTTGTTGTTTACGGTATTTTTGATCATAGACTGCAATTTTAGGTAACCCTAACTGGCTTAAAACCGAGTTTAGGTTGTCAATAGTGGGTAGCACCCCTACTGTTTTAAATAACTTTAATACCTTGGGATGTTTAAGTAAAGCGCTACGAACTGGTGTGCTGGTTAAAATACGGGTTGGGACTCCGTCTAGTGTTTCAGACCATCGTGTCAAATCTTCGATCGGATCAGATGTTGGCTCGCTCCACAGCGTCTCACCTACTAATTCCTCTTGGTGGTCTTTCGGCACATGGTAGCTAATCGTGGCCTCCAAATTGTTTTCATCGAGTGTGATCGTCCCTTCTGCCAGGGCCTCCATCCGCATCGCTTCTACTCTAGCTCGTACCCCCGCAATTAAAACATCTAAATCATGATAAACTTGTTTTTCTAAAAAGGCTTGTTCCGCGGGTGTTCTTGGATTGCGTAACGCAATTAAATCTTTTTCTCTCAGTTGCATTTTACGTTTAATGAACGCGAGTTCCATCGCTTGCTTGGATGCCTCACGACTCCCGATTTCCGCCTCCGTATCGAACGCATGGACACTCGCAATAATAGGGACTTTACTCCCACCTTTTAGCATGTCAAATTCCAAGCCTTGTACTTTTCGCTCGGGGAATAGTTGTTCCCCCAATAGCGCAGGGTATTGTCGGTTGTTGACATAATCTAAAATACTTTTTTGGTCAAATAGCTCTAATATGTTTGGCATAACATCCTCCTTAATCCCAACCTTTAATTTTTAAAGGTTCTTTTTCTTTGTTGATCTCCGCCGCTAGTTGTTGCCCACGGCTTGCATTAGATCCAGTACTTCCAGTCTTAGGCGTTTTTTGTTTAAGCCGCTGATTGACTTCTTTTTCAATCGCACGGTCCCATTCCTCGCGGAAGGCTTTAATATCTTCGCTAATTTCTTCTGCCGTCTCACCTTTAATACGAGGAGCGAACGATTCAGGGACACCTTCTGACGCTAATTGAACCCGGGTTGCTGATAGTAATTCAGCTAAGGCTACTTTTCGTTCCCGTTCTTCTAGTGCTTTAAGACGCTTCTTTTCCTCTTCTTTTGCCCGGTCTTTTTCAGATAATTTTGACAAACGTTCAGCTTCTGACAACTCTTCATTTAGACGGCGTTGTGCTTCTTTTTCCCATTTCGCTTTTTCTTTGGCGATCTCTGCCGCCACCATTTTTCCCAGATCTTTACGAGTAAAGGTCTTCTCTTTCCCTTCTTTATCTGCCTGTTCTTGTTCCTCATCTTTTTCCTGGGATTCTTCTTGTTTCTCGGTTTCCTCGGCTTCCATTTCCTCTGTCTCATCCTCTGCAAAAAACTGTAAGTGCAACGGTAATAATGTTTCTTTCATGCTTTAGCCTCCCAACGGTTACGCCGTCACTCGAATCTCGTTTTACGCTCGGCAGCGAAACAGCTTAATGTTTAACGTCCCAAGCAGGAAAGGACATCAAAATGTTTGATCTTCTAGCACTTGAAACAAGACTTTTCCAATTCGATTAATCATGTCTTCGTCTTGATCCTCAAAACCTGCCTCATAAAAAATGGCGTGGGTTAGCTCATGGATAAAGGTTTGTTTTTTACGTTCCTGGCTTAAGTCTGCTAAGATGCCGATTTCAGTATTGGCGTAATCGCACACGCCTTGGTAATTGCGATTGCCCCCAATCTCAATAAAGGACTGCTCTTGTACTCGGTAATGAACGCCTGCCACGTTCACCGTTGATGGAATATCCATACTTAGACCCCCCTTTTTACTTTTATCTGGATATCTTGAAGTAACTCTTTTATTTGCATTAATTCCTTAACCTCTGTGACCGCAGAGGTTTTTTTCACCTTTATCCATCATTTACACCGCTCCTATCTCTTCATCATCTGGGACAATGGCACTCCTGCAGTTGGCATGCATGGGTGGCGCATTGGTTCCCGGTTTGTAATCTTTTAGTAAAAACACCTTTTTATTTAACCTTTTGCAAATCTCCGTTGTTTTACCATCTATATACGCCAAGTATTGATACTTGGTTAACCCTTCTTCCATGTAGCGTTTAGCAGCGGTTAAATTAGCCACTAACGTACTTTCTGATCTTAATAACGTTTCAGCTTGAGCTCTCGTCACATTAAAAGCTTTCCTTAGCTCCCTCGCCATTTCAGCAGAGCTGCTTCCACGGATAAAGCCATCCATTAAGGTTTCCTTAAGTTTTTCGGATAAACGGTCGGTATTTCCCCAGATGCGAGTTGAAAAGTTCTCACCGTCAATCTTCATGTTAATAAGCGTTCTGACCGCTTTTTCATCAAATGTACCTGACGTATTTCCAAAATTGATTTTCCGGTAAACGTGTTTTGCCACGCCCTTTAGATAACGCTCAAAAGAAACTTGTAACTGACCATTCATTTGTAACAGAGCGTAATCCATCTCTAAGTTCAGCGCCTCTAAGCGATTAGCTTTTGAGGCTCGGTACCTGTCATCTAAACGTTTCAAAGCCTCAGGATCTTTTTTAGCAGCCTCTCGGTACTCATTGGCCAATCTAGCATAATCACTAAAATCCTCTTTGGAGAGTTTGGCTTTTGCATCGGTTAATGAGATGCCCTGCTCATCCGCGTATTGTTGATAAAAAGCAAATAGCTCTTTCTGAATCTGTTTGGAGTACCGTTGGTAAACATCTTGGATCTCATAAAAAAAATCCAGATCCTTTTCATCTAGATAGCTAAATATATCATCCATCCGCTTAACCCAATATTCGCTAGTTTTCTTTTGCATGAACCGTCACTTCCTCCGGCTTTGGGCGTCTGGGTTCAATAGCAGGAGACTTCTTTTCTTCTTTTAATCGCTCCAGCTCCTCCTCTGCCTCAATCCCTGTAAACTGCCTCAGCAACTCTAGCAAGGTCTCATCACTGACAATCCCGTAAACCCGACGAACATTTTCAATCAACTCGTTCGTGTTTTGGGGAATGTTTGGAGAAAAGATAATCTTGGTCTGATTGACTTCATCATAAGTCAAGCTAGCATTAAATTTAATTTGCCAAACATTAACGGCTAAACGTAAACGGCGCATTAAACACTTTGCAAATAACCGCTCTTGCGTCACTCGTCTATTATCACTGGCCATCATCTTATATTTCATAGACTCGCCGGATTGAACCCCAGCAAAATGTTGATCGGTCACATCTGGGGTAAACGTAAATCTCAGGATGTCGCTCACTAAACGTTTTTTATAATCCTCTGCCCCTTGGCTATCATATACTTTTTTTAAGTAAAACGCATCGGGTTCTGACCCCTTTTCATTTGGATTATCGTCTAGGATTAAAATCCTAGCCTGTTTAAACTTCTTAGCCACTTGTAGTCGACTGTCTTCATCCTGATTGTCTGTTGTCTGCCCTGTGTAGGGATTTCCCTTAATGACTAGTAAGGCATCGACCGAATCTTGTTGAAAATTTGCTAATTCAGATTGCGATAAATCATAGGCATCAATCGAGTCTAAGACCGCCTCATATGCGCTAGTACGCTCTTCATTATTGGCATATTCGTTAATGGTCACCCCGTTGAAATAGTGATCTTCTTGCTCTTTGTATGTTAAACTGGCTTGTCGATCCGTCATGTAATAAAAAATAGCGTCTTGAGTGTAAACTTCAACAAATTGACGTTTTTCATTGACGCCATAATCCATTTCATAGTGTCTAACACCAAACAGCGAATTCTTTTTTACCGTGTCATCATAGACTACAAAAGTCTGAACAGGGTCCAAGTGTACTAACTTAACCCTCCCTGTTTCATCATCTACATAAAGTAATTCATATGCCCGACCATAGATGCTGAGATCTGTTTTAATTAAGACATTATGATAATCTTCGTTGTTCTGAATAGAGAATTCTTTAATGGTTTCAAGTAACCCCTCCTGCTCATTTTTATACTCAATGGGTTTCCCCAACATATAGCCCTGTTCAAAGATTGTGATGTACTTTGCAAAATCACTGGCAATTCGATTATCTGCGGCACTCTCGTCGGTCTTAGCTGGACGGTAGTTAATGTTATTATCCGCTAAGTAGTATCGCTTGAGTTCTTTTAGTCTGGGGACTTGGTGGGTTTCATGAGTTGCAATCATCTGGGTTAAACGTTCAGTAAACGCACTGGCCGTGAAATCTAGATCTTTGAATTCCGTTCTAGACATTTTAAATATGTCATTTGCGTTCTCGTGGAAACGAGTTCCTTTTAAAAATTGAGTAATCAAGTCGACACCTCCTATCTAAAAAATGCTTGGACCGCCTGCATCCGTTCTTCCAAGTTGGCTGGATTTAAATTCGCTTTTTCAGCGACCCCTGTCACCGCATCGGGTCCATCATCGTGTTTATTTTTACCTTCGCGTTGATAAGTCATCATAGCTTGATAAAACTCAGGCCAACGATCGCGCCAGTTAGCAGGGAAATAGACATGATCCATGACCCATGTCGAGTTGGATAAGATTCTCGCTTTTTTGTTTTGAGATTGATGGAACCATTGGATGCGGGTACGAT
>Ga0153980_1000526_pt1 | contig 17423 bp, 17 predicted proteins | sample TSGA064MetaG_FD_104722 | JGI IMG/M metagenome (GOLD analysis project Ga0153980, IMG submission 104722) | Attine ant fungus gardens microbial communities from Georgia, USA - TSGA064 MetaG | ecosystem: Host-associated > Fungi > Mycelium > Unclassified | place: USA: Georgia, Magnolia Springs State... | reverse complement strand
TTTTTAGCAAATATAAGATATGTATTTTGATTGCTGCTGAAGTGCTGGAAAGAAGTATTGATGAATAGGATGAAGTTATTTTATATTTTTTTAAAGCATAGAATTACATCTACACCTGTTCAAAAAGGATTAATTTTCGTAAATAAAAAATAGCTCCCGGTGAGTGTAAAGTGTATATTTTTAATTTTTAAACGAATAACAGTAAAAATTTGAATGTAATATCAGGCCTGAAAACAAATTAATGATGTTTGTTAAAAACTACTATACATTATTTTTTTCATTCTTACATCTATTTGTTATATTTGTACAAACTTATTTTATAAATCTATGAAATTTATTATTTCAAGTGGTGAACTGCAGAAGGCTTTGCAAACTGTAAGTGGCGTAATATCAAGCTCTCAATCGAGACCGATTTTAGAAAACTATCTTTTTGAGTTAAACGAAACTCAAGTTACCATTACAGCATCTGATGGCGAAACAACCCTTGTAACTTCATTGGATGTTAAATCCGATGATGCTGGGAAATTTGCTGTTCCTGCTAAAATTTTTCAGGATTTTATCAAGACGTACGGCGAACAGCCTCTGACATTAGCCGTAAAGGATAATGCAGAAGGAACGGGAAGTCAGCTTGAGATATTAGATGAGAAAGATAATTTCGCGGTGGCATTGGATAACGCTGATGATTACCCAGAATTGCCGGAATTCGATGCTTCACAAAGTGTGACCATGACAGCCGGAGTTTTGTCTGAAGCCCTTACAAACACGCTTTTCGCTACGAGCAACGACTCTCTTCGTCCAGTAATGACAGGTGTTCTTTTCCAGTTTGGTGAGAATGAAACGAATTTCGTTTCTACAGACTCACACAGATTGGTAGTATACAAAAGAATGGATCTGATGAATGCCGAACCTATGGAATTCATCATGCCTAAAAAACCGTTAAACATTTTTAAAAATATTTTAGCAAGCTCCAATGAAGACGTGAAGATCGACTTCAATGAGAATATGGCTAAATTTACTTTTGGGAAACACATCTGGATCTGCCGATTGATTGATGGGAAATATCCTAACTATACCGCGGTAATTCCAAAAGAAAACCCTAATGTGCTGACCATCAACAGAAATCTTTTATTAGGAGCGATTAAAAGAGCCTCTATCATGTCTAATAAATCTACCAATCAGGTGAGATTTAAATTGTCTGCCAACATTCTTCATCTTCATGCTGAAGACACTGAATATGCAAACAAAGCAGATATGCAGATTCCTTGCGACTATAACGGAGAAGATATCAATATAGGATTCAGCTCTAAATTCTTAACGGAAATGCTGACTATTTTGAGTTCTGATGATATCACCATGAAAATGTCCCAGCCGAACAGACCGGGAATCATCGAGCCTTTAGACGGGCTTGAAGACAACGAAAATATTCTGATGTTATCAATGCCGGTAATCGGATTGTAATCATTAAGAAGTAAATAATAAAAAAAGAGATTTTGATTTTTCAAGATCTCTTTTTTATTTAACAATTTATATTTGATGAAAAATATTTACGATCCGGGCTATGTTAAGAAACTTTTTAACCATATGTCAGCTTCTTATGAAAGAATGAACTATATCACTTCGTTTGGCTTTTCTATCCGCTGGAGACGTCAGTTCCTTTCTAAATTAGGAAGATCCCAAGATAAGCTTCATGTTATTGATCTGCTTTCTGGGCTTGGTGAGAATTGGAGTTTTTTACAAAATCATTTTCCCAATGCGAACTTTTCTGCGTTGGATTTTTCAGAACAGATGATTGAGAATTCTAAAGAAAAATCGGCACATCTTTTTAAAGGGAAACTGAATCTGATATGTGAAGATATTTTAGACAACAGCTTACCTTCCAATCATTATGATATTATATCTTGTGCTTATGGATTGAAAACATTCAATACAGAACAAATTGAGATATTAGCAAAACAGGTCAGCAGAATTCTTAAACCTGGAGGTAGATTTAGCTTTGTAGAAGTATCAAAACCTGAAAATGCTATTTTATTTTTCTTTTATAAACTCTATCTGGGCAGAATAGTTCCTTTACTGGGCAAAATATTCTTAGGTGATCCAAGTGATTATAAAATGTTGTGGATCTACACGGAAAAGTTCGGAAACAGCAGTTCATCACAGACAATTTTTGAACGGAATGGATTAGAAGTTACTTACGACAAATACTTTTTTGGTTGTGCAACAGGTATAAGCGGAACTAAAATAAAATAGTTACTATTTCGTAATATTGTGTGAGGAGTGATGGAGAAAGTTAGTGTATCCCTGATCTTTAAACACCTGTGATTATGTAAAAAACAAATGGAGAAATAAAAATACAGAGCTGATAAAAGTATTATTTTAAAGTTCCTTCTAAATTTCTCTATTTCTCAAAAAAACACGACATTTGTAGGGACAAAAATTCAAATAAAATTTTCAAAATAAACGGATGAAGATATCAAATAACTGGCTGAAAGATTACATAAAAACGGAATTGAAACCTGAAAGAATCGGTGAATTCCTTACTGATATTGGTCTTGAGGTTGAAGGAATAGATAAATTTGAAAGCATAAAAGGAAGTTTGGAAGGTATTGTAGTAGGGAAAGTATTAACCTGCGAAAAACATCCGAATGCAGATAAGCTAAAGAAAACAACAGTAGAGGTAGGTAACGGAAAGATACTGAACATCGTTTGCGGTGCTCCCAATGTGGAGGCAGGACAGACCGTTCCCGTAGCCGTTGTTGGAACAAAGATCTATGACAAAACCGGAAGTTTTTTTGAGATTAAAGAGGCGAAAATCAGAGGGGAAGTTTCACAGGGGATGATCTGTGCTGAAGACGAATTAGGTCTTAGTGAAGATCACGGTGGAATTATGGTACTGGATGAAGCTCAGTATGAGGTCGGAAAGAATTTTGCAGACTATTTTGAATTGACGAATGACGATGTTTTTGAGATCGGTTTAACACCCAACAGAACGGATGCGATGTCTCATTATGGCGTTGCAAGAGATCTGTTTGCTTACCTTTCAACCAATAAGCAGAAATCAGAATTTGAGAAAATTTCCTCCGAAGTATTGAATAATGAAGGTTCCCACAGCTTTACATTGGAAGTTGAAGATACGGAACTGTGCCCAAGATACATCGGTGCCGTTATTGAAGATGTACAGGTAGCAGAATCACCAGCTTGGTTGAAAAACAGAATCAAAGCGATTGGGTTAAGCCCGATTAACAATATTGTAGATATTACCAACTATGTTCTTCATGGATTGGGACAGCCGCTTCATGCTTTTGATGCAGATAAAATTGCAGATAAAAAAGTTAAAGTAGGAACAGTAAAAGAAGGAACTAAATTCACGACTTTAGATGGAGTTGAAAGAACGTTAAACGGTTCTGAAATCATGATCAAAGACGGAAAAGATAATCCGATGTGTATTGCAGGAGTTTTTGGCGGTGCCCATTCCGGAGTTTCTGCGGAAACCAAAACTATTTTCCTTGAAAGTGCTTATTTCAATGCGGTAGCTGTAAGAAAAGCTGCCAAATCCCACGGATTGAATACAGATGCTTCTTTCAGATTTGAAAGAGGGGTTGATCCTAATATCACAAGAACAGCCATTACACATGCTGTAAAAATGATTCAGGAACTTGCCGGTGGAAAACTGGTAGGAGAGCTGCTGGAAGAATATCCAAAGAAAATAGAAGATCATTATGTGATCATCAGATTCTCTAAAATCGAACAGATTTTAGGAACAAAAATCCATAGAGAAAAAGTAAAAGAAATTTTAAAAGCCCTTGAAATTCAGGTGTTAAATGAAATTCAGAATGGACTTGAAATTTCTGTTCCTGCATACAGAGCAGATGTAACCAGAGAAATCGACGTTATTGAAGAGATTCTGAGAATTTATGGCTACAATAAGATTGAAGCTCCTCAAAAAATTTCGTTTACCCCTGTTAAACAGAATGCCAACGATCAGGATGAGCTGGAAAGCAACTGGGCAAGAACCTTACAGAGCCTTGGTTTCAATGAAGTGATGAACAACTCACTGACTTCTGTAAAAGATGAAAAAGATGCTGTAAAACTGCTGAATCCTTTAAGCGGTGATCTTGCTTTCATGAGAAAATCTTTATTGGAAGGTCTTCTTCAGAATGCAATCTACAATATCAACAGAAAGAACCAGGATATTAAATTCTTCGAATTCGGGAAAATTTATCATAAAAGAGAACGATACGAAGAAAGAAAACAACTGGCCATATTAGTTTCAGGAAGAGAAGCGGCAGAAAACTGGCAGCAGCCTAAATCAGCTACAGATTTCTACCGATTGAAAGCCTATGTAAAGGTTTTATTGGAAAGACTTTCCATTGATTATAGAGAAACGGCTTTATCAGATGATAGATTCTCTGATGCAGTAGCTTATGAAGCAGATGGAAAAGTATTGGTGAGAATAGGAAAAGTATCTCCTGTAATGTTGAAAGATTTCGATATCGACCAGGATTGTTTTTACGCAGAAATCGAACTGGAATTTGCTCAGGAATTACGTTTAGGAAATGAACTGAAGTTCAGAGATATTCCTAAATTCAACAAAATAAGAAGAGATTTGGCATTGCTTATTGATAAGAATATTAATTATCAGGAGCTGTATCAGACTGCTAAAAAGAATAAATCGCCATTCATTAAGAGCATTAACTTATTTGATGTTTATGAGGGTAAAAACTTACCGGAAGGCAAGAAGTCTTACGCGATGAGTTTTGAGCTTTTAAATGAAGAAAAAACGTTGGAAGAAAAAGAGATTTCCGAAGTAATGGACTCTCTGATCAAATCTTTCCAAAAAGAGTTTAATGCAGAATTGCGTTCTTAAAAAGAATTAAAACAGATCAATAGAAACGGGCTAAAGCCCGTTTTTTTATTTTATGCAATAAACGGATTGAGCAGACTATTGTTTCTTATCGTAAAAAAAATCCAAATGTTTTGAGAGGTGATTTTGTTGTTCTGAACACGAAATAGATTACCGAAAGATAGATTACTAAACATAATAAAATCTTTTGAAAGCCGTTTAGATAATATAATTTCCGTAAATTTGAGTAAATCAAAAAAGAAAAAAATGAAAAATCTTTTTTTAAGTATATGTGCAGCAGCAATATTGGCATCGTGTGGTACCATGTCGAGCCCGTCTGCTTCGAAAGTAGGAAAGGCGCAACCTTCATTAACCAATACAAAATGGACGTTGGCAGATAATGTAAAAGGTAAAATTCCGACTTTAAGTATTGAAGGGGAAAAAATTAACGGAAACGCAGGATGTAATAACTATTTTGGAACAATAAAACTGGATGCTGCTACAGGAAACTTCACTGCAGGACAGATGGGTTCTACAAGAATGATGTGTGATAATATGACCGTAGAGCAAAACTTCATGGATATGATCGGAAAAGCTAATAAATATGTAGTTTCCGGGAATACCTTAGAACTATACAAAGACAATCTTTTATTATTGAAATTCAATAAAGCTGAATAAAACAAAAGGAACTCAATTGAGTTCCTTTTTTATGTTTAGAGAATTATGTATTAATCTTCCTCTTCCTCGTCGTACTTAGCCAACTCTTCGTCACACCATTTGAAAGCAGCTTCTACTACTTTGGTAGCCTCATCTGCCATGGTCTCTTCATCATCACCTTCTAAATCATCCAGCCACTCAACTTCTTCTTCCTCAACGTTTAAAATAAATCTTGGATATTCTGTGTGTACTACGAATAAATCTTCTGGAAATTCTGAATTATCTGCTAATAAAAACTTAGGTAATTTCATTTTTTTAATGTTTTAACTTTGACCAAAGATAATAAAATTATTGGTATTTGTTCTTGTCGATTTTAATTTTTTGAAAAACTTTATACCGGGTTAAAGTCGTTCTCTGCAAGCTATCTTTAGGTTTGAAAGTAAGCGTAATACGGGGATTTACAGTGCTGATAAGTTCCGCAACACGTATTTCTTCCAGATTATCGTCCTTCAGTACAAAAAATTGTATAGGTACCTGATCCAGGTTTTCACTTTTTAAATAAGTGGATATTGCTTTTCTGTTTTCCAGGTAATTTCCTTTGGAGAGCCAGGTAAAAGCCATTCCGGATAATAGGCTTAATGCACCGATCGCGTACACTTTGATATTGAAAAGTTCAAAGAGTCTGTTGAAATATAAAAGCCACAGCGGCAGAATAAAGGGAGCCAGAATTCTATAATCTATTGGAATTACGGAATAAAAATATTGGATAAAATAGGAACAGATAATACCGGTAATTCCAATCAGTATAAAAAAAGATTCTGTTTCCGTAAGTTTTTTTCTGGTGAACAGGTAGATCATAAGTGCAATATTCAGCACCCCGATTCCATAAATAGCATAATTTATTAATCCTCCACCCGGATTGGCAATATGCACAAACGGATTGAAAGAAGTGGCAAATCCCTGGAAAAGTTCAACCAACAACTGTGAAGTCGGATGCAGTCCCATTTCCAGAAATTGCTTGACATAGTTTTCGTTAAAGTAATCGATAAACAAAAACTTGTACAGGACGATGAAAACAAGTCCTATGGTGCCAGAAATAATAAAAGTTCGTGAATACTTTCGCTTCCAGAAAATCAGCCCGAAAAGCACTGTAGCTCCTATGATAAATAAAGCACTGTACCGGATATTATAAAGAGCGATCAGAGATAAGGAAAGATAGAAAATAGCTTTCCCTTTTTCCAGTTTGCCCGTAATCACAAGATGTGCGGTGTATAAAAATAGGAATACAAAAGGAAGGATCAGCGCCTCGCTCATGGTATAGGCATATGTAGAAACAAAACTAAATAATGCACTTATAACAATGGATTCTCTCTGATAAAATTTCTTTTTCCAGCAAAAACAGATGATGAATAAAAATGCAGCAATTCCTACTGCTTTGCTGCCCCAGAATTCATCCAGGCCAAATAAAGTAAAGAATTTAATGCTTAAAGGATAACCTAATGGAGTTGTGGTGTTATCAATAGTGGGAAAGACATGGGCAAATCTCATATACCTTATGGAATCAGGATTTACGCGCCCTTTCTCATTGAATAAAAAACGTAAAATGGTCATCACTAAAGTAATGATGACCATTGTTATTTGAATATTTTTTTCTTTTATTTTCATGGAAGAGATTGAATTTTGTCTTATCAGCCCGTATTCTCCGAAGTGATGCTCAATGGTTACTATTGATCATTCAATTGCGAAGTAAAAATTGGCTATAGACAATTTATTCATCAGAAATCTGATTATTTAGAAAACATTTTAGCGACTTTCTCAGCCTTTTTGCTTTCAGAATAATCATAGAAGCCTTCTCCGGATTTTACGCCCAATTTCCCAGCCATTACCATGTTTACAAGCAATGGATTAGGAGCATATTTAGGATTTTTAAAGCCGTCATACATTACATTTAATATCGCAAGACATACATCAAGACCGATGAAATCTGCCAGCTGCAAAGGTCCCATAGGATGAGCCATTCCCAATTTCATTACCGTGTCGATCTCTTCTACACCAGCCACACCGTTGTAAAGCGTTTCGATGGATTCATTAATCATCGGCATCAGAATTCTGTTGGCTACAAAACCTGGGTAATCATTAACTTCTACAGGCACTTTTCCTAATGCTTTGCTCATTTCATAGATCACATCAAAAGTTTCTTTCGAAGTAGAGTAGCCCTTGATAATCTCTACCAGTTTCATGATAGGAACCGGATTCATAAAGTGCATACCGATTACTTTGTCCGGTCTTTTGGTAGCTGCAGCAATTTTAGTGATAGAAATAGAAGATGTATTTGTTGCCAGGATACAGTTTTCCGGTGCAAATTCGTCCATCTGTCCGAAAATTTTCAGTTTTAAATCCTGATTTTCAGTGGCTGCTTCTACGATAAGATCAGCATTTCCTACAGCATCCTGAAGAGCTGTGAAAGTCGTGATATTTCCTAATGTTTCTGCTTTTTGTTCTTCCGTAAGGTTTCCCTTTGCAATTATTCTGTCAAGGTTGGTAGTAATGGTTTTTAATCCTTTGTCCAAAGCATCTTGAGATACATCTACCAGGTTTACGTTAAAACCGCTTTGTGCAAAAGTATGTGCAATACCATTTCCCATGGTTCCTGCTCCAATAACTACAATGTTTTTGATCATTTTTCTTTTATTTTTTATAGATAGTTAAATTTCTTGAATTCGCCAGATCAGCCTTTGTAATCACATTTTGATCATCAAAACTGACACGTCCGTCACGGCTCTTATTGCGTTGGTTGTTTTGGGTCTCGACTACCGTTTCCAGTCCTTTGATAAAGGTGATTCGTTCTCTTTTTGAAAGACTGTCGATTCCGATATAAAGTTTAAACTCACCCTCTCTTCCCAAGCCGCTTTGGCTGTAAACTTCGAAGCTTTTTTTCTTATTTTTTTTCGCAAACTTTTCCAGATAACTGATGACGGGATCCGGTGAAGGAGTACCGCAGCAGATGCTGCCATAGCTTACCTGTACATAGTTTTGACTCTTTTGTGCAAAAAAGAAAGTACAACACAACAGACTGAATAATAATGCTATTTTTTTCATATTTATATTGTTTTTTTTAATGATGAATACATCCTGCAAAGAACCCTATTTTGTATAGGCCTAAAGTGTATTTCCCGGACTCTAAAAGTAAGCTTTAAAAATTACTTGTTAAAATAATCCCAGACCGCTTTTGAAATGTCTGATATCATTTTACAATTTGCCTCATTGGATTCGGTGGAGTTGCTTACAAATACAGCTAATGCATAGTGCTTTCCATTGGGTAAAGTGATGATCCCAATTTCATTTTCAGCACCGGTAAGGCCCTGATCGTTTTTTCCTGAAGATCCCGTTTTGCGGGCAACCGGTGTATTTTTAGGAAGCTGTTCGATCATTTTATTTACTCCTGTTTTGGTGCCCAACATGATGTTCATTAAAAATTCGGTAGATTGTTTAGACAGCAGCTTACCGTCGTATAGCTTTTTCAAAACCTGAACAGCTGAATTTGTTGTGCTGTAATTTTCATATTGTGCATTCCAGTCCTGATGCATTTCAGCTTCATTATATTTTATCTGGAAGCCCTTTACTCCTTTAGAATCCATGAATTTTTGGACAGTCTGTGTGCCGCCAATTAACTGTAGAAGAATGTCACAGCCGTTATTATCACTTAAGGCAACTGTATTATCAATAATTTCACTTAAAGGAACTTCAACATTGCCTGCAGGATATTTATCTCGGAGCGGAGACCAGGTATTTTCTAATAAATCAGATTTTTTAATGAATATTTTTTGATCTAATTTCAGTTTTCCATGATCTACCAAGTCGAGGACAGCACTGGCGATGTGAAATTTGAAAACGCTTTGCATCGGAAGCTTACGGTCACCGTTTTTATTGTATTTAAACCCATTCTCAAAGCCTAAGACAGAAACACCTACTGTAGCCTTCTTATCTTTAGTGAAAGAACTGATTTTTTGTTCCAGCTGTGAAGTCTGCGAAAAGACAACACCTGAAACCAACAATAAAAGAAACCCTATTTTTTTCATAGTTTCAAAGATAAAAAAAATCCCTTTTACATCTAAAAGGGATTTGTATTTTAAGGAAATTATTATTTTAAGTAAGAATATAATAGTACAACAGACTGTATGATCTGCTTATTTCTGCTGTCATTCAGAATGTAACGAAGTGAAATGAAGAATCTAGTCTATTAAAGAGATTCCTCCTTATTTTATTTCAAAATAATTGAGGTTTACCCCATCATTTTCAAAGTAGATTCTGATTTTATTTTCTCCTTTTTTGAAGATAATGCCTTTAATGGAAATGGTCTGCCATTTTTCATTTCCTCCGGTAGAAGGGAGGGAGACGGTTTTTATATCTTTCACTGAGCCGTTTTCTATTTTGATTGTTGCATCATGATTACTGGCATATCTTATATCAAAAGTATAAGCCTTATCGGTTTTGCTGGTAATGGTATATTGGATCCATTCGCCGGATTCGGTTTTGCCTACATAATATTGATTGGTAACAGCATCCTTGCATGGATAAATATCTACTGCATCATTTCTCATTTGATGGCCGGCATTCCATTCCGATCTTTTATTGGGATCGCTTACCCAAAGATTGATATAATCTTTATCCAGATAAGCAGCTCCCATTCTTCCGAGATCATAATCTGAAGCAAAGATTCTTCCAGGAGCCTGATGGTCTTTGAATGGTTTTGTAGAACCGTCTGTTACCTGTCTGAACATCGCATCGATCACATCATACTGTATTTCAGTATTATTGAATTTGTAATTGTCAGCAATTTTCATGAGTGCTTGGGTCGCAAATTCTTTTGAAGGTTTTTCACCGCCATTTTTCCAGTAATCCAATAATTTTTGATATTCAGGAGTGATTTTCACATTAGCAATTCCGGCTCTGTTATCAATTTTTTTCATTGGCCAGAAGGCATATCCGATATTGTGCTTGTTCAGCAATTGGATAAGTTCTGTAAACCAGACATTAGAATTTTCCCCTGTTTCTCCAAGCCAGATCGGCATATTATGCTTTTCTCTGAGATCCAGTATTCCCTTTAAAGTTGCATCATCATTATTGTTCCAGTATTTATGGAAACTGAAAACCATATTATCATCCCAAATAGGAGTCAGGCCATTATAATTATTTCCCCAGCCATTTCCTTCGATGATGATGATGTGTTTTTTATCCACTTCACGAATAGCTGCTGTAATATCTTTCTGAAATTTCCAAAGCGGAGCATTTGACATTTCATCCGTACCATTCGGATTTTTACCGGTGAAATTGATATTGGGTTCATTGATCAGGTCATATCCACCAATCCAGGGTTCATCTTTATAGCGTTCTGCCAGTTTTTTCCAGAAAGCAATGGTTTTTTTCTGATTTTCTTCACTTTCCCAAAGAGAAGGTTTGGATTTATCATTATCAGAAATATTTACATCATTTCCTTGTCCTCCGGGAAGTGCATGCAAATCGAGAATCAGGTACATTTTATTGGCAGTGCACCATTTCAATACATCATCAGTCATTTTAAAACCTTCTTCCAGCCACGTATTCTGACCTTTTACAGGTTCTTTTTCGATAGGCAAAGTATAAAGATTGTAATGCATTGGCAAACGGATAGAATTGAATCCTGCTTTTGCCAGAAAATCAATATCCTGTTTAGTGATACCATTTTTCAAATAAGCTTTATAAAAGTCATTCATCCCGTCTTCACCAATCAATTCTGCGATTTTTTCTTTGATTTTGTATTGTGGACCAGCAAAATCTGCCGTTTTTAGCATATATCCTTCCTGAAGCATCCATCCTCCCAGGCCTAAGCCCTTTAGCTGGATGTTTTCACCTTTATCATTAATGATTTTTTGACCGTCTGTTTTGAGCAATTGCGATGTCCCAAATTGAGACAATAAAAAAGCGGATAATAGAATGGTTCTTTTCATAGTTTTGATTTTTTAGAATATCAGGATATTTTTAGTATTAATGGCAGCTTACACAATCTTCCATGTAGGAATCTACATAGATATTGTTAATCTGAGTGAGAACCCAGTGTGTATGCAAAATGAATTTTTCCAATTGTATATTGAATTGTTTTTCAAATATATTGTTTTTTTTGTTTTCAAAATGACTTTCTATTGGTAAATCTTTAATAGTGCCATTTTTTGTAAGAATAAGCTAAGAAGATAAAGAGGAACAAGAGAATTTATCCTCACTTTTCTATAATTTTTAGAATGTGAATGCCAAGAAAAATATTCTTCATTGATGGTATCAAATTATGTAAACATCTGCACCTGAAAATTTTGAAGTTTCATTACACTCGTGAAAAGATAAGATTACAATCCTTGTCAAGGTTTGGAACCTTGACAAGGATGATAAAAATTAAGTCCTTTGTAATTAATGTAAATAATAAGAAATGACCGTTAAAAATAAACTCAGCAGGATTGGGCCTGTTATTTTTTTAATTTCAGCATTTTTAAAGTAAAAAAAGCTGAGAATCACACATAAAATAGCTGATGCAATAATTCCTGTATTGTCAATATAGCTTGAAGAAACTTTAAAAACTAAAAACTGTAAAGAAGCCAATATGATGAGTTCAAATAGATTCATCAATAAAAATAATGAAGTAAAATAATTAATTTTTTTACCCTTGGATGAAAAAACACCAAATCCTATAACTCCGGCAAGGCCTTTTAAAATGGTAATGATTACATTGTTGTAATGGAAAGATGATAACTGAACAAAGCTTTTATACGGCTGATAAATACTTTTGGTCGAATTATAATCTTTAGTAATATATGAGTAGCTCACATATAAGCAGACCAACGATAAATATAAAAATAACGTAGGCAGGAGATAGGTTTCAGCTTTCTTCATTACCGGCTGATCAGTTTCATAATTTCCAGTGCTACTTTTAACGCTTCCGTTCCATCTTCAAGGGAAACTTCCACGTTTTTATTTTCTGTAATGGCATCTGCAAAAGAGTTCAGCTCATCCAAAATAGCATTATTAGGCTGAATATTTGGATATTCAAACACAATCTGGTTCTTTTCTCCTTCGGCATTTTCAATAATCATATCAAATGGAGTAGGCACTTCAGGGGCATCCTGCATCTTGATCACCTCTGCTTTTTTCTCCAGGAAATCAACAGAAATGTAAGCATCTTTCTGGAAAAAACGGCTTTTTCTCATCGCTTTCATAGAAATTCTTGAAGTCGTAAGATTCGCTACACAGCCATTTTCAAATTCTATCCTGGCATTGGCAATATCAGGAGTTTTGCTTACCACACAAACACCGCTTGCATGAATAATTTTAACTTTAGATTTCACCATGCTCAATAAAATATCCAGATCATGAATCATTAAATCCAACACTACAGAAACATCGGTTCCACGCGGATTAAATTCAGCAAGCCTGTGGATTTCAATAAACATCGGATCTTTGATATATTCTTTGGTGGCCATAAAAGCAGGGTTGTATCTTTCAACATGGCCTACTTGGGCTTTTATCCCATTCTCACGGCATTTATAAAGGATTTCTTCTGCCTGCTCAAGCGTATGGGTAACGGGTTTTTCGATGAAGAAATGAAGTCCTTTAGCAATCGCTTTTAAGGCATAATCATAATGATAGAGCGTAGGAGTTACAATATCCAGCATCTCAATCTGATCCAGAAGATCATCAAAATTTTCAAAATATTTATATCCGAATTCGGCTTCTATTTTTTTTCCGTTTTCTACATCTTTATCATGGAAGCCTACAAATTCATACTTATCAGATTGATTAAGAAGTCTTAAATGTATTTTCCCCAAATGTCCGGCACCTACCAAACCTGCTTTCAACATAGCTTTTTTAATTTTTGTAAAGATATAAATTAGATGCGATATTTCAGATATAAGACTTTAGACTTAATCGTCAAAATGTACGTCCGGATTCTGAAATCTAAAATCTTATCCTTATTTTTGTGAGAAACTAAACCCTGATACCTAATAATTACCATCTAATGACGCAAGATTCGTTTGTACACAAAGGAAAAAGAAAGATTTTAGTCGACTACCTTCGGCAGAGAATTGGAATTTCGGATGAAAATGTACTTTCGGCAATGAATGAGGTTCCGAGACACCTTTTTATCGAAAGTATTTTTGAAGACTTTGCCTATGAAGACCGGGCTTTCCCGATTCTGGCACATCAGACCATTTCGCATCCCTCAACCGTTGCCGAGCAGTCGGAGCTTCTCAAAGTAATGCCCGGAGATAAAGTACTTGAAATAGGAACCGGATGTGGATATCAGACTGCCGTATTACTCGCTATGAAAGCTTTGGTATATACAGTGGAAAGACAAAAAGACCTTTTTGATTTTTCAAAGAAAAAATTCCGGGAACTTCATCTGTATCCTAAGTTTCAGAGCTTTGGAGACGGCTTTGCAGGGCTTCCCACTTTTGCACCTTTTGACCGGATTATCGTTACCTGTGGAGCTTCAATACTGCCCACTGAATTATTAAAACAGTTAAAAGTAGGCGGTAAAATGGTGATTCCGTTGGGACCCACAGACGAACAGGGTTTATTCAGATTTACAAAAATATCTCCTACAGAATTCGAAAAAGAAGAATTTGGCGCCTATAAATTTGTTCCTATGTTAGGAAAAACCAATCAGTAAATAGCTGGTTCATTGCCATCAGGTTATTCACTGTCATAAAAATATCACTTTCGGGATTCGAAAAAAGGAGAATTTGACGTCTATACATTTCTTAGCGAGAAAAAATCAGAACACAATAGACCTTGTGTGTGCAATTTTATACAATAATTAGATAAATCTCACCTTTTCCATTCAATAGAAACGGGCTTTAGCCCGTTCATAATAGATTGAAAATCATCCGGCTTTAGCCGAAAAACATCTCTGTTATGATATACGATAAAATTTTTATCAAGATTTGAGAAACATTTCGGAATGAAAATTGTTTTTAAATATTAGAACAGTTGTTTAAATTATAATACAATTTAAATAATAGTTGGAAAAAAATTCATAACAAAAAAATAATGTAGAAGTCTGTTTTACTTTAGAAATAACCAATACATTCGGATGAGAAAAAATAATTTTTAATTTAATAGTAAAGTTCAGCAGCCTTGCTTTTTTGCGGAAGCAAGGCTTTTTTTGTTGACATTACGCATCACAAAATAAAAATAATGAAAGTATTCATCAATAAAAGAATTCCTGAAATAGGGATCAAACTGCTGAAAGAAGCAGGACTCGACGTTAGTATTCCTGAAAATGAAAACCTGTCTCACGAAGAATGGCTGAGCTACTGTAAAGATACCGATGCAATTCTCAACGTTGGACATCATACTTTTGATAAAGATTTTTTTGAAGAATGTTCCAATGTAAAGGCAATTGCTCTATATTCTGTAGGTTTTGACCATGTTGATATTGCGGCTGCCAACCAGGGAAATGTGCCGGTTGGAAATACACCCGATGTATTGAGCAAAGCGACTTCAGATGTTGCTTTTCTTCTGATGCAGTCGGTGGCAAGAAGAGCTTCCTACAATTTTCAGAAGGTTAAAGAAGGAAACTGGGGCGATTTTGATCCATTGCATGCCTTAGGACAGGAATTATACGGGAAGACGCTGGGTATTTTCGGATTGGGCAGAATCGGTTTCGAAATGGCCAAAAAAGCTCAGAAAGCTTTTGATATGAATATCATCTATCATAACAGACATCGTAATGAAGAGGCAGAAAATGAGCTTAATGCAACATATGTTTCGTTTGATGAGCTTGTAGAACAATCCGATGTTTTAAGTATTCATGCTAATTTTACTCCGGACCATAAAGATCTTTTCAACCGCTCGGTTTTTGAAAAAATGAAACCTAATTCTATTTTTATCAATACGGCAAGAGGCGGTTTTCATCAGCAGACCGATCTGTATGACGCTTTAGTGGCAAGAGAAATTTGGGGAGCAGGGCTGGATGTCACCAATCCGGAGCCGATGATGAAAGATGATCCTATTTTAGGACTTTCCAATGTATGTGTATTGCCGCATATAGGTTCAGCTACCATGGAAGCCCGGGACGGAATGGCTAGAATTGCCGCTGAAAATATCATTGCTTTTTCAAAAGGTGAACAAATGCCTCATTGTGTCAATCCGGATGTGTATGGTAATTAGATAGTAGATGTTAGATTTCAGATTTCAGACATCAGATTTTAGATCTGAGGGTTGAAGTTAGCGGATAATATTAGATTAATTCTCCAATTCTCTTGTTGAAAATATTCTGGTGCTGATCTGGATTAAACTGACAGCCGCAAGTAAAAATATAACTGCAAATTTATATTTCAAGATCATAGAAAATAGCACTGCACATTGTTCTTCACTGAAAAAAACAGCGGAGAAACCTAATGTCATCGCAATCAGAACTGATGCTAAAGAATAGAGCTTTACAGTAACTTTACGTTGCTGTTTAGCTTCAATTTTTCTGATGATCTGATGAGAAAATCCCAGTGAGAATCCTGCATCCGGAGACTTTTCCAATGCATCATAGAGGAATTCATAGGTTTCCAGATCCTTTTCCGGAATAATCGTATTATCCTCCTCATGACCTGGGAATTGCTGAAGTATTTTGTCTTTACGGGTATCCATCTTTTTCAAGTTTTGCTTTTAATAATTTTCGGGCTCTGAATAAATATCCTTTTATTGTTCCTTCAGGAAATTGAGTGATATTCTGAATCTCCTGAATACTGAACTCATCCAGATGATACAGCGTAATCACCGTTCTGTACTGCAACGGAAGTTCACTGATCAGTCTGTTGATGTATGCATCAAATTCCTTTCCTATAAGCTTTGTTTCCGGGGTTTCAGACGCGAACTGAAAATCCGAATTTTCATCAATCGTATCAAAATAATGCCTTGAATTTTTCTTTATATAATTAAGGGCTACATGATAAGTGATCCTGGCAATCCATGTAGAAAGTTTGGATTCTCTTTTAAAACTTTTAAGATTATTGAATACCTTAATAAAAACTTCCTGTCCCACATCCTCTATATCTTCATCATTGCTCAATATTCTGTTCAGGATAGAATACACCAGATTCTGATATTGCTTTACAATATGCTGGAAAGCACTGAGGTTTCCCTTCAGAACATCGTTAATGGTTTTTTCTTCATCGAACATATCCTATTAGACCATTTTTTTTTCTTTAGGTTACAACTTTCTAATATATTGTAATTTTTGTAACCTTCACCTATGGAATGTTGTCTATTGGCTAAATAGAAATCAAAATGAAAAATCTGGCACCCTTTATCGTCATGATCGCCATACTCATCGCTGTCTCCGTCATGATCGTGGTGATCACGAATTATAATCTGAAAAAAAAGATACTCAATAAAGAACATCTTGATGATAAAATGTTTGTGATCCTCAACAACCTTACCGGATTTAATTCCGAAATGCTGAAATGGGGAATCATTTTACTGTTTGGCGGAACAGGTCTTATCGTACTGGAATTTCTTCCGCACGATGAAAATACGCCGCTTCCTTATGGAGTGATGACGGTCTTTGTCGCACTCGGTTTTCTTACCTATTATTTCATGATGAAAAATCAGAAGAAATAATTTTCCTACTCCTATAAATCAATATAAATCCCGGATTTTTTAAAAAGACAGAACCACTGTCCCGGGATTCTTATGCCCATAACCCAACCTATTATGAAAACAGTATATGTACTTTCATGGCTTGCATGCGCCTTTATAACAGGCAATACAGCTGCTCAGGAATCAACTTCCGGAACGGTAAAAGATTCCGTTTCCAACATAAAAGCGGTCGTTATCAATGTAAAGAAACCTCTTATTAAAAATAAAATTGACGGCTTGGTGTATAACGTACAGGCAGATCCGGAAA
>Ga0153980_1000525_pt1 | contig 17439 bp, 15 predicted proteins | sample TSGA064MetaG_FD_104722 | JGI IMG/M metagenome (GOLD analysis project Ga0153980, IMG submission 104722) | Attine ant fungus gardens microbial communities from Georgia, USA - TSGA064 MetaG | ecosystem: Host-associated > Fungi > Mycelium > Unclassified | place: USA: Georgia, Magnolia Springs State... | reverse complement strand
CGTTAATGTCTCTCTTGGCTTCCTCATAAATTCTTTTTCCTGATTCATGAGTGACTGTTCCAGTAGTTCCTTTAATATCTCTTTTAGCATCTGCATAAGTATTTTCTGGTGTTCCCTTAGTGTGCTTGTCTATTGTGTACATAAGACTATTAATTTGTTGAGAACCCAAGCCCTGTCCCTGCGACCAATTACTAGAACTTTGTCCCCAGCCAGTACTGCTTTGTCCATAATTAAATGGGGTATGTTTATCATTACCTTTTCCTTTTTTATCCATTATACTTCTTCCTCTCGTATAGTAATTTCTATCTCTTTACACTAATAACTCCCATCAACAGCCCAAAAAGCCACATGAAATTTAAATTAACGTAAAAAAAATACCCTAATCCATTGGACTAGGGTTTTAAGCATATTAAACGAGGAGCCCACGCATCCACTCCCCTTAAGTGCAAGCCGAAGCTGTGTGCTGCCGTTGATTTAATTATAACATATTTAAGGTCTTATTAACTTACCTTGTTGTAATAGATTTAACAGTTGTATATTTTGTTGTTCTGTCCCGGTATAGTTGCTGATCCCGTTAGCTCTTGCAATGCGCTCACGATTGGTAAAGCTTGAATCGACTCCAATTGAATTAAGGGTGTTCACAATGGAGCCTCCAACAGGATTCGTAGCTGGATAATAGCTCACGCTGCTTGATGAGTCATTTGGATTAATCCAAGACCCTGGTGTGGCTTGTGTATGGGTCACATTAATCATTCCTTGGCTTGTATTAAAGATATAGTAGGTACCTGGTTGGACAGTCGTTCTGGGGTTTACACTATTTAAGGCATCAGCGGCGGTTAAATAACCTGGTGTGGCTTGCGTGACCGTGTGACGATCTCCTCCTTGACTACTGCCGCTACCTCCACCGCTCGCAGTTAATCCTAAGTACTCCGCAATCCCTTTTGTATGGGTTTCAGCCACACTTTGAACAAAGGTTGATTGATTAAAATTGAGGATTTCGGAATTGGACATAAATAAATTTTCGGTCAAAATGGCTGGCATATTTGTCTCTCTCAATACGGCGAAGTTAGCCCGTTTTTTGCCTCGATTTCTTAATCCTCTTGAGGTGTAAAACCCAGATAAGTGTCGATGCATCACGTCTTGTAATCGAGTGGTATTTGTGTTGACGGTACCATTAAAAATATAGTCTTCGTACCCATTTGCGCTGGGATCCGAAAAACTGTTACAGTGGACACTGACAAAGACATCTGCTTGAGCGTTGTTAGCCTGTCTGGATCGAGTCGCTAAATCAACAAAATTATCGGTCGTGCGAGTGTAGCGCACATTCACGTTGTGGTAATTTGCTAGTAAATAATTACCTATTCGATTGGTTAAGTCTAATACAATATTCTTTTCTTGTAATCCATTTCCAACTGCTCCGGGGTCTGTTCCTCCATGTCCTGCGTCTAACCATACTATTCTTGTCATATTATTCATCTCCTTTAGTTTAATTACTGATTGCTTACTCTATTTTTGTAAGACATCGATTATTAAATCTTTTAATTTTTGGGGAATGGGTAAACTTATCTTGCTTACATTCTCTAATATGGATAAGAGTTCATTAGCTAGGTACTATTAATAGAACATCTAACCCCAAAAATAATGGTAATGTTCATAATTTAAATTAAATAATAGTCAAAAGAATTGTGGTATATTTAAAAGTGGTAAATAATGTTAATGTAATTTATATAAGATTTTTTTATCGTTTATTTTGGGGTAGTTATAAAAGATACCTCATTGCTATTAAACATAGTTAGTTAATTTTTTTATAAAATATTCTTGACTTGGAGTTAACTTTAACATGTAGAATAATATAGAAAGACAAAAAGCCGTATTTATCCAAATTTAGTTTAAATTGACTAAGTTTTTAGTAGAAGGCTTAAAGAGGAGGAAGACATACATGAATTATTGTATTTTAGACGAGGTTAATTCCCCGGAAGATTTAAAAAAACTTAACAAAGACCAATTACTTTTATTAGCAAGTGAGATTAGAGAGATTATTATTAAAAAAGTTAGCCAAACAGGTGGGCATTTCGGACCTAATTTAGGAATGGTTGAAGCAACAATTGCTTTACATTATATTTACAACTCGCCTGTGGATAAGATCGTTTATGATGTTTCTCATCAATGCTATCCTCATAAGATGTTAACGGGTCGTAAGCATGGGTTTATAGATCCCAATGAATTTGGAAATATTACAGGGTACACGGCACCACGAGAAAGCGAGCATGATTTTTTTACAGTTGGTCATACTTCAACGTCTGTTAGTTTAGCGTGCGGATTAGCGAAAGCTCGGGATATTAAAGGAGCTAATGAAAATATTATTGCCGTCATTGGTGATGGCTCTTTAAGCGGTGGTGAGGCTTATGAAGGCCTGAACAATGCAGCGGCTTCAGGAAAAAACTTTATTGTCTTGGTTAATGATAACGACATGTCCATTGCTACAAATTATGGAGGTCTTTATCAAAATTTAGCTGAATTACGTCAATCCAAAGGTCAAGCTAAAAATAATTTCTTTAAGTCATTGGGATTTGATTATGAGTATCTCGACAATGGTCATGACCTAGAGGCATTAATCGAAACTTTTGCAAAAGTGAAGGATACAAACCAACCAGTAGTTATCCATCTAAATACTGTTAAAGGTAAAGGCTATGAAGCTGCAGAATTAAATAAAGAGAAATTTCATTATACCGGTCCCTTTACGATAGAAACAGGAGCTTCTTTGTGGACCGCAACTGCTGAAAATTACGGTCAAATAACAGATGACTTTTTGTGTGAAAAGGCAGCTAGTGATAAACGAGTGGTGGGGATTTCACCTGGAACGCCGATGGCCGGATTTAATGAGTTTCGCTACAAGTTTCCAGAACAATTCATGGATGTGGGGATTGCTGAAGAACACGCCATTGCCTTAGCCTCAGGGATTGCTTCGCAAGGTGGCAAACCAGTGGTTAGTGTTTATAGCTCTTTTATTCAAAGAGCCTACGATCAACTATCTCAAGATTTAGCTATTAATCAAAATCCTGCTTTGATCCTTGTTCAAGGGGGTGGAATCACGGGGACGGATGTGACCCATTTAGGGGTGTTTGATATTCCCTTGATTTCCAACATTCCTAATATTGTTTATTTGGCACCTACTAGTAAAGAAGAGTATTTGGCTATGGTGGAATGGGCTCTGGAACAAGAGGTACATCCAGTTGCCATTAGAGTCCCTAGCACGGTGATGACAACAGGAGCTAAAATACAAGCTGATTTTTCCAAATTAAATACTTATCAAAAAGATTATGCAGGTAGCAAAGTTGCGATTCTCGGGTTAGGAAACTTTTACTTTTTAGGACAACTTGTTCAGCAGAAATTGCGTGAGGAACTAGGAATTGATGCCACGTTAATTAATCCACGCTTTACCACTGGAATCGATACTCAAATGTTAACAGATTTACAAGCCGATCATGAAGTTGTGATCACGTTGGAAGACGGGGTACTAGACGGTGGTTTCGGAGAAAAGATTGCTCGCTTCTATGGAGATAAAGCGATGAAAGTCCTTAACTTTGGAGCCAGAAAAGAATTTACTGATCGAGTGCCAGTAACGGAATTGTATGAACGTTATCATTTGACTGAAGCACACATTGTAGCAGATATTAAAAAAACATTAGAAAACTAGAAAAAAGCTGGGACAAAAGTCCTAGCCTTTTTTATCGTTAGAATACGTATTAACTCTCTATATCGGTTAAGCTAAACGATTCACATTGGTGTGGAACCGGCATTAAAGCCTGAATTACAATTAAAATGTTTCTATTTCTCATAAGCCTGATTAATTCCCGCTTTCATAGCTTGGATATAGTTACTGACGTAAGGTACACAACTTTCTCCATGTTTAGCCATTAGCTTGACAATGGCACTTCCTACAATGGCACCGTCAGAAATAAGTGCTATCTCCCGTGCTTGTTTAGGAGTTGCAATGCCGAAACCGATTGCGCAGGGAAGATTTGCAACTTCTTTTACATGAGATACCATCTCCTTAAGATTGGTTTCAATCTGGCTTCTAACTCCTGTAACTCCCATAGAGGATACGCAGTAAACGAATCCCTCTGCCTCTTTGGCAATCATCTTGATTCTTTGATGAGAAGTCGGAGCAATGAGCGAAATAATCTCAACGTCAAGTGCTTGACAGATTGAGCTTAATTCTTTTTTTTCTTCAAAAGGCATATCGGGAATGATTAAGCCCTCAACGCCGCATTTTGCACATTCCTTTATAAATCTTTCTTTTCCATAGGTATAAATAGGGTTCAAGTATGTGAGAAAGACGATGGGAATCTTTACTGCTGAACGTACTTCACTTACCATCTTAAAGATTTTATCAGTGGTGGTTCCGTTTTTTAGCGCTCTTTCATTAGCAGCTTGAATAATGATACCCTCTGCTATAGGATCAGAAAAAGGAATCCCAATTTCAATTAAATCTGCTCCAGCCTTTTCCATTGCCGGAAGCAGTGCTTTTGTGGTTTCAAGCGTTGGATCCCCTCCAGTCACAAACGCAATTAACGCTTTTTTGTGACTAAAGGCTCGGCTCACCCCTCCTAATGAATGTTTATTCGTCATCATAAAGATTTACCCCCTTGTATCTGGCGATGGCAGCCACATCTTTGTCTCCTCGACCAGACAAGGTTATGACGATAATATCATCTCGGGTCATGGTCGGAGCTAACTTTCGAGCATAGGCGATAGCATGGGCGCTTTCAATAGCTGGAATAATCCCTTCGATGCGTGCAAGGTATTCAAAGGCAGCTACTGCTTCGTCATCTGTTACCGCTACGTATTCGGCTCTGTTTTTATCTTTTAGATAAGCGTGTTCAGGCCCAATTCCAGGATAGTCAAGTCCCGCTGAAATGGAATGGACAGGGGCGATTTGGCCATAGTTATCTTGGCAAAAATAAGATTTCATGCCGTGGAATATGCCGACGGTTCCATTGGTAATGGTGGCCGCATTTTTATCTGTCTCAACCCCGTGACCAGCAGCTTCGCAACCAATCAGGCGTACCTCTTTATCTTTAATAAATTCATAAAATGTCCCCATGGCATTGCTTCCCCCTCCGACACAAGCGATAACGGCTGTCGGCAGTTTCTTTTCTTGCTGTAGTAGCTGTAATTTGATTTCAGCCCCAATAACTTTTTGGTAATCTCTTACGAGAGTGGGGAAAGGGTGTGGGCCCATAACGGAGCCTAAGACATAGTGGGTATCTTCCACACGTCGGGTCCATTCACGAAGTGTCTCGTTTACAGCGTCCTTTAAGGTCTGGGTTCCACTCGTTACAGGGTGGACAATAGCACCCAATAATTCCATGCGAAAAACATTTAAAGCTTGACGTTCTGTATCAATTTTCCCCATAAATATTTCACACTCTAAATCCATAAGCGCCGCTGCCGTAGCGGTTGCGACACCGTGCTGACCCGCACCGGTTTCTGCAATGACTCGCTTTTTCCCCATTTTTTTAGCGAGAAGGACTTGACCTAAAACATTGTTGATTTTATGGGAGCCAGTGTGATTTAAATCTTCTCTTTTTAAATAAATTTTGGCACCTCCTAACTCCTCAGTCATTCGCTTAGCTTCGTATAAAAGTGAGGGACGGCCAGCATAATTTTCTAATAAGTCTTTGAGCTCTTCTTTAAAGCCGAAATTATTTTGATAAAATTCGTAGGCTTGTTCTAATTCTAATACGGTATTCATCAGCGTTTCTGGGATATATTGGCCTCCGTAAATACCGAATTTACGCTTTTCTTCCATCTTAATTCTCCTTTCTAACCGCTTCAATAAAAGCAGCGATTTTTTCTATATCTTTATAGCCGTTGGTTTCCACCTTACTACTTACGTCTAGGCAATAAGGGGCGTGATTTTTAATGGCAGCTGAAATACGATCAACACTTAAGCCCCCAGCTAGAAAATAAGGTTTTATTGCGGTGGGAATAAAGCGCCAATTAAAAGACATTCCCGAACCACCCATATCTGTGTGGTGATAAGCATCCAATAATAAATAGTCTACAGGCAGTAAAGAGGCAGCGAGTATATCTTCACTGCTTCTAACTCGAACTGCTTTAATAATGGTGGCAGTCGTCTTTGCTTTTAAGGCTTGAATATAGGAGGCATTCTCAGTACCATGAAGTTGAATGAAATCTATGGTTTTGTCATAAACAAGTGATAAAATTGTCTCTTGTGGGGCATCCACAAAGACTCCCACTGCTTTAATTTCTGGTTTCAACAATGCTTTTAGCCCTTTAGCTTGTTTAGCAGTAACGGATCGCTTGCTTTTAGCCAAGACAAATCCGATAAAATCAGGCAGATATTCATTAACAGCTAGGATATCTTCTGGTCGCTTTAGACCGCAGATTTTGACTTTAGTCATGGCGTCAGTCCCCTTAGTTGATGAAGGGTTGCCAGCTTATTGTGACTGCGCATTAAGATTTCTCCGATTAAAACGCCATTCACTCGAGCTGCTCTTAAAAGTTCAATATCCGCTGCTGTTTTAATGCCACTTTCAGCAATAAAAGGAATGCTTTCAGGAACTAAATTTCTCAAGCGAATGCAGGTTTGTAAATCCACTTGGAAAGTTGTCAAATCCCGGTTATTAACGCCTATTAGCCTGCTCTCTGCTTTCAGTGCTTGTTCCACTTCTGTTTCATCGTGAGCTTCCACCAAAGCGGAAAGACCTAACTCGTGGCAAATGGCTAAATACTCTTTCATTTGTGACAGGTCCAAGATGGTGCCAATTAGTAAAATAGCAGCAGCTCCTAACACTTTAGCTTCATAAATTTGATATGGATCAAGGATAAAATCTTTGCGAATAACGGGAATGGCAACAGTGTTAGCTATTTCTTGTAAGTGGATGTCATGCCCTTTAAAGTAAATGGGCTCTGTTAAGACGGAAATTGCTGTAGCTCCTGCTGCAACATATTCTTTGGCAATCTTTAAATGTGAAAATTTAGGATCGATTAACCCTTTTGAAGGAGAAGCTTTTTTAACTTCACAGATAAAGGATAGCTCAGTTCCAGCTAGAGCTTTTTCAAACTGAAAAGTTGAATCTTTAGGTAAAGCCTCTGCTTCACGGCGAAGAGATGAGTAAGAGCGGCGGTTTTTTTTCTGGTCGACTCGTTCTTTTGTCGATGCTACCAAGGTATTTAAAATCATGGGCTTCCTCCTTAATTAAATTGACGAGTAGCGGTGATAAACTGTTCTAGTTGTCTTTTAGCTCGCCCACTATCTAACATCTCTTTTGCAATCTCGATACAGTCTTCAATCGCGGTTCCATCCCGACCTAAGTAAATGCTAAGAGCTGCATTTAAAACGACAATATCTCGCTTGGGCCCTTTTTGACCCGCTAAGATTTCATGGGCAATGCTTGCATTTACCACTGAATCACCACCTGTTAACGCTTCAGCATGACACTTGTTAAAGCCGTAATCTTCAGGATTCAGAAGATAGCTACTAAAAGAACCGTTGTCAATTTCACAAATCAGGCTGTCATCACAGATGGTGACTTCATCAAGCCCATCTTTGCCATGGACCACGAGCGCTCTTTTGACCCCTAAATTGGCTAGAACTTTTGCTAGGGGAAGTACTAGACTTTCATCGTAAACGCCTAGAAGTTGCAGGGTGGCGCCAGCAGGATTAGCTAAAGGTCCCAAAATATTAAAGATGGTCCGAACGCCTAGCTCCCGTCTAACAGGCGCAGCGTACTTCATTGAAGCGTGGTAGGTGGGAGCAAACATAAAGCACATGCCGCAATCTTTTAATACTTTTTTATTTTGCAGAGCGGTTAATTCTAGCTGAACCCCGAGTTCTTCTAAAAGATCAGCGGCTCCACACTTACTGGAAACGCTGCGGTTTCCGTGTTTGGCAACAGGGATTCCTGCTGCTGCCACGATAAAAGATGAGACGGTAGAAATATTAAAAGTAAAGGCACCATCACCACCTGTACCCACGATATCGATCACATCGACTTCGGGATTAAATTTGGTGCAATGCTCTCTCATAATCGTTGCACAGGCAGTGATGTTATCAATGGTTTCACCGTGTATCTTGAGCGCTGTTAGAAAAGCGGCGATTTGGGCATGGGTCGCTTCTCCGGACATGATTTCCTTCATGACCACTTTTGTCATGTCATAAGAAACATCGTGGTTTTCGGTTAATAAACGAATAGCTTCTGTAATCATTTTCAAACTCCTTTCTCCATTTAGTTAGTGATTTTTAAAAAATTGGTAATCATCGTTTCTCCGTCAGGTGTTAGAATGGATTCGGGGTGGAACTGCAATCCGAAGAGGGGAAATTCCCGATGCTTAACTGCCATGATCTCCCCGTTTGCGGTCTCTCTGGCTATTACGTCTAACTCAGCTGGCATCGTTTGCGGATCGGCCACTAGGGAATGATAACGAGCCCCTTTGATGACTTTGGGAAGCCTTTTAAATAGATTGAGTTGATTGTCAATTTCAATAGCACTTTGCTTACCGTGCATCAGGTGCTTGGCGTGTGTTATTTTAGCTCCAAACACTTCGCAAATGGCTTGATGACCGAGGCAGACACCTAAAATGGGAATCTGTTTCTTGAATTGGGCGATCACTGCTTCGCTAATACCAGCATCAGCAGGAAATCCTGGTCCGGGTGAGATGATGAGATGCGACGGATTTAAGGTAGTTATTTCTGATAGGGTCATTTGATCATTTCTTACCACCGTAATCTCTTGGGTGATTTTACCGCAAGCTTGAACTAAGTTATAAGAAAAGCTGTCATAATTATCAATTAATAGTATCATTAGCTGTTCACCTCTTTCGCCTTTTTGAGGGCATTGATAATGGCGGCTGCTTTATTACCACTTTCTAAGTACTCCTTATAGGGATCGCTATCAGCTACTATGCCGCTCCCAGCTTGGACGTAAACCGTTTGATCTTTTTTAATAGCCATGCGAATGGCAATACAAGTATCCATATTTCCAGCGAAATCAAGATATCCTACAGCGCCTCCATAAATCCCTCTTGCAGTAGGTTCTAGTTGATTAATGATTTCACAAGCTCTAATTTTCGGGGCGCCAGAAAGGGTTCCAGCAGGGAGCATCACCTCAATGGCATCAAGAGCATCCTTATCATCTCTGATTTGCCCGCAAACCACAGAAGCGATGTGCATCACTCTTGAATAGCGATGAATTTCCTTGTATGCTTCCACTTTAACAGTTGCATACTGAGAAATTTTGCCAATATCGTTTCGAGCAAGATCCACCAGCATATTGTGTTCAGCTAATTCCTTAACGTCTGCTAATAATTCTTTTTCAAGAGCTTGGTCGTGCTCAAAAGTTGTTCCCCTAGGCCTGGTTCCGGCTACAGGGTAGGTTGCTAGCTTCCCGTCTTGTAATTTGATCAGAGTTTCTGGAGAGGTTCCCGTATATTGCACATCTTCCATTTGAATGAGAAACATATATGGAGCTGGATTAGTGGTACGCAAGACTCTGTAAACATTGATCAAGCTGGAGTTAAAAGGAGCTTTGAATCTTCTGGATAGCACCCCTTGAAAAATATCGCCGTTAAAAATATATTGTTGTGCTTTTTGGACTAGCTGACAAAATTCTGTCTCTGAAAGATTGGAAGTAAATTCGAGATCATCATCCATTTGCTCAACTGGGAAGGAAATAGGACGATTAATCAACTCGATGATTTCATCAATTTTTTGGCAAGCTTTTTTATAGCCGTCTGCGCCTTCTGCCAGCTTCATGTTAGCAATCACCACTATTTTTTGCTTTAAATGGTCATAAGCAATGACTTTATCAAACAGCATCAGGTCAAAATCGTTAAAATCACTTTTTTTTAAGCTTAAGCTTGGTTCAGCATAGCCAAACATTTCATAGGAAAAGTGACCCACAAATCCTCCCATAAAGGTTGGTACTTCTGGTAAGGAAGGCGATTGGTAATCTTTCAATACGGTGCGAAGAATTTCCAATGGTTTAGATGTTTTAACTTGTTTTTCAATGTTTCCTTTCAATGTGACGATGCCATTTCGACAACGAGCCGTCACCACAGGATCAAATCCGAGAAAGGAATATCGTCCCCAGCGATTTCCTCCTTCAACGCTTTCCAAGAGATAATACGCCTTGCTGATGGTCGCTATTTTTCTCAACAGCGTGATGGGGGTCATAATGTCGCCATAAATTTCTCGACAGATGGGAACTAAGGTGTAAGGTTGCTGAAAGCTAGTGGCTTCTTGTAAATTAGGTTGATACATAGAGATTCCCCCTTTATCATAAATTTTTGATAATAAAAAAAGCTTTCATCCCTGTTTAAGGGACAAAAGCTAATAACTTCTGCGATACCACCCAAATTAGCGAAAATTCGCTCACTCGTCTTACATACTAACATATGCACTCTACTGATAACGGACAGAGTTCCCGTTAGCGCCTACTCTCCTATTGGATTTAGGGCTACCCTCACAAGGCCATTCAATAAAATCTGTGTCGCTGCTTCACACCTACCAACAGCTCTCTGGAGGACACGGGATTCTATCTACTCATCTTGCTCTTCGGTTTTAAATTTTGTTTGTTGTTATTCATTATAGGAGCCTACTCATTTAAAGTCAACTATTTTTTGAAAAAAAATTTTTTTTTTAGCTGTAGTAAGGGAATCGAGTCATAGTGTTAACGATTAATCTATAAGCAACATATTAAGAATGGATTTAGCTATTAAGGAAGATGGAATCCTAGTAAAAAGGAACTATTTAGATGATTGCTGCTGGAACCAGCGAGATGGAAAAACGGTCGGCCAATATTCACGTTGAACCAATTAACGAAGAAAAAGGTACGATAAACAGAATCCAAAAAAAATCATGTAAAGAGTATCAAAAAGTGATTAAAAAAAAGACAATGAAGACTGTTATGATAGAAAGATAATTTTTAAAGTAGCCTGTACAAGATATTTAATCAGAATAATAGTGGCAAAGGTTATACTAGCTAAAATATAAACGCTTATAAATTATAAATTTTTTTAATGAATAAAAAAAAATAGTGATGAGGGAAATGGCGCGTTTCATTTTAAATATGAGCGATCTATGATAAAATGATAGTAAAATTAAGATCAAGGATAAGCAGGTAAAAAAGGAGGAATGATGAAGGAATGAAAAAAAGGAATCCGTTTAACTGCATCGTTAGAGTCATAGCCATCATAATGCTTTTATTGGTTACAACTGAAGCAGGTAAGTTTCAAGGTGTTTTAGCGGAAGCTTTACCTGATGTCAACATTACCATTTTACACACCAATGATCTTCACGGTCGAGTTGAAGAAGGAATTGGATTTGCCAGGCTTGCCACATGGGTCCAAAATTTCCGTGAAGAAAATCCTCATACCTTATTATTAGATGCTGGGGATACTGTTCACGGTTTACCCATTGCCACCTTATTTCAAGGGGAAAGTATCATTCGCTTGATGAATGCTGTTGGCTATGACGCGATGGTTGCCGGTAACCATGACTTTAACTACGGCTGGGAACGGCTAGTGGCTTTAGATCAAATGGCAAATTTTCCGATTATGGGTGCTAATATCATCAATGAGGCGGGAGAAACGATTTTAACTCCTTATGAAATAAAAGAAGTCGGAGGCGTTAAAATCGGGATTTTTTCATTGTCAACGCCAGAAACAGCCTTAAAAACGCATCCCAAAAATGTAGCAGGTTTAACGTTTACGGACCCTGTCACAGTGGCAACTGAGATGGTTAATCTTTTAGAGCCACAAGTAGACTTAATTATCGCTTTAGGCCACTTAGGAACAGATCAAGAAAGTGAGCCTTATACGAGTATTCAAGTGATCCAAGCTGTACCTGGAATCGATTTATTCGTAGATGGTCACTGTCATACCGAATTTTCTAGTGGGATGTTAATTAATGAGACTTTACTGGTGAGCACGGGTGAGCATGGGAATAATCTAGGTGTCGTTCAATTAGTGGTGGAAGAAGGAGGACTTGTTGCAGCAGAAGCTAGCTTAATTAATGCTACAGAGATGAGTGTCGCCGAAGATGAAGGCGTGAAAGCGATGATTGCGCAGCTTAATCAAGAAGTTCAAACCATTGGTGCTGAAGTGATTGGCAACACATCGGTTCACTTAGAAGGAGCCCGCGATCTTGTCCGAACATCAGAAACGAATCTTGGAAATTTAGTGACCGATGTCTTTTTAGACGTAACAGGAGCGGACATTGCTTTAACCAATGGTGGCGGTATTCGTGATTCCATCGCAGCAGGTGCAATTACGAAAGGGGACATCATAAGAGTCTTTCCTTTTGGAAATTCTATTGAAGTCAAAAGAGTAACGGGTCAAGACATTAAAGAAGCACTAGAGCATGGTACTAGAACTTATCCAGAACCAAGTGGGGCTTTTCCTCAAGTAGCAGGGTTAACCTTTGTGATTGATGTCTCTCGTCCAGAAGGCGATCGGGTCGTTGAGGTTATGGTTGGCAGCGAACCCTTAGATTTAGAAAAAGAGTACACGTTAGCGACTAATGATTTTGTAGCAGCAGGTGGCGATGGCTACCACATGATTGCAACGACTCCGACCCTTCACCAAATGATGACCATGGATGAAGCCCTTATTGAATATATAAGGGAACGCGGAGAACTTACTCCCGTGGTAGAAGGACGGATTACAGTTCGTGACGGCTTACTTGAACCGAGCCCAGAGCCAATTCCTGAGCCGGATCCTGATTCAGAGCCTCAACCCCAGCCAAAACCAACTCCTGAACCGGGGTCAGATCCACAACCCGAACTTGAAGCTACCCCCGAACCGGACCTTGATCCAGAGCTTGAGACAGTTCAAATTCTTCCTGATAGATTACCTGATACGGGTCAAGGTGCGAGAATCATCATGCCTATTATAGGTATAATACTAATTTTAATAGGGATAGTTCTTTATCTTAAACGAAAAAATAAAAAAGAAGACTAAGATCAGAGGAATACATTGATGATTCAAATTAAAGTAAACACTAAAATAAACAAAAACTTCTGGACACTGAGCAATGACTTCCGAAAGTTGAACCTAAGATTCAACGTTTGGAGGTCACTTTTTTATACGACAAAAAAAAACGATGAGGTCTGCTTAACGAATTAAATAATGCAACTATTGTGGAGTAATCAAAAAAGGTGAGTGATTTTACAAGGTCATCCAAAGCAAGCACATTAAGCTTTTTAAGCTGTAATACTAATGAGGGTGCTAATCAAGGGAATGTGTCATTTTTTAAGAAAATCTTAAGAAATATAAAAACATTTATGTAAGTTTTACGTTCTATACTTTTAATAAATGAGAGAGGAGAGCGTCTTGAAAAGAAAAATTATTATTTTAATTGGTATGTTCATAGGATTTATTGCTTTTATATATAGAAGGGATTTAGTAATCCCTCAAGTGATAACCGCTCAATCAGATACTAATAGCTGGCGGGCTACTTATACCACTCCTACCTTGTTCCATCAAACAGGAAAGCTGCAGCTTAACTGGGATAATAGCGAGGGTGAAATTCTTGAAGTGATCCTCACTATGAACCAAAATGGAAGAGTGGTTTCAACATCCGAAGGTCCAATTTTAGAAACTATAAATTTAAAGTTTTCCAAAGATCATGAATTTCTCAAGTTAGGAACTGTCCGCCTTAAACAAAATGATCACATGTCTTTATTTATTAGTAGGAAAGAATTTGGACAAATATAAAGCGAAACCATTTATTTTGCAAATTCACAAGATTTTAAGCCGTTAGAGTCTGAATTTCTCCAGTTTTTCGTCATTTATTAACAAATTTCATCATCATTCATAAAATACATGTTGAGTATTGTTTACTTTTAGTCCTTGAGCCATTAAAATATAGAAGAAATGATCAAATAATGGGAGAGAAAATGATGAATAAATGTAGAGAATGTGGAGCCTCTTTGACCGATATAATATGTAGCTATTGCGATATAGTGAATATTTATATCTATTTAAATTTCCTCAATCTGTTCCTGAGAAACAGGTTGAACCAACCTTGCAAATAACTCAGGAGGATCCAAGCCCAGCTGTGAATCCTGAAGACACCATTTTTGGGCTTGTTGTTAAGCTTTTAGTTTGCATTTTTTTCGTCATTTTTGGATCATTACTTTTATAAAGGACGAGCTAAGATGGAAATTTTATATGCATTTACATTTGGTTTCTTTCTCATAACACTTTTTTCTGGTTTCTTTTTCATAGATTTTTTTGCTTTTGGTTTTTTAACCATAGGTTGGCTGGTTGATATTATAAAAATCGTTGTTGAAGTCTTCATCCGACTTACTTCATCTTCAAAACGAAGATAAGTGCTGAAGCATAAGTCTTTATAAATTAAATAAAAAAGTTAGAAATCATAAAAAGTTGATTTCTAACTTTTTTTATGATAGGCGTGTAAAGAATACTATTAAAACTGAAAGAGGGGGAGATTAAGGTTAAAAAACGCAATCTCCATTATAAATTCGTGATGATCTATTGGATATGATACCTATAGTATTTAACAAACCTTATCTTAAGTACATTTTGTGAACTCCGCCTACAAGATAATTTCTCCTAAAAAAATCCCAACTATTCAATTAATAACTAGATCTACATCATTCATATTAGTAACAAGATTTTTGATCATTATTTACTCTCAAGAACCAATTCTGGTGGAGACCTTTTTTTAGTTTTCAATAAATTAGAGAACCCTCTTTTTTCTCCTTCACGATCTATTCGAGTTTTTAAAAACAATTCTAAGCGTATAAAAAAGGAGGTGTACCTCTCTGTGACTAAAGCTAATTAATCATTTTGGATACACCCCCATCTTTTAGATATGGCTACAAGTCAATAAAGGCATTTTTATCGAAGATATTCCTCTTTAATAAAGGCACCAGTAGGGCTTAAAATTTTATCTTAATCTTGATCGTTAGATTCTTGTTGTTCTTTTACAGCATTTGTGAGTTTTTCAATTGACGGCTTTAGATTATGCTTTCCAGCATAATTTTCCAGCATTTCTTTTAAGTCAATTCCGACTGTTTCTTTTAAACTCTCTTGAGTAGAAGCCAGCAAATCAGTTGCGTAACCTGTTATTTTATTAGCTCCACCATTTTTACTGCCACCGGTATCAACCACTGTAATTTTATCAATATTGCTTAAAGGAGAAGCAATGGCTTTGGCATACTCTGGCAGCATCTTAATCATCATATCCATAATGGCTGCTTGACCGTACATTTCAAACGCTTCGGCAATCTTTTGTTTCGCTTCGGCTTCAGCTAAACCGCGTAACCTAACAACCTCAGCTTCGGCTTTACCTTGAGCAAGTTCGGCTTCTGCTTTTGCGTTTCCTTGAGCTTTTAATTGTTCTGCTTTTGCTTCGGCTTCGGCTAAACCGCGCAATCTAATGACCTCCGCATCGGCTTTACCTTGAGCTAATTCTGACTCAGCTTTAGCACTCCCTTGAGCTCTTAACTGTTGGGATTCCGCCTCTGCCAATGTTGTAATTTGATACTGACGGGCTTCAGCATCCGCTTTTTTCTTCGCTTTCTCAGCTAAGACGGCTTGCTCGGCTGCGTAGCGTTCTGCATCGGCTTTTTTCTTCACTTCGGAATCATATTGTTTTTCACGTCTTAATATTTCTTTTTCTTCTAATTCAATTTGTTTCTGGCGTTCAATAATTTCTATTTGCATTTCTTGTTCCTTCACTTCTTGAGAAGCTTTGGCTTTTTCTAGAGTGTAGGCTTGATCGGCTCGAGCTTTGGCTATTTCTTGTTCTTGACGGTATTCAGCCATTTTCAATTGGTTAATCTTTTCCGCTTCTGCAATTTCAGTTGCTCTTTCAAGCTCTTCACGCTTCGCTTCTTTTGTGGCTTTTGCTCGTTCAATTCGCGTTTCTTTTTCAGCAATGGCAGTGGCAATATCCGCATCTCGTTTGACCTGGGCGATCCGAGGTTTTCCTAAAGATTCTAAATACCCTTTTTCGTCGCGAACATCTTTAATAGTAAAAGAGACAATCACGAGTCCCATCTTAGCTAAATCTTGTGAAGCAACACGCTGCACTTCTTGCGAAAATTTATCACGGTTTTTATAAATCTCCTCAACAGTCATGGTTCCTAATATTGAGCGTAAGTGACCTTCTAATACTTCTTTCGCTTCATGTTCTAGCTCTGATTTCGCTTTACCTAAAAACTGTTCAGCAGCCGTCATAATTTCTTCAACAGAACTGCCAATTTTAATAATACTAGTTCCATCAGCCATAACGGGAACCCCTTGTTCCGTATACACCTCTGGTGTCGATACATCTAGCTTAATGGACAATAAGCTAAGAGGTTTCGCTTGTTGAAAGACGGGTAAGACAAAGGCGCCACCCCCGCGAATAATCTTTATTTTATTGCCTGAACTATCGACGTGAACATTTTTACCACCTAAATAACTACCCGTAATAATTAAAGCTTCATCGGGTCCTGCTGTTTTATACTTGACAATAAAAACAGTTAGCAAAATAATAAAAATAAATAGAACGATGATGATAACTAATAAGCTCCCATATTCCATTAATGAATCCATCTAATCACTCCCTCTTTAATTTTTTTTTAAGTTATAATTGATCGGCTTGTAAGGAACGACTTTAGCTACTCGATCGGTTATTTCCATGATCATCACAGTCGTTCCAGCCATAATCACTTCATTTTCTAGACTTGTTGCTGTCTTTGGGATAGAACCCGTTTCATTTCTTATTAAAATCTCACCAAATCCATCAATTGGAATTGTTGTAATAACTGTTGCGACCATTCCTTCCAAGGATTTTTCTTCAAATGACAGAGACTGTTGAGCTCCCTTCAATGGAATCAGCACAAAATTATACGTTAAAAATGAAAGGAAAAATGAAATAGCTAAAGCTAAGATCAGCACAATAAAACCTTCCAAATCAGTATAAGTCTCTAAAAGATAACCACTAGCCGCAGTAAAGGTCCCAAAAATAAGGAGAATAAAAGGGCTAAAAATCCCGTCTATCTCAAAATCAAGTATTTCTCCTAACAAGGCATATAAAACAGTTAGCCCGCCGCAAATGAGTAGTCCAAAAAAATATAATTGTTCGTATGGATAATCAGCTAACAAATTAAACGTCCCCCCAATCTAATACGTCCGAAGTCGATTATAGGTAAAAGTTTACAACTAATATTATACAATAAATGACATAAAATGCAATGAGTATTCAATCTCTTTGAATGAAGATTTTTAATCAGGACATGATTCCCGATTATTTTTAAAATTTACCTGTTCTTTTTTCCTAAAACTGCGTATACTATATTAAAATGTTAAAACGTGGTATAATATAGGGAAATTTTAAGCATTAAAAAGAGGAAAATGCTAATAATTAATAAATAGAAATAGACATAGAGGAGG
>Ga0153980_1000524_pt1 | contig 17444 bp, 17 predicted proteins | sample TSGA064MetaG_FD_104722 | JGI IMG/M metagenome (GOLD analysis project Ga0153980, IMG submission 104722) | Attine ant fungus gardens microbial communities from Georgia, USA - TSGA064 MetaG | ecosystem: Host-associated > Fungi > Mycelium > Unclassified | place: USA: Georgia, Magnolia Springs State... | reverse complement strand
ACCAGCGTGATCGACGGCATCGCTTTCCAGACCAATATCCTGGCGCTGAACGCCGCGGTGGAAGCAGCGCGTGCGGGCGAGCAGGGCCGTGGCTTTGCCGTGGTTGCCGGTGAAGTACGCAACCTGGCGCAGCGTAGTGCCCAGGCGGCCAAAGAAATTAAGAGTCTGATTGAAGATTCCGTGGCGCGTGTCGATACCGGATCGCAGCAGGTAGAAAGCGCCGGTGAAACGATGGCGGATATCGTCAATGCGGTAACGCGCGTGACCGACATCATGGGCGAAATCGCCTCGGCTTCTGGTGAACAGAGCCGCGGTATTGACCAGATTGGCATTGCGGTTACCGAGATGGACCGCGTAACGCAGCAGAACTCCTCGCTGGTAGAGGAATCTGCCGCTGCCGCTGCGGCGCTGGAAGCGCAGGCCAGCCGACTCAACCAGGCCGTCGCCGTGTTCCGCATTCGTAAAGAGAGCATCGCTCAGGCCGTCAGCAAGCCGCTGCCGGTAAGCACGCCGAAGAAGGCGCAGGCTGCCGCAGTTTCTAACGATAACTGGGAAACGTTCTAAGTAATCACGCGCCGTCGTCTGACGATGACGGCGCGACATTAAAGCATCTTACGCGTGAGAGGGTGTTTTTATGTCGCGGGCAGTAAAAAACAGCGTATTAACGCAATTTTAGCTCAGGAAGTTCGAACTGCTGCCGATAATCAGAGAAGCAATCTGAATGAATCGCCGGGTTAGCGCCCTCAGACAGGGTAAAACACATAACAGAACGCCGCGCTGGTAGTGGAAGCGGCAGCAGCCCCAGGCACGCTCGGGCCGCCCGGATAAGAGGTTTTTACCTTAACGACCGCGCAGGCCACAGGGAAAAATAATGACTTAACCCCTTAATCTGTACCTTGCAGGGTGGATCTGGATGAAAAAATCGACGTTGTTAGCACCGCCGGAAAACGCAACGATGCTGTCACAAATGGTGCAGCGCCTGCCGTTATCCGATACGCACTTTAAGCGTATCAGTCAGTTGATTTATCAGCGGGCTGGCATCGTTCTGGCCGACCACAAGCGCGAGATGGTTTACAACCGTCTGGTACGCCGCTTGAGAACGTTAGGTATCGACGATTTTGGTCGCTATCTGGCGCTGCTGGAGAGCGACTCCGGCAGTGCAGAGTGGCAGGCTTTTATTAACTCGCTGACCACTAACCTGACGGCGTTTTTCCGTGAAGCGCACCATTTTCCGATTCTGGCCGACCACGCCAAACGTCGCGGTGGCAGCTTTAGCGTCTGGTGTGCAGCGGCGTCAACCGGTGAAGAGCCTTACTCTATCGCCATGACGCTGGCCGAGACGTTAGGCGCGGGTCCTGGCAAATTCCAGGTTCACGCGACCGATATCGATACCCAGGTACTGGAAAAAGCGATGTCGGGCGTCTACCGCCAGGAAGAGCTGCGTACGCTGTCTCCACAGCAGCTACAGCGCTTCTTCTTTCGCGGGACTGGCCCACACGCCGGCATGGTGCGCGTGCGTCCTGAGCTGGCTAACACCATCACCTTTTCCCAGCTCAACCTGCTAGGCAATGAGTGGGCCGTGCCGGGACCGTTCGATGCGATCTTCTGCCGCAACGTGATGATCTATTTCGATAAAGAAACGCAGGAAAAGATCCTGCGGCGTTTTGTACCCATGCTGAAACCTGGCGGCATCCTGTTTGCCGGTCATTCTGAAAACTTCAGCCAGATCAGCAAAGAGTTTTACCTGCGAGGCCAGACGGTTTACGGGCTGACTAAGGAAAGATAATGGGCAAAATCAAAGTGTTATGTGTTGATGACTCATCGCTGATGCGTCAGCTGATGACGGAAATCATCAATGGTCATTCAGACATGGAGATGGTGGCGACAGCGCCCGATCCGCTGGTGGCACGTGATTTAATCAAAGAATTTAATCCTGACGTACTGACGCTGGATGTCGAAATGCCGCGCATGGACGGACTGGATTTTCTGGAAAAGCTGATGCGCCTGCGGCCGATGCCGGTGGTGATGGTTTCTTCGCTGACCGGCAAAGGCTCTGAAGTGACGCTGCGCGCGCTGGAGCTGGGTGCGGTGGACTTTGTGACCAAACCCTCGCTGGGTATCCGCGAAGGCATGCTGGCCTACAGCCAGATGATTGCCGACAAGGTGCGCGCCGCTTCCAGAGCGAAACTGCATGTACGCCGTGCGGCACCGACGCCGGTCATGCTGAAAGCCGGGCCGATGCTGAGTAGCGAAAAGCTTATCGCTATTGGCGCTTCAACGGGCGGAACGGAAGCGATCAGGCATGTGCTTGAACCGCTGCCGGCCACCAGTCCGGCGCTGATGATTACGCAGCATATGCCGCCAGGTTTTACCCGCTCTTTCGCCGAGCGTCTGAACAAGCTGTGTCAGATCACGGTAAAAGAAGCGGAAGACGGCGAGCGCGTGCTGCCGGGCCATGCTTATATCGCGCCGGGCGCGATGCACATGGAGCTGGCGCGCAGCGGCGCAAACTATCAGGTGAAACTGCACGATGGCCCACCGGTCAATCGTCATAAACCTTCGGTAGACGTGTTATTTAAATCAGTTGCGCAACATGCCGGTCGTAACGCCGTAGGCGTCATTCTGACCGGAATGGGTAACGATGGGGCCGCCGGTCTGTTGACCATGAACAAAGCCGGTGCCTGGACCATTGCCCAGAACGAAGCGAGCTGTGTCGTATTTGGTATGCCCCGCGAGGCGATAGCGCTCGGGGGCGCCAGTGAAGTGGTGGATCTCCACCAAATCAGCCAGCACATGCTGGCAAAAATTAGCGCCGGACAGGCATTACGTATCTAACGCAGCGCCCGTCCCGCGGGGCTACACAAACAGGAGTAATTATGGCTGACAAAAATATGCGGTTTCTGGTCGTCGACGACTTCAACACGATGCGTCGTATCGTCCGTAACCTGCTGAAAGAGCTCGGCTTCAATAACGTTGAAGAAGCAGAAGACGGCGTTGACGCCCTGGCTAAACTGCGCGCTGGCGGCTTCGACTTCGTGATTTCAGACTGGAACATGCCAAACATGGACGGCTTGCAGCTGCTGCAAACCATCCGTGCAGACGGCACGCTCGGCAAACTGCCGGTGCTGATGGTCACGGCCGAAGCCAAAAAAGAGAACATTATTGCGGCTGCTCAGGCGGGTGCCAGTGGCTATGTCGTTAAACCTTTTACCGCAGCAACACTTGAAGAGAAGTTAGGCAAGATCTTCGAAAAGCTGGGTATGTAAGGAGCCGAGATGAGCGAACTTCCGAAACCAAATGCCGATGCGTCCGCGCACGACATTATCTCCCGAATCGGTTCGCTGACGCGGATGTTGCGCGACAGCCTGCGTGAGCTGGGACTGGATCAGGCCATTGCTGAAGCGGCGGAAGCCATTCCCGACGCCCGCGATCGCCTGGACTACGTAGTGCAAATGACCGCTCAGGCGGCCGAACGCGCGCTGAACTGCGTGGAGGCTGCACAGCCACACCAGACAGAGATGGAGAATGGAGCTAAAGCGCTGAAAGGCCGTTGGGATGAGTGGTTTGAGAATCCTATCGAACTGGCAGACGCCCGCTCGCTGGTTTCGGATACCCGTGGTTATCTGGAATCGGTGCCACAGCATACGGGCTTCACCAATGCTCAGCTGATGGAAATCATGATGGCGCAGGATTTCCAGGACCTGACCGGTCAGGTTATCAAGCGCATGATGAACGTTATCCAGGAGATTGAGCGCCAGCTGTTGATGGTGCTGCTGGAAAATATGCCGGAACAGCCTGTGCGTCCGAAGAAAGACGCCGACAGCCTGAAAAATGGTCCGCAGATCAATGGTGAAGCGCCCGGCGTGGTGGCGAACCAGGATCAGGTCGACGACCTGCTCGACAGCCTCGGGTTCTAGTTTTTTCACTCCCTCAGGGCCGATGCTTATCGGCCCTTTTTTGCTATCAGCGAAATAACCCCCTTTTTACGCGTTTACTCGCGGCATCATCCCTGCGCGTTTTTGGCATGCTAGCCACATCAATCCTGTACCCCAGAAATTCCTTGAGGATTAGCCTGTGTCTGGTGATAGCGAAGAGGAAAAGACCGAATCCGCAACCCCCCACCGACTTGAAAAAGCACGAGAAGAAGGGCAGGTTCCGCGCTCGCGCGAGCTGACCTCGGTGTTAATGCTGGTGGCGGGCTTAGGTATTTTGTGGATGGGCGGCGAAAGCATGGCCCGCAAAATCGGTCAGCTGTTGGCGCAGGGGCTGGTGTTTGACCACTCGGTGGTCAGCGATACCAGCCAGATGCTGCACCTGATTGGCCGATTGTTTGTCCAGGCGGTTTACACGCTGATTCCGATGATGGCCGGTCTGGTTCTGGTAGCGATAGCCGCGCCGATGTTGTTGGGCGGCGTACTGATCAGCGGGAAAGCCATCAAGTTCGACATGGGCAAGATGAACCCGATTAAAGGATTAGGCAAGCTGGTTTCCGCGCAGACGGCGACGGAGCTGGGCAAGTCGATTTTAAAAGCGGTGCTGGTGGGCTGTGTGACCTGGCTGTATGTCAGGCACAACTGGCCGGAGATGATGCGCTTAATGAGCGAATCACCTTATACCGCGCTGGCCAGCTCGCTGAATATGATTGCTATGTGTTGCGTGCTGATAGTGCTGGGGCTGTCGCCGATGGTGGGCTTTGACGTGTTCTGGCAGCTCTACAGTTACTACAAAGGGCTGCGAATGACTCGTCAGGAAATCCGCGACGAATATAAGCAGCAGGAAGGTGACCCGCACATCAAAGGCAAGATTCGCCAGCAGATGCGCGCGGCAGCACGTCGACGCATGATGGCCGATGTGCCGAAAGCAGACGTTATCGTTACCAACCCGACGCACTACTCGGTCGCGTTGCAGTACGACGAGAAGAAAATGAGCGCGCCGAAAGTTATCGCAAAAGGCGCGGGTGAAGTGGCATTACGCATTCGTGAACTGGGTAAAGAGCACCGTATTCCGGTGCTGGAAGCACCACCGCTGGCACGTGCGCTCTATCGGCACAGTGAAATTGGTCAGCATATTCCCGGTACGTTATATGCGGCTGTTGCAGAAGTGTTGGCCTGGGTCTGGCAGCTCCGTCGCTGGAAGCTTGAGGGTGGCCTGGCTCCGAAAAAACCTGCTAATTTACCTGTGCCGGAAGCACTGGACTTTGGCTCTGGAGAGAAAGACTGATGGCGAATCTGGCCACACTGTTACGCTTACCGAACATGAAAGATACCCAATGGCAGATCATGGCCGGGCCGGTGTTGATCATGATGATCCTGTCGATGATGGTGCTGCCATTGCCGCCTTTCATCCTCGATCTGCTGTTCACCTTTAATATCGCGCTGTCGATTATGGTGCTGCTGGTAGCGATGTTTACCCAGAAAACGCTGGAGTTCGCCGCGTTTCCTACCATCCTGCTGTTCTCTACCTTATTGCGCCTGGCGCTGAACGTTGCTTCAACCCGTATCATCCTGCTGGAAGGCCATACGGGCGCTGGCGCGGCGGGACGCGTGGTTGAGGCCTTTGGCCACTTCCTGGTGGGCGGCAACTTCGCCATCGGTATCGTGGTCTTTATTATCCTGGTCATCATTAACTTTATGGTTATCACTAAAGGTGCGGGGCGTATCGCGGAAGTTGGCGCGCGTTTCGTACTGGACGGGATGCCCGGTAAGCAGATGGCCATCGACGCCGACCTCAACGCCGGCCTGATTGGCGAAGACGAAGCGAAAAAGCGCCGTTCTGAGGTTACTCAGGAAGCGGACTTCTATGGTTCGATGGACGGTGCGAGTAAGTTCGTTCGTGGTGACGCCATCGCCGGTATCATGATCATGGTGATTAACGTCATCGGCGGTCTGCTGGTGGGCGTGGTGCAGCACGGTCTGGACGTGGGTCATGCGGCGGAAAGCTATACGCTGCTGACTATCGGTGACGGTCTGGTTGCACAGATCCCGGCCCTGGTCATTTCGACCGCAGCGGGTGTTATCGTTACTCGCGTGGCGACCGATCAGGACGTCGGCGAGCAGATGGTCACCCAGCTGTTCAAAAATCCGCGCGTGATGATGCTGAGTGCTGGCGTACTGGGTCTGCTGGGCCTGGTGCCGGGCATGCCTAACCTGGTGTTCCTGATGTTTACCGCCGCGCTGCTGGGTCTGGCCTGGTATCTGCGTGGTAAAGAAAACCAGCCGAAGGCCGAGACGCAGAGCAGCCTGGTGAAGAACATCGAAACGCCAACCAATATCGAAGCTTCCTGGACCGACGTGCAGCTGGAAGATACGCTGGGAATGGAAGTGGGCTACCGTCTGATCCCGATGGTGGATAATACGCAGAATGGCGAGCTGCTTGGCCGCATTCGCAGTATTCGTAAGAAGTTTGCGCAGGAGATGGGCTTTCTGCCGCCGGTGGTGCATATCCGTGACAACATGGAGCTGCCGCCAGCGCGCTACCGTATTCTGATGAAGGGCGTGGAAATTGGCAGCGGCGACGCCTATCCGGGCCGCTGGATGGCGATCAACCCGGGTACCGCAGCGGGGACGTTGCCGGGTGAAGCGACCGTCGATCCGGCTTTCGGCCTGGCTGCAATCTGGATTGACAGCGCGCTGAAAGAGCAGGCGCAGATTCAGGGTTATACCGTAGTAGAAGCAAGTACCGTCGTTGCCACGCACCTGAACCATCTGATTGGCCAGTACGCCAGCGAGCTGTTTGGCCGTCAGGAAGCGCAGCAGCTGCTGGACCGCGTAACGCAGGATATGCCTAAGCTGACGGAAGATTTGATCCCGGGCGTGATCACGCTGACCACGCTGCATAAAGTGTTGCAGAACCTGCTGGCGGAACGCGTTTCCATTCGCGATATGCGTACCATTATTGAAACGCTGGCAGAGCACGCCACCGTGCAGACCGATCCGCATGAGCTGACTTCCGTGGTGCGCGTTGCATTGGGCAGGGCAATTACACAGCAGTGGTATCCGGGCAATGGTGAAGTGCAGGTTATCGGGCTGGACACCACGCTGGAACGTCTGTTACTGCAGGCATTGCAGGGCGGCGGCGGTCTGGAACCGGGCCTGGCGGATCGTTTGCTGGCGCAGGCGCAGGGTGCATTATCCCATCAGGAGTCGCTTGGCGCGCCGCCTGTGCTGTTGGTTAACCATCCGTTGCGCGCGCTGTTGGCTCGCTTCCTGCGTCGTAACCTGCCGCAGCTGATGGTGATTTCTAACCTGGAGCTGACCGATAACCGGCAGATCCGGATGACTTCCACCATTGGCGGACACTAATGAAAAAGCTGCTGCTGCTGTTAATCTGTTTGCCGCAGCTGGCGCTGGCCGGAGGGGGCGCCTGGCACGCCTCCGCACCGGGGCCGGGACTGATTAATCGAGGCATGCAGGCACCGTCGCCTGCGCTTAAGGCGGCAACGCCGGTTAACGGCGCGATTACGGAGATTAACTGGCGCTATACGCTGAATGGCCCGACGCCTTCCGGTTTTGCGGCCTGGCTTTGCGCAGAAACCCGCTGCGTGCGGCTTGAGGGTGGCAGTGGCTCCACGCGCGGGCTGACAAATATTCAGGCAGGTGGCTCGCTGCATTTTGTTTATGGCGTGCAGGGAAAAGGGCGCTTGCCGCAGGCGCTGCGCGTGCTGGGTAATGAGGTGATGGTGAATTACCGTTAAGGTTGCTATCTGTACCACAGCACAAACGAAGGGGCGAAGCGATTCGCCCCTTTTTTGTTGGGCGGACAAAATTTTTGAATTTTACTACTGATTGGGTAGCGGCGTCGCTGCATGATTGGCGTATAGCGCTGGTGATTGACCTGCTGTGAATGTCGCTTTAAGCCAGGAATAAAAAATCTTTTTCTAACTGATGTAGATAGCAATTAGTTTCCAGATGATAAAGGCCGCGTTCGAATAAAGGGAGTATTGTGGACGCTATCACATACATAATGTTAGTGCCAATTTATAGTTTATTTAAGCAAGGAGGCCTTAATGAAATGGAAAAAGATCGTTATTTTTTTATTGATCCCTTTTTTTGCCCAGGCAGAGCAGGACATAGAAAGGCGCTTATCCTCTGTAACGTTATTCTCTTTCGGGTTTAATGGTTTTGTGGCAAAAAAAATGCCACAGCAAATAATCTATGAAGATGTTTTGCATGACAAAAATTCTGTATTGATTTTCGAAAGCATCATGAAAGGCAGCCATGCTACTCCTGAAGCCAGGGCTTATGCCGCATGCGGGCTTTGGGAAAAGAAAGAAATTAATAAAATTTATTTGGATGACAGCCTGAAAGAATTACAGGTGACCATTTTAAAAGCGGATCTCCTTACAAAGGAGAAATTAGGAAAGCTTATTCTTAGAATAAAGTTATATGGGTATTAGTAATGGATATAATATATGGAAATTTTAAATTCAGAAGAGCTTAAAGAAGTTTCAGGAGCAATGAATTTACAAGGCTTGCCCCAATCTAATTTCGAAGTGTTGCTGTCAGAGATTCATTATGAGGCAGAAGAAGCTAAATAGTTTACTTTTTGGATATTAAACGACTTTTATGCGCAAAAGTGGAGAGGGAGCCGGGATTAAAATTTCAACGGTATCCCTTCGTTAACCAATAAAAAAGGCACGAGCGATTGCCCGTGCCTGCCCGAATAAACTTATCGGTGTTAGATGAGATGAAAGTTCACCCCATCCTTAATGCAGAAATTACATTCTTTCTACGGTATCAATACCCAGCGTATCCAGACCCTGCTTCAGCGTTTTCGCGGTCAGCAGCGCCAGCTTCAGGCGGCTCTGCTTTGTCGCTTCGTCTTCGGCGGAAAGGATAGGGCAATGTTCATAAAAACCAGAGAACAGCCCGGCCAGATCGTACAGGTAGGCACACATAACGTGCGGCGTGCCGTCGCGTGCAACCTGAGTGATGGTTTCTTCAAACTGTAGCAGGCGCACGGCCAGTGCGGCTTCGCGATCTTCGGTAATAACGGTCTTACCGTTGATGGCGGATTCTTCAATGCCTGCCTTACGGAATACGGAAAGCACGCGGGTGTAGGCATACTGCATATAAGGCGCGGTGTTGCCTTCAAAAGCCAGCATGTTGTCCCAGTCGAACACGTAATCCGTGGTACGGCTTTTTGACAGATCGGCATATTTAACCGCGCCGATCCCCACGCTGTTGGCCAGTTTATTCAGCTCGTCGGCTGGCATATCCGGATTTTTTTCGCTGACCAGCTTTGTGGCGCGCTCTACCGCTTCATCCAGCAGATCTGAAAGCTTGATGGTGCCGCCCGCGCGGGTTTTAAACGGTTTGCCGTCTTTACCCAGCATCATGCCGAAAGCGTGATGTTCTAAAGGTACGGATTCCGGTACGTAGCCCGCTTTGCGCACGATGGACCAGGCCTGCTGTAAATGCTGGTGCTGACGAGAATCGATATAGTACAGCACGCGGTCGGCATGCAGGGTTTCATAACGGTATTTGGCGCAGGCGATATCGGTCGTGGTGTAGAGGTAGCCGCCATCCTTTTTCTGGATGATAACGCCCATCGGCTCGCCGTCTTTGTTCTTGTATTCGTCCAGGAAGACAACGGTGGCGCCTTCGCTTTCTACCGCCAGGCCTTTGGCTTTCAGATCGGCGACGATACCTGGCAGCATGTCGTTATACAGGCTTTCGCCCATCACGTCTTTGCGGCTCAGCGTCACGTTCATGCGGTCATAAACGATCTGGTTTTGCGACATGGTAATGTCGACCAGCTTTTTCCACATTTTACGGCAATATTCATCGCCGCCCTGTAGCTTGACGACATAGCCGCGTGCGCGCTCGGCAAAAGCAGGATCTTCATCGTAGGTACGTTTGGCTTCACGGTAGAAAGCTTCCAGATCGGAAAGTGCGATCTCACCGTGCGCTTCGTTCTGCTGCTTTTCCAGAAAAGCGATCAGCATGCCGAACTGCGTGCCCCAGTCACCTACGTGGTTGGCGCGAATGACGTTATGGCCTAAAAACGACAGGGTACGCACCGCCGCATCGCCAATAATGGTCGAGCGAACGTGACCGACGTGCATCTCTTTCGCCACGTTTGGCGCGGAATAATCGACGACGATAGTTTGTGGTTCAACTGTCGTAACGCCAAGGCGAGGCGCGTTAACGACGCTGTCAACCTGAGCAGCAAGCCAGTCGGCATCCAGAAACAAATTAATGAAGCCAGGTCCGGCGATTTCAACCTTGCTGACGATACCCTGCAGGTCAAGGTGTTTAAGCACTTCTTCAGCCAGCTGTCGCGGCACTTTACCCAGTTGTTTTGCGACGGCCATGATGCCGTTCGCCTGGTAATCGCCAAACTGTGCTTTGGCTGACTGCCGTACCTGCGGTTCACAACTGGCCGGAGCGCCTGCTGCAATCATCGCCTGACTGACTTTATCTGAAAGAAGAGCCTGAATATTCACCGGATTACCTTATATGCAAAAACGCCTGCGTCATGGTGCGCAGGCTGTCATTTTGTACGAGGCCCTGTAGCAAAATTGCTGTACAGTGGCACCGCTAAAAAAGAAGGGGAAAAGTATACTGTATTTCGGATGTAGTTATCCAGGTACCTGAAGGCTCAGGAGGCGGGCTTTGCAGGAAAAAGTGGGGACAGTTTCCTGCATAGTCCGTCAGGTGCGGCGGCGGTGTGGGCGGTATGGACTGGCAACGGTCATTTTTTCGTTACGAACCTTCCAGTGACGTACCAAAGCAAACCCCATCATAACGACAAGCACTGCGACGAGTATTAACATCAGCATTTGCTATTCCTCAGTAGTAGAAGCGGAACGAATCTATAAGTATTCATAATACCCTACAAGTCAGGGGTGAGGATTTAAGAATAGTCGCATTGTATAAATTTAACTGAACGAATTTTTTGTCTTAAGACAAATTATATAGTGAAAAATGAGATCAAGAACCACCTTTTACTGGATAAAATGTTAGTTTTTTGCGTATTTTGCTGGTTTATCAGCGCTGAAAGTTAAGTTTATACAGTTTTATTGGTACGAAATTGTCAGTAATGCGCAGGATAAATATTACATTTAGTTAAGTTTTGGAAGGGGTAGTAGAATGTTTTCTGGTAATGTTGCTGAAGAACTAAGCGATTTGGTTAACAGTTCTTCTGAGTTTTTACGCTATCTTAACGATTTGGCGGCGCGTCTGGGCCTCGATCTGGTTGATTTAAAAGCCGATCATATTGCCGTGCGCTGCAATCAGCCCGCGACGGCAGAACGCTGGAAAAAAGGTTTTTTACAGCATGGCGTGCTGTTTTCAGAAAAAGAGATCAACGGGCGGCCCGTCGCTTTATTTGAACTGCATGAACCTTTAACCGTTGGGCCGTGGCAGATAAGCGTAGTAGAGCTTCCCTGGCCAGGCGAGCGTGTTTACCGCCATGAGGGCTGGGAACATGTTGAAATCGTTCTGCCGGGTGATGAAGAGCAGCTGAGCGCTCGCGCGATTGCGCTGATGTCCGATGAAGGTCTGTCAAGGCCGGGTATTTCAGTCAAAAACAGTGCGCCAAAGGGGGCAGGCGAAAGGTTGCTTAATCCTACGCTGGCCGTCAGCGACGGCAACGTAACCATCAAGTTCCATCCCTGGAGCCTGAAGGAAGTCGTGGAGAGCGAACGGGCGTCTTAACGTGTTAGCGTCTGTACCGCTTTTTCCATCCGCCGTAGCGCCTCGTGGATAAGGTCATGCGTACAGCCAAAGTTAAAGCGCACAAATTTATCATCGCCGAAATCTTTTCCCGCTGAGAATCCCAGCCCGTGCCGCTCGAAAAACAGCGCCGGGCTGGCAACGTTAAGCTGGCTGGCGTCGATCCAGGCCAGGTAGGTTGCTTCAGGCGCGGCAAGAGAAAGGCCTTCAATCGCGTTGATTCGCCGATCCAGCATTGCGCGGGAAGCCTTCAGATAAGCCAGTAGCTCATCCAGCCACGGCTGACCATCGCGCCATGCAGCAGTCGCGGCAACCAGCGACAGTACATCCGGCTGCGGCACAATACCCTGACGAACCGCGTTGAAACGCATGCGCAGCTCTTGGTCGGGAATAATGGCTACCGAAGCGCCAAGCCCGGCGATATTGAAGGTTTTTGAGGGTGAAACCAGCGTTACCGAACGCCGTTCTGCTTCTTTTCCCAGGCTGGCAAAAGGAATATGTTTTGCCCCTTCGGCAAGCAGTAAATCGCAGTGGATTTCATCAGAACAAACGATCAGGTCGTGACGTACCGCAAAACGAAGCTGGGCTTCCAGCTCTTCACGCCGATAAACCGTACCGCCGGGATTTTGCGGATTACAAAGCATCATGAGTTTTTCATGGCCGGTCATGGCCGTTTCCAGCTCGTCAAAATCTGCAATCCAGCGGTTTCCGCTCAGCCGTAGCGGGACATTGAGCTGCGTCCTTCCGGCAAGTTTGGCCGCTTTACGAAACGGCGGATAGATGGGCGTCGGCGCAAGCGTTCCCTGATGCGCTTCGGTAAAAGCGCGCACGGAAATGTTCAGGCCGCTCACTACGCCGGGCAACATCACCAGCCATTCAGGTTCGATTTTCCACTGATAGCGCGTCTGCATACGCGCTATTACCACCTCAGTCAGTTCATCCGGTGCCGAGCCATAACCAAAGATGCCGTGACTGACACGCTGCTGTAAGGCTTCGACCACGCATTCTGGTGAACGGAAATCCATATCCGCTACCCAAAGCGGCAAAATATCTTTGTCGCCATATTTTTGCCATTTCAGGCTGTCGCTGTGACGGCGATCGATTCGCTGGTCAAAATTGCATGTCATGTTAGTGATTCCCGTTACTATTATTTTAAGGTCTGTAGTCAGACTAAACAGCGAAAATCATTTACACAACCAGCCAGCAGTCATTAACAGGAGGATGGAATGTTAAAACTGGAAGTATGCTGCTACGGAGTCGATTGTGCGTTAGCCGCGCAAAATGCGGGCGCCGATCGCGTCGAGTTGTGCTCGGCACCTTCAGAAGGCGGCCTGACGCCGTCAGCGGGCAGCCTGATACAGGCTCGGGAAGCCGTGACCATTCCCGTTCATCCTATAGTCCGCCCGCGAGGTGGTGATTTTTGCTTTACGGACAACGAGTTTAATCAGATTAAGTCTGACATCGCCTTTATTCGTGAACTGGGCTATCCGGGACTGGTTATCGGGATGCTGGATGCCAACGGCCATATTCCCCTTGAGCAGATGAAACAGGTGATGGCGCTTGCTGAAGGCATGGCGGTAACGTTTCATCGCGCGTTCGATCTTTGCCACAGTCCGTTAACCGCCTTACAGCAGTTAACCGATCTGGGCGTGGCGCGTATTTTAACCTCCGGCCAGCAGCAGAGTGCCGAAAGTGGTTTACCTTTATTAAAGGAACTAAATCAGCTGACGCGTGGTCCAATCATTATGGCTGGCGCAGGCGTTCGCCTCAGTAACCTGCAAAAGTTTGTAGATGCAGGATTAAGCGAGCTGCACAGCTCCGCCAGTCAGAGGATTGCTTCCTCAATGCGCTATCGCAAAGCAGGCGTTTCTATGACATCGGTAGCGGAAACGGACGAGTTTAGCCGTCTCTGTGTGGACAGCGATATGGTCGAAGCGATGAAGGCTTCCCTGACGCTGAGCCCACCGATTGTTGCCTGACCCTCGATTTTGCCGCGCAGCACGCCAGTTCAGCGACGTGATGTTTGCAAGTACCAGGCCCCATCCATTTTGGTGGGGCTTTTTTTCTGCCTGTCGATCGTCATTTTTCTCATCCGCTCAGAATCCACTTACACTTAGATTTTCCCGTTGAGCTAGCGAGACTGCTGATGAACCCGATGTTGATTACCGCGTGTGCCGCGCTGCTGGCTTTGCTGAATGCTGCGCCAGCCGCCGCCGTTGAAAAATGTCCGGCCAGCGCCGCGCAAATTAATGACAGCAACAGCCTGCTGCTGTTGGGCGGCACGTCCAGAGGGCCGGTAAAGCAGGTGGTGATGGGCGAGTTTGGTAAGGATGTTGACCGGCAAAGACGTCTGCTGGGGGAGTTCGACCGCTGTGGTTCACTGCTACGTGCGGATATCAATTTTGATAAGAATGAGGGCGACCTGGTGCTGAAGATGGTACAGAGCATTACTCGCGTTGCCACCGGCTGGAAAGCTGTTTATGCCGTAGCCATATTTATCAAAAAGCCGGGCGAGCTGGTGGAGGTTAATAACAAGCAGGGCACCATCGATTTTCTGGTTGGCAAAGCGGGCACCATCACCAGCTCTTCAGAAGCTTTTTTACTTCAGGGCAAAAAAGGTTTTACTGAAACCACTAACAGCTACGATAGCCGACTGCGCCTGATAAAAAGCGTGGCGCGAGGATCGGACGCGCAGGCGAATGGCGAATCTGTCTATCAGTGGAACGATAAAAATCAGCTTATTGCCAGCCACTCTGACGACAATGAAATGAAATGGTCTTATGACGGGATGAATCGTGAGAAAGGGTTGTTTTCCATTACGCATAATCCTGACAGCAGACTGACCACGCAGGATGAGTGCCAACTGTGGGACGATCACGATAACTGTACCCTCAGCTATTCGCATGAAAGGGAAGTTTTTGCGCAGGGAGAAATTTCGCGGAACATCAGCGCCGCCTACCGCTTTGAGTACTGGCAGCCGGAGCAGGATAAACAGGGGCCAGATGCCCAATAAGAAAGGCGGCCCGAAGCCGCCTGGAAGCGTTATTTTACCGTCTGGCTGAACGCATCGACCGCCAGGATCGCGCTGGCAATATCCGCAGCGCTAAGGTTAGGGTTAAGGTTTTTCAGCGTATCGCCTTCGCTGTTCGCCAACTCGCCTACCTTCAGCAGGTTTTCCCAGCTCTCGTTTTCCAGATGCATCTCACGCAGCGTGACAGGCATTTTGATTGAGCGATAGAAGCGAACGTAACGCGCAATTTCCTCATCGGGACGCTGTTCCAGCACCATTTGTGTTAGCGTGCCGTACGCCACTTTTTCACCGTGCGTCAGGTGATGAATGTCGCCATCAATAGCGGTAAAACCGTTATGGATAGCGTGCGCACCGGCTAATCCGGCATTTTCAAAGCCCAGTCCGGAAAGCAGCGTGTTGGCTTCCACTACCGCCTCGACGGCTGGCGTAACCACTTTTTTTTCTACGGCCTGATAAGCGCTGTAACCCCAGGTCAGCAGCGTTTTTTCGCAGGCTTCGGCAATTGCCATCCCGGCAATGGTGGGATCGCCATCCACCATCGATTTGCTGTGCGAGCGTTTGACCGCCTGCGCTTCGACATAGGTCGCCAGGCCGTCGGCAATGCCGGAAGCGAACAGCCTGACCGGCGCACGAGCGCAGACCTGCGTATCGACCAGCACCAGATCCGGATTTTTGCTATAGAAGCGATAGCTTTCAAACACGCCGCTGTCGGAATAGATGACGGAAAGGGCGCTACAGGGCGCATCGGTCGAAGCGATAGTAGGTACGATTACGACGGGCTGTTTTAACTCGTCGGCAACCGCTTTGACCGTATCCAGCGTTTTGCCGCCGCCAACGCCGATGACCAAACGCGCGCCGTCTTTCCTGGCCAGTTCCGCCAGGCGAGAAATCTCGTTGCTGGACGCTTCGCCGTTGAACTGCTGATAGTGAAACTCAACGGCATGCTGCCGCAGCGAGTCCTGTACTTCTTTTCCCGTTAGTTTCCACACTACTTCATCCGCGACCACGAAAGCATTGTTGCCCAGTTCTGCAACATACTCACCCAGCTGCGCCATCACGCCAGCACCCTGGACATATTTACGTGGTGAAGAGAAAACAAATTTGCTCATCAGGCACTCCTTTTTGTGAAATAAAGGGTTGTACTGCTTCCACCGTAGACCTTTTGTAGCGAGAGCGTTGGTGGAAAAGCGGCATAGCAGTGAAAATGCGATTTTCGCCAGCGCAACATTTCTGTTAAAAAAGGGTTAAATTATTCCACGGGAGTTCGTTATGACCGCTTCGCTACTCGCTTTTCTTCTCACTATTACCTTGTTGACGATGACGCCGGGCTTCGATACGGCGTTAATTTTGCGTACATCGGCGGCCAGCGGCTGGAAAAAAGCGCTGGCGACCAGCATGGGCGTAAACCTTGGCTGTATGGCATGGGGTGTTGCCGTGGGCGTGGGGCTGGGCGCGCTGCTGCTGGCTTCAGAGATTGCCTATAACGCGTTGCGGCTGGTGGGAGCGGCTTATCTTTTATGGCTGGGCGTGGGGCTGCTGTTGAAGCCTCGTGGCGCTTTGACGACCGATCTGCCAGAAGCGAAAAAGCAAAGCAGCTACCGCAGCGTGTTTATGCGGGGATTTTTGGGAAATCTGCTGAATCCAAAAGTGGGGATTTTCTACGTCTCATTTCTGCCGCAGTTTATTCCGGCTGGCGGTTCGGTGGCGCTCTGGAGCATCGGGATGGCCTTTGCGCACGTGGTTATCGGCACGATATGGAACGGGATGCTGATTGCGTCGACGCAATATTTTGCGGAGAAGCTGCGTAAGCCAGCGGTGATGAAAGTGATGGATCGCCTGACCGGCTGCGTCTTTATTGGCTTTGCCGCTAAGCTGGCGCTGGCGAAGCGCTGAGGGGTAGCTGTGGCAAATGTTGCTGCACGTCGGGTGTAAAGCTGCAAGGGCAGGTCGGAACGCGGACTCGCCGTAAATACATCCTTGTAGGCTCGGTTGGCGCGTCCATGCGCCAAACGGTCCGCTTATCCGACCAGCCCTTGCTGCTGGTTGGGCGATTGAGTTGCTTTGAAAGGTACTGCGGGATCGGAATAAGGTGATAGGGCGGCTGAGTTGTTGTGAAAGTTGCGTTGAGATCGATGTCAGGCAGGTAGGATTTTAAAGGCGCTGTAAGTATTGTCAGTGGCAGGCTGTAAGGGCAGTGAAACCGTTGCAAATGTTGCTGCAAGTCGGACGTAAAGCTGCAAGGGCAGATCGGAACGCGGACACGCCGTTAATACATCCATATAGGCTCGCCTGGCGCGTCCATGCGCCAGACGGTCCGCTTATCCGACCAGCCCTTGCTGCTGGTTGGGCCGTTGGGTTGCTGTAAGAGCTTCCGCTCGATTTGAGCAGAGCATTAGCAACTGAGTGACTGTATTAAAATTCCCACAAATTCACCGAATCTGTACCAAACCGCCATAGGTTTCCATATAGCGTGGCGCTTTCAGATCATCGACCTGAAAGTTCACCAGCTCGAACAGCAGGCAAAGCAGGTTCTGTTGCGTTTCCCCACTGACGGAGCCGCTTATTAATACCTGCGTCAAAGCCTGGCAATAGTCGGTAAGGGTTTCAGGCTCCGTAATAAAAGGCGTATTACGGAGCGTAGTAACGTCACCTGTTGTTAATTGCATAATACGGTTATCGGGAACCGGCTCCTGATAAATTGACCGTAATTTCTCAAAGCTGGCGGTAAGCTTTTT
>Ga0153980_1000523_pt1 | contig 17486 bp, 8 predicted proteins | sample TSGA064MetaG_FD_104722 | JGI IMG/M metagenome (GOLD analysis project Ga0153980, IMG submission 104722) | Attine ant fungus gardens microbial communities from Georgia, USA - TSGA064 MetaG | ecosystem: Host-associated > Fungi > Mycelium > Unclassified | place: USA: Georgia, Magnolia Springs State... | reverse complement strand
ATAACAGATAAATCTTTTAACTTTGTATTTAATTTAATTAGTTTATTTGGATATTCAATAATTTGAGTTATTTGATATATTGTGGAAGATATTAAAATTGTATGGTAATTGGGTTAAGTTTATACAAAGTGTGTTATAGTTTTTTATATAAATTTTTATGATAAAATTGTTTAGTCTTGTTTTAAAATTTTAGTTGCTTATTATTGTTGTATTTATACATTTATGTATTGGTAATTTTTAGTTAATTCTTACTGTAATGTAATATTACATTGTATATAACTTGTCAAGTGTTATTTAACTGAGTTACTTTAAATAGGTTTTATTATATATTTATATAAATAATAATCAATATATTAAGTATATGGTTTATTGCTAGGTTAGAGTTTACATTAAGTGATTATGGTTATACATAATTAATTATTAACAGCTATTGCTAGAGTGTAAAAGATAAATAAAACTATAATTGTATGTATGTTACCTATTGAGTAAGTGAGAGGATAAGAAAAAAGTCAACAATATGTTGAAATATCTTTAACTATGTTTCAATTAGATAAACCTTTTTCATTGAAAACGTGTAATTAGAATTAGTTTTTAAATTAAATGAGAATGTATTGAAATTTAAGTATAAATACCGTGTGGTATATTTAAAATAACACGTGTAAAGAATGGTACGTTAAATGTGTTGGTAGATTTTAATCTAAATTGTAGATTGAATGTGTTTAGTTTTAAGTAAAACATAATATCCTAATAAATACAATAGTAAACTATTAACTATTATAGTAAAAGGTATTTAATAGTGTTAACTTTGGAAAAAGGGAAAGATCTTGGATATTAAGTTAAATCAAATTTGAAGAAAACAGATATGTAAAATATAAAAACGTAAGTTTACTTAACTGTATGAGGAAGATAATGTTCAAGCAAAGTATGGATCATAGTAATTTGCTACATATGGTCAATGAGCTATCTCGAAAGCAACTTGATTAAGGTGATCATCTTTATAAACCTAATTGTAATTTACAATGGTAACCATATACACCTATAGAACTAAGCAAGAGGTAGCAATGTGCTTTTATCAAAAATAGTTTTATAACTAGTACTTCAATCTAAATTTAGATATTTTCAATTCTCAAATAACGAATTAGGATAACAAAGTTTGAAACAAACAAAACCACATTGGAATAAAAAGAAAATATATATAACACCTTTCAATCTAAACTATAGAAAAAGCGCATCAATTTAGATAAAACTAATAATAAACACACTCTAATCAAAGGTTATGCAAAATAATTAATTAAATTAATATCCATTAAAAACAGTACGTTATCATCTATACTTATATAAATATAAGCAGTAATCTGCATTCATCTTTACGAAATGTTTAACTTTAAACAATAAATTAATTCCAATCTTAATTTTTCTATGTTTGTCATCAAAACAATTAATAAATTAACACTCTAGTATATGGTTAACATTTATATACTTTGTTCATATATAGGGTATAATTAAATATATTAAATATTTCTGATATAGAAGAAGGTATAATTAGTATAATATTAGTTTCATAACTATTTAATTAATCTACACGTTTAGCATTAGGATAAGTTTTAAAAATTAATTTAAATGAATAAAAGGAGTTAGACCTGAAGTTATACTTTATAAGATATTAGAATAATAAGATGAAAATCCAAAGTAAGCATAAGCTAATTCAAGAATTAAATAATTTTATTAAAATCCTTATATTCAAGGTATAGTTAATAAAGTTTCTATTAACATTATAGTTTAACCCAAAGGAATAAAAAACCTCCTAATCGTCGATTATCTTGTATATTACCAATGCATTAAAAATTGCAAGATTTATTACATGAAACAGAGTAACATCATATTTACTAATACCTAAAGGTAATACCATATAACCTAGTTAAGATATACTACTAATTGCAATAATTATTTTTATCTCATTTTAACTAATCCACATAATGGTCAACGAAATCAATACTTTAACCTACTAGTGTTATAAATAATAAAGTAGTTGAACTATATTTAAAAAATAGAACTCCTCTTATTAATATATAAAATATAATCCAGCAGTTACTAGAGTGGGAGCAAGAATTAAAGCACTTACAAGTTAGGACTTTCCATACTTCCAGCTAATCAACTATATACTGGTATATTTTCAGTCTTAGCCATAGTTCCTATTAAAATAAATAAAACAATTATAGTTATAGAAGTTTCATTTAAAAAAGGACAAATACTAAATATAGTAGAATAATCTAAAGAACCAAATAATGTAAATAAGGATACAATTCCTATACTTAGCCCATATCCAATGTACTCAAATTTATACAAGTAATAAAAATAGATTAGTTTATGTGTTTATTATATTGATAATTTTATCATCAAAGGTTTTATTTATATATTAAATATTTACAACAATTAAAGATTTTTAGATTAAACTTTTTTAGTGATTTTATTTAATGGATTTTATTCATTATTATATTTACTTTGTTTTATAATATTGGTGTATTTTTTATAAAGAGAGTTTAGTACATTTTATGTTTAAAAATTGAGTTTTATTTGATACTATTAATTTATTATTTAATACTTTAGGTATTTATATTTCTATGAATTGTATTTTTTGTTTTTAACTATTACATCATTATATTTTAATGATTTTGCTTATCTTTTTAAACTAAATTTATACAAGATATTGATAATTAGTGTACTGTATTTATTATTCAATAATTATTTAATTAATAAATTTATTTTTAAAAAAGTCTTTACTATACCGTCTTTCAATAAATTCCTATGTTACCTAATACAAGGTAGCTTACATATTCGATCCTTTAGTACTCTATAAGAGGTATACAAAGTTAATTAACCCTTTGCCGAGTCTCATCCTCATCGTTAAGATCTTTCTCACTTAAAAAAGTTTATAATAAGGTATAATATATATAGAACTATAAGGGCGGATAAACAAGGAATAGGTCTTACAGCCTAGGAGAGCAAATAAGTAGGTTTATACTAAAAAAGATAGAGTAGGTTTTCAATATTTAGTTAGTTAAAATTAACTTAAGATTAAATACTTTAAATTAAGAATGAAGAGTTAGCTTAATTATTTACTAAATATTTTATCATAATTAATTAGCTTTGTTAGGGTTTTTAGATAAATTGTTCTTATTAGAACTAAGAAGTAAAATTATTTATACGTAGGATTTATTTCAAAGTAAAGTTTAATGTAATTATACAGCATCTTTTAAATAAGAACTAGTTTATAATATAAATACATATGCTTGTATTATAGATACAGCCATTTTCTAAACCAATTAGTGCTACAAAAAATGCGAATAAGAATTAAAAAGGCAGTTATTAAACTAGTTGCAAATAATTAATATAGGAAAGTACTAAATATTTTTATTCAAGTATAAGCCATATTAGCAAACAATCGTACTCCTAAATAAAGAGCTCTGGCTAATTAACTTATTACTTCAATTAAAACTATAAGTGAACTATAACTAAAGGTGTACCTTCTGATATAAAAATTAACACAAAAAATGTAAACCATGTATATATAATGCTAATATTGTTACAACTATAAAATAGTAAAACTTAAACATACAATTAAAATAATACTTGTAGTGATAGTAAAGAATAAGGTATATTAGCTATTAAATTTTAAATAAATTTTAAAAAAGAAGACCCATTAAATAAAAGGTAAATATATTTTAATTATTAATCCTAATTGTTTCCGATCGAGCACGTTACAAGATTGTAATAACAATACAGGGGTATCTTCCAAAGAAGTTACTAAACTCTTGTTTAAATTATTCTCTAAACTGTGATTAGCTCTAAATAAAAGATGGATTTCTATTACTAATATAAAAACTAGTATATAACTAAAAATTAGTTAAACTTATATTTAAATAACCTAATAAAGGTGCATTGATACTAATTAAAATAAGAACTTCAAATTGTTATAAAGGACTTTTGATTAAAATCATTAAATTTAATGCGATAAGTTACTTACTTTACCTTAAACCATTTTTGGATGGCGATTTTTAATATATCTGACCCTTAGCAATTATATTGAATATTTTATATATATATATAAGCGTAGGCAAGCACAAATAAAAATAAAAATCTAAATAAATAAAAGCCGACTTTATTTCATATGGTTAATTGAGAAAATTAGGGGGGAAAGCCGAGTATTTTAAAAAATTCATTTATAACAAAACTTTTTATTTAAAATAATTTGTTTGAGAAATCACAAAGATCGAACGAGAAGTAGTGGGGTAAATTAAATTTTAATCTTCATTTTCTTTAAATTTTTAGTATTTTTATATTTTTATAAATTTGTTATATGCTGTTTTTATTTTATATAATGGTGTTATACCATATTTTATTAAAAAAGATGTTAATTTAAATATATTTATTATATTGAAATACATTTGTTATATTTATACTTAATCCCTTGTATATACAATAAATGTTATTAATTAACTATGTTTTATTTTTAATACTAGAAAGAATGCAAAGCTATTTCTTCCGAATCAATTTTATTTTTAACAGAGCTCTTTAAGAAATACATTTTAGCCAAACTAGTTTTTGTTTCCTTTAGGAAGTTTTTAGTTACCCATCTCCAACATAAACAGGCGTTTTGTACAGATACTATTTCTATCTTTAGAAGAGTTTTCCATGTTAAAATATCGTTCCCATTAACCGATCACGGGGTTTAATTTGGTAATCCATTCGGGTGTCTACAAGTTTTTGCTTATTCTTAAATTTTCTTTGCAACGTTTGATGATATCTCTTACCTTGTTTTGTTAAAATACAATGCTATTCCTTCCGATTCAATACTTTTGAATAACCTTTTGACAGACCATTTTTGATATTTAAAGCTGTAGCCTAAAAAATCTAGGTATGCTCCTTGAGGAGTTAATTTTAATCTTTTTTATAAGGAGATAGCCAAAGACCTCTTTCTTTTAAAAACTGTTATATGGCTGGTTTAATATAATTGATAATGATGGTTTTACTACTAGCTATTACGTTTAAATCATCAGCCTACCTAAAATAGTTTACTCCTAGTATAATTATGTTACTTTATAAGTACCCTTTACACGAATAACTTGGTCTTTATTAGATACTCGAATGGAGTTATTTACCAGTTACTCTAGTCTGTTTATCGTCATGTTTGCTAGCGTAGGAGAAATGATTCCACCTTGTGATGTTCCTGATACAGGGTCAATTGTTTTATTTTCAACTATAAAATTGGGGGTTAAGCAGGATTTCACAACTAAATTTAGTTTATAAAAACATTTTTCATTATCCAGTCATGATTAATATTATCAAAAAAACCTTTAATGTCAGAAACAGCATATAAATTATACTTGTCCTTCGCTGCTATAAAGTGCTACCTGCAACTATGTTTTTAGTTCTAGCTAATCTACCTTTTTTAAAATGGAATTATTTTAACCTGATGTCCATTTTTGTTTTTTTACCAATATATGTAAGGTCGGAAACCATAACTATTAGGTTCGCTAGTTAATTAAACTAGAGGTAGTAAAACTAGATTCATTAGTGTTTGCTGCCTTTGCTTTATTTTTAGTTTTTATATGGGAATCCCAACGGTATTTGTTTGTTTAGGTATCGATACTTTTTGATAGCTTGAGGTTTGTAAATATTAGTATTTTTCAATGTATCTCTTACAAATTCACTTAGTTCAACCATAATTTGGCCAACATTATAGTTTAATGTCATTTTATCAATCCCGGGTGTTTTTGATCCTGCTTTTCTTCTAAGAAGGTAGTGGGAGTGTAGTCTAAAGTTCCAGGATTTAGCTAACAATGTCTTAAATTCATGAACTTTTTAGATCTTATTTTTTTAACTTGGCTAATTTAACTAGGTCACATTGTTTAGTTTTAACTCTATCATAAATCTCATTAAAATCCCGTATTTAAATTTAAGCGAATGAGGGTTTATTCCTATCTAGTATTTTACTAAAGTCCTCGTCTCGGAATAGAGTTACACCAATTTGGTTCGTTAAACATAAATAAAACTTACTGAATTCAGCAGTCTAATATCTTTTTTTTTTTAGCCCAAATCGCAGTTTGTTATCCTCCGCGTTACCGCTGGCCTTTTTTTTGTTTATCAGCTGTCTTGCCCCTGTCTTTATTAATAATATTCTTACCAAAGGCTTGAATAAAGTTAGTCCAGCTGGACAACATCTTGTATTCCTCTATTAACAGGGTTTTATAGAGAGAATTAGATTTGTATAAAGGAACATCATATAATAGGGCTGGTTTTTATGGGTTTAATCTCCGCTTTATTCTTGATTGCCCGTTTTATTGATCTTCTTATATAATAAGAATAGTTATACCGGTAATATAAGTTGTAAACCCCCCCCCTTCTATAACAGTGTACCCTGTAATACCTATCAAAGATGCTGCGAACGCTTTATGATTTGAGCGAGCAACATTCCATAGAGTGGTTTAATGTTGACATGTGAACTGTCTTTCATACGAAGGTTAGCTTTCGCTAGACTTACCTCAACTTTAGCTCCAGGTATGGTAGTAATCGGTCTAAACCACCTTTCCATTTTTTCCAAATTAGCATTTTCTCGAATTATTAGCAGGATGGGACTTATAATAACCCAAAGCTTAAACCTGATCTTTTTGTTTTTTGTTTTTAACCAGTATTTCAACTGGTCTTGATCAGTAAAATTTCATGAAATGAAACGTCCAATAGGGGTCTAAACCATCCACTCCATTTAGTTTTATGTGGCACATCAACAAAAGCTGAAGGTAATTTTCTTTACCAATAAATAATTATAGTGTCATATAGTAAATCTAATTCTATTTCTAGGTATTTTGACCTTTTATTTTTAGCTACCTATTTTTTTTTATAATAGATTTATATACTAATTTATTTTAAAGATCCTTATTAATATTATTAATTTATTTAAAATCAGGCCTTCATAGTATTGATTAGTATAATTCATAAAATTATGATTTTGATTTTAATAAAATTTATGATTTTAATCCTTGAAATAAGCATTGGCTAAATAAGATAAACCTACTTATATTATACCGTTTTCTTTTTAATAAATTATGTCATTACGGTTTGCAAATATTAATATTAGAAGCCGGTTCCGTATAGATATTTATGTAATATCCTAATACATTCAACTGAATATTAAAACAAATGAATATATATCACCAGTATAAAACTGCAGTTTAAGTTGAATCAATATATATTGATTATCTAGTAAAATTGATAATACGGCATTCCAAATTTTACTTAAATTACTAGTAAGAATTTGATTTGGGAATACTTGATCATATAAGTCTTGTGAATATTCTAGCCACTCATGTGTATAATTTTTATATTTTTTGCGCATTATTTTTATAACTATTTTTAATAGAAAATTAAAGATAATCAACAAATGAATAGGGGCCCCGGGGAATATAAACTTTAAGACTTAAGAAAATGAATACAAAGGTTGGAATTTAATAGCATAACTAGGTTTAATTTAATTAAAACCAGAAGACAAACTAATCCTATTGCACTTAACTAAGGGTTATGGTAGTGGGAGAGATATACTATCTGCCCGGAATTGTCGTAAGAAAAGATAAGATTAACCTCTAAAATTAATCAAGGTCGAGTAACTACTAAACGACCCCTACTTTCTTTTAAAAGAACTTAAGCAAGGATACCTGGACGAATACCTCAGTTAAGGAAATTTGCAGTAGTAGAATTAGCTCCGAATCACCCAATGTAAAAAAACCAACAAAAAAATAAGGGTTTGAAAAGCGATAGCTTTTATTTTAAAAAAATCGCACAGGTAGAAGCAAATTAGCGACCTCAAGTTAAATTCTAAGATTATTCGGGACTTCGTATAAAAATAATCGCCCACGCTAATAAAATGCCAACGCGCATACCTAAAAGGCAAGAAACCGCGGCGGAGTACATTGAGCCACAGTCTAAAACTTACCAACAAGACCCTCTTACATGTGAGAGGACTACTTTTAATTGAGTTCAGCAAGCGTTAAATATAACCTATGCGACAAATGGCAAGAACAAAATCTCGTCCGCAAATAATAACTCAACGATTCCTGTGGCCAGACAGTAGAGTCTATATGACCTGGAAGTATGTTTTAATAGGCAACTTAGAAAAAAATGTATGAAAGAAGTACAACTAAATTTAGGCTGAACCAAACCTTCGAACGATAACTGTTTACCTACTATTCCTCGCGCAGGTACAGTAAAAAACTTAAAGCAAAGAAACAGAAGAGACTAAAAAGTTAGCGTCAACGTTAAGCGACCTGTGTTAGGATAAAAAGGGAGGGTGTTACTGAAGAAAATAGGAACAACAATAAGCCTCAATATTACTTAACATCTGCAGTAAAGATGATTAAATCTATAACCGTAGAGCTCTGTATTGAACGGACGGATAAGACTTTTTAGAATTGGGAAGTATTCGAGTAATGAAAGGTAAACTTCGTTATACAGAACAATATAACCTCGGTTCCTCATATTTTTTGATATAGCAAAATGATCCATACATGTTTTATTTACTTAACTAGTAATATTGTTAAGAAATTAACTAAAGGTTTTATAACTGGTGTTACTATTGGAAAATACTACTTTTTGTATGTAGGTGTTATAAATTCTGTAGAAAAGAACAAAAGAAAAAGATTAAAATAAAGGTAAACCTTCAGGTCAGAATACCGATCCGGAGGTGATCATCATAATAATTCAGGTGAAAATAGTCATCATTAAGTTAATACTAACAATGAAAGTACTAAAACTGGAAAGCCAGTAGTAACAGTTAATATAGATTAATATATAATATAAGATTTGTAATTTAATTAAGTCGGTTTTGTATTTGTATTTGTATTTGTATTTGTATTTGTATTTGTATTAATATAACATTATTAGCTTCTCTCAAATTTAAAAAATATATTCAAGGTTTACTATCATAAATTAAGGTTTTTGTTTTTCTAATTTAATATATATATTATATATAATATTGTTAGTTTTTTATGTGCTATTTTGTAAGATTTTTAATATCTAATTATGAATATAAATTCTTCTAATTAAAAAAATGGCCCCGACTAAGCGCCACCCAAAAAAGAATTAAATTAAAACGAAAATTTAAGATTATTCTTTTTATTAGTTTTTTTAAAAAATTTTTATTTTTTTTTTCTAATGGATTAGGTATTTGCTGTTTTCTAAGTTATTCTCAAATTTTTATTTTGTATTACTGAATTAATAGAAGGAAATTTAATTTTAATTATTTCATCATTGATTTTTACTTTTAATTTACTGTCATTATTACCAAAGGATACTGCATCTGCACCATAAGATTTAATAATAGCAGATCTAAAGTTAGCATCAAAATCAAGTAAGTATTTATTATCAGAGTAAATATTACAATAAGCAATTTTTATTAATCCAGTTAAAATATTAACTTTAATACAAGGAACTGCAAAGCATTCATGAATTGAATCAAAAGATAGATTCTCTAATTCTTTAAGTTAATTAACGATAACTAAGCATAAGCTTGCAGCATCAAAAGAGTGTATAAGATTAGGCATAAGAGCAATTTTTTTGCTTATTAAGGTTGAATTGGTTTTTATTTAAAATGTTTAAATTTAAGATATTTTTAGTGTATGAAAAGGGTTTAACTTTAAGAATTTATGTTCCGAAAATTTGTTGGTTAATGACTAAACAAGTTGGTAAATACCAAGGAATAGCTATTTTTAATTTATTTTAAACATTAGCAACACCTTTCAAATATTCCGATAAAGCAGTCAATTTAGGATAATCATCAAATATTGAAATAGTTAAAGCTTTTCTTAGGTTTTTTTAAAAACCATTTAGTTAAAGATAACTTCTTTGCTTTTGATTGGCTTTTAACTTTCATTTCATATATGTCAAAATCTTTTTTTTTTTGTTCTCTGTCCCCCTTTTTGTTTAATTCCAAAATCATAAAAGTTAGGATTTTTCTTTTGATCAAAACTATCTTTAAGATACTCAATAATAGAAGAAGCAGAGGCATTATAAGGTATAGCTATAACAGCTTTTTTAATTATACCTCGAAAAATATCTAAATTAGCTAATTTTGCATAACTTTTTGTTATCTTTTGCACTTAGTTTTATTTTACCTAGTTTAAATTCTTCTAATTTATCAAAAATTATTTTTAAAATTTAAAGCAATAAAGGCATAAAAATCTTTAGGCATATCACTCATTTTAGATTAATTTAAATTTAGCTCTGTTAGCTAATGAAAGATCATCAAATAATAAACTTAAATGTTGAAAACCATTACAACTGGCATCAAGCTGGATAGGTAAATTAATTAAAAAATATTTACTGTTATTTTTAATGCTTCAACATACTTTTGTATTAAAAAAGAAGCTAAGGAAAAGTGTTTTGTTCTCACCTTTATTTAATAAAATACCATTATCGAAATTGATAATATCTTCTAATTTATGTTCAACCCGGGCTATTTTATCTAACTAAGATTTTTTCCTAGATTATTACCAAAACAGTTAGCACCAAATATTTTTAAGTAGTTAATAGCATCTATAGCATCTTCTTCAGTTAATTTAATTTCTTCTTCTTTACTAAATTCTATTAAACCTTTAGATAATTCTATACCTTGATAATTTAAGTATTATGTAATACACTATAATCTTCCTTTATAATATAAGGTAACATAAAAATAATTTGATCCTACATCTCTAAATATAGTTGCCAATCCTAGATTGTTCAGTTCTAAGTGTTTTTTACTATTAAATGATGCAAGTTATTTATGTTCTTTCAAAGTAAGTTTATCTTTTTGGATAAAGGATGAATATAATTAATATTTGTAAATAAGCCATATTTATTGTTTGTTTATAATATAAAATCCATAACCTTTTTAATTAATGTTAAAAGCAACCGAGTTAATTTGGTTTACCATTTTTAAATTATCATTTTCTCTTAAGTTGATACTTTTGGAACTTACTTCCCAATTAGATAATATTATTTATTCGCTATACTCTTTTTCGTTTAATAATTAGAAATTCTATTAGGTAAACCCTGAATATTGATAGAAATTTTTAATAGAGGCATCAAATTAACCAACTCAGATCCATTAAATATTATAGTTTTTTTTTGTTTTTTTTTTTCATTTCTAGCTAAAACTTTATCCTCAACTTTAATAAGTTTAAATTCTGTCATAATATTAATTAAATGATTTTCAAGATCAAATCGTAATTGGGTATTTGTTATTTGATAAATTAATTCCTGATTTTCTTCTTTCCATTGAATGTAAGTTATATTAAGATTAGATTGTTTTTCTTTTTAAATAGGCCAAGTATATAATTATTTAAATTTTAATTTCATAAATCTATGGTAACTTAACCTTGATAGGTTTTATTTTGAAAAGATGGTTATTAGAAATAATATTTATTAATCTTCCTTACATTATCTGTTTAAAAATTATGTACTTGTTTGACATTTTATTAAATAATTTTATTTAGATAAATCTTTGTCTTTTGTTAATAACCTTATTTTATAATTATTAATATTTTTTGCTAGTCTTGGTTTTAGTTAAATCAATTTAGGATTTATTGCCTTGTTAATTTGATTCTCGTGATGCTTATTAACTTGACTTTGACTAGATAATTTAAATTTAGTCATTTCTATTGCTTGTTTTGTAATAATTGTTTTATTTGTAATTGTTTACTTGACTCATTGTTATGTTTGATATTTATAATTAATAGTAATTTTTTTTAAATAGAACTATATAAATCATATGCTATACTTGTAATACTTAATTTCCCTTTACCTTCACCTATAGTGGCTTTATTTTCTTATAACCCGGATAAGGAGTTATTGTTATTTAACCTTTTTGTTGTTACTTTTTGTAAGGAATGTAATCGAATCCATTATAACTTTATTTAAAAATCCATAAATATTAACCATTCCATAAAGCATAAAAAAAAATAATATCTTTATAATAACTAGAACTCATAAAAATTTTACTCCTAAAACCCTCCCTTGTAATGCTATTAACCACTTGTTTATTAACCATTAATTGCACTTATATAAGTGCTTTAAATTTAAATGAATATACTAAATTATCTAATAATCAGTTATTTATAATAAGCGTCCGCCTACCCCTACCTTGCAATTCCTAGCGTTTGTGTTTGGTTTTCATTTATACCTAGGTAAAAAGAATCCTATCGGCTTAACTTAATTGGTTAAATTATTCATTCTTGTTCATATATTAGAATAACTAGTATTAATTATAATTTTGTTTAATATCAATAGTTTTGAGTTTAAATCTTAAATCGGCCTTTTATTAATTAATTTGGATCTAATACCATGTATCTTTACAAATTTTGGTTTATTCTGTTCTGTTATTGTTCTGTTATGTTATGTTTTTTTGTTCTGTTATGTTGTTAATCTTAAAACTTTTTTAAAAAATTTCTTAAATTACTAGCGCTAAATAAATTAGCTCAAAGAATAAGGGTTACATATAAATAATAAATATCAATAATTGATAAAATCATAAAAGGTCAAGATGAATTTGTTAACTTATTAAATTTATAATTTAAAGATAAAGACCATAGAGAAATATTAAGTACTATTAAATAACCATTCCAATTTTTAAGTATTTACCTTGCAATATCGAAAGTTAACTATTCGTTTAAAATGATTAAAGATATTAAATATATAAATATATGTAATCTATACGTAGTTAATCATAGCTTAAATGAAGCAATGTGTAAATTTACACCACTTATCAACTTAACTAGAAAGAGTAATGTAGCCGAAAAGACTAATTTAATTTTATTAGCGATAATTATCTAAAGATTTCTATGTATTTGCCTTTTGTACATAATTAAATAGATAGCTCTGAAAATAATAACAATTTAAATTAAATATTAATAAAGATTTTATTAAAAAAACTGTTCTGACAATTCATTCAAATATTAAATCATATAAAATTTATAAGCATATTATAGATAAATGTCAAAAGTATAGAGATGGTAAATTTTAATAGAATTCAATTTGATTAAATACTTATTTCACCAAAATTTATTTTAAAAAATATAAGTAAATACTTTATAAGTTACTTAAAAATTAAGAGTACTAGAATTAAATACTATTCTAAACTAATTTAAATTTTCACTAATTTTATTTTTAACTTTTATTAAAAGTTTTTAAAGCAAAATACTACACTTAAATACTATTACACACAAAATTAAAATAAAAACTTGAATATTTTAAACTAAAAATAACAAAAAATAAAAAGATAAAAAAATACAAACAAAAAAGAATGAATACTTTTCTACACAAAGGTATTTAAATAATAAATTAATACAAAATGACAAAATTAAATATAATTAAATATAATACAAAGTAAGGTAATGTAACAAAAAAAATAAACGAAAAAGAACCACAAATTATTGAAAGATATATAATAAATTATGCTAATTAGTCCAATGTCTATAAGTAAAATATACAAGTAACAAATAATATTTTTCCTATTATAATAAAGAAATTAAAGCAATAAAATATATAAAATATAGTTATTTAATCAATAATCACCCCTGAATAAAAAAAGGGAAAATTTAGTTTTAAAACTTGTCTTTGAGAGAGTGAGGAGAGTTTCACAGGAAAGAGTGATGTTTAAATAAGTTATTTAATATGTGTAAGCTTTTATTAATTATTTTAATTTTTTAATAATTCTTAATTGTATTCTTATAATAATTAGGGATCTTTTTTATGTGGCCTACTTGTTTTATTTTTAGTTTTAGTTTATTTATTTGCTTTTGATTTTCGTTTCTTCATTGAATGAGTTTCCACATATTTTTTTTTAGCTAATTTTATTCTTATTTCTAATTAGGATACTTATTAATGAAATTTTATTCACATTTAGTTTAATTATTTTAATAATAGTTATGTTTATGATAATTTTATTATTAATATTTGCGAGAGTTTTAGTTTATATTTTATTAATGATGATTTGAATAATAGAGATTTTTTTTTTGTTTTTTTTCAAATAAATTTAGTATTTGATAGTTTGGTCTTGAGGCATCAGGATTTATTGAAGATTAATTAAATATATGTTAACATTTTCTAGTACTATTGTGATTTTTCTTAACGCTCCAATTTAATTTTATATTAAGACTGTATACCCTTTTTATTATTTTTATTATTTTCTAATTTTTCTATTATTATTTTTAAGTGTTTTTCTTATTTTTTAAGTGCATCATTTAAAGAATCTATATTTAATAATGTAAGTCAATTAGCTAAAACAGTCCTATGATCCTAATAATTATTATTATTTTTAATATCATTTATTTTAAAATTTATATTTTTTAAATCAATTTCTTAATTTTAAATTACTTTTGATTTTTATTTGTTTTGTCTTTTTTTTAGTTAATTTAACTTCATAATTACATTTATTGATTGATGTTTATATAAATTATATTTATTACTTTAATAATAAAATTTGCTTCAAGTTAAAAGTAACTGATTACATTAAAACAAAAACAACTTCGACTATTATGAAGGAAATATATAATTATACAAAGGTTGCTATTAGAATTTTAAAAAAATTACATTTTACCTGATATTTATCTTGTTTGTAAAAAAGTTTAGTTAATTATTAATCTTTATTAGAGTTTATAAAAAGTTTTTAATAGAAAATTTAAAATAAATCAAGTATATTTAATTTGAGAGATAGAAAATAATAAAGTAGCTAGAACCGATTTAACTTTTTTTTTTAAAGTTTATAAAATAAGTTTCCTAATTTTGATTAATCATGATTTATAAGATGTTGAAAACTAAGAAAAATAAAAATTAAAATTTAAATTGTTATCATTAGTTATTATTTTTAATAACGTTATAAATAAGGCTATTTAATTGAAATGTAATCCAATTTGTAATTACAAGAGAATAAAATTATTCAAAATAAAGCTATTTTCTTTCTAGAAGAGCTGTAAAACTTCGTGGTCTTCACATTTTGATAGTCAAAAAGAATTTAGGATAAGTAAATTAAATCCTTTAACCGATTCAAATTATGAGGTAAAACTTAGTTTGTTCATATAATAGAGTTGATTTTAGCTAACCTTGTTTCTGAAATAAGAAATTTTAAAAAAAGATTATTAGTAGATGTTTTGCGCATCTGAAAAGTTTTTCAATAGAACAATTAGATTATTAAAAATATAAGTAACAAAAATAGTTGCTGGTCGATCCGTAAACTTACTCTAAGTATAAAGTATTCAAATTTAGCGCAAGTTGGTCATTATTTAAATTTTATTTCTAAAACTTCATTTGTTGTGAATTCATCATTAAATTTTAATGGCAAACTTTCGATTTTCCAAAACCTGAAAAATTAATAAAACTCACAAAACAAATAACAAATTCATTTATTGAGGGGAAGTTGTATAATCTAAAATTTTACTTCAAATTCTAAGTGAATAATAGTTAATGGAAGGATTGAACTGAGCCTAAGGAAGAACATAAGCTAATATAGCAGTTCCCATCATTAATATGATTACACCTATAGCCCATACTAAATATTTAGGATCGCGATAAAACTATTTAACATACCTCTTGCAATCTGAACAAAAAATATGAAAAAGAATTAAGCAACATTATGTATGGTCAGTTTATGTTTATTTTATGTTTAATTTTACTGTCCACATAAGCTATTAATTTTTTTTTTTTTATATTAAATAAAATGGTATTATTTAAGTAGAATATAATCAGTTTTTAAATATCAAGACTATTTAATATACCTTTGTATCACGAGCTTAATCTTTAATAATAATACTAATCTACTCTTACTAATAATTATGTATTATAATAATAAATGAATAATAAAGTTCTTAAATAAGAATACTTGACGAATTATTTAATAGATATAAAATATATTAGCTGACTTAAAGATAGATTACCAGAAATAAAACTAATACTTGGACTTTTAAAAAATAAAATAAATACGAATTTATTAGTAATATTTAAGCATAATTAAACTAACCTTACATACTTTCTAATTAAATTATAACTTAATTTATTAATTAAATAATAAGATATTAGGCCTTTTGTATAATCCTTAAATTTCTATTAATAAAGGGTTTAAGTAGTTATCTGTGTGGCTTTTCTTTAATGGCTTTTATTTGTTTTTTATTGATACTTTTTAATAGCTAATATTAAATCGGTCATTTGCGTACACTTTAATCTTTCATTTGCGTACACTTTAATAAGAACAGTCCGTATATTTATTATTAATCTTTTTAAAAATGGGTTTTTAATTGGAACTATCTTTTTTAGATAGACTTATATATATAACTAAGTCGACTAGACCTTAAATATACCTAAGTTGTATAAATTATACAAAAAGGGTTAAATATTTAGTACACATTTATTTAAAAAAGTTATTAATTAATAACTACTAGTATTAAAACTCCAATGTTGTAGTTATTTCTTATTTATAGACTTTTATTATATGAATAAAAATATAAGTGGCATACCAAAATATTAAGAGATTATTTAAAGTAAAGTATTAGTATCAAATTAAGTTTTTAATTAAGCTAGCCGGTATTATATTTTAATAATATTACATATAATAGAATATAATTCGTTTATTAGCATTTTAATACTCCTTATTTATTTATAATCTATGATGAAAGTAAATTTAACATTTTTCTAATTTACCTATTACTATTTATGAGCTTGACAAAAGGCACGACTTAGGTATAAAGTCTAAACTTTTAAACTCAATACCAATATCAACCCAATTAAGGTATTAGGTCTTAAACAAATAACTTAGGTAAATTTTAAACAATCTAGTCCAAGTCAATATCTCTAGTTTTTCTATTATAAATTGATCTTAAGATCGTTATTAGAGATGAGTCGAAAAAATATTAAGTTTAAATTTTTCATAATATAAATTTATATAGTAAACAAAATAAACTCTTTTGCTCAGATATCTGTGCAGCTTTACCTATATCTCAAAAATTGAGTATAAAATAATATTTTATTTAGCCTTTTTTAATAAATCCTCTATTTAGATAAAATTAGTCTAACATTTCGTAACAGTTTTTAAATAAATTTATTATACGATCTTCTTCCTTCGTTAATAAGTTTTATATAAATGTGCAATACAAAATTGGTACTTACAATAGACCAGCATTCTTTTTATCTGATCTTAATAAAAAGTAGATCCACTTCACCTACCCTAGGGCTAAAAGCTGCAATAAAAAGTATTTATACCAGTGTGGAGCAATTCAAAATAGATAATAAGGAAGATCTAGTAATTACATATTTAAATGCGAATGGTAAAGGGTACTGTGGCTCTTAAAGAATAAAAAGCTTGAACAAGTTATCCACAAATAATTGTGCAGAATTAAAAAAATGGGTAAAAATAAAAGGCAAAGTGTCCAATTAAAAGAATATACTCATATAAAATTACCCCCCTCCCT
>Ga0153980_1000522_pt1 | contig 17506 bp, 29 predicted proteins | sample TSGA064MetaG_FD_104722 | JGI IMG/M metagenome (GOLD analysis project Ga0153980, IMG submission 104722) | Attine ant fungus gardens microbial communities from Georgia, USA - TSGA064 MetaG | ecosystem: Host-associated > Fungi > Mycelium > Unclassified | place: USA: Georgia, Magnolia Springs State... | reverse complement strand
TTGCCAAACGAGAAACGAATATCTGACCTATCTCAATGTAAGCGTATCTAGAGCCATATTTAATAACCTTATCTGGATGAGTACAACAAGAGGGATACCTCACCTGTTGAAGTACTCGACTAGGTTTTCAATACAGCCTACAAAACAGGCTGCACAACATGCCAGACAAGCCTCGACAGCTACTAGTCTCAATTATTAAGACCACACGTTGCGAAAAATGCACTTACGATTACCGTCCTGGGCTGCAGAATTTCGAATTGCTTCAAGTATCAATCTCAGGAGATCGAGAAGTGTTACGATGAGCGATCCAAATGCGATAGAACCCAAGGATAGGGTTGATGCTCTTCCAAAGGCAGAAGCAGTCGGATTCTTGGGCTGATCGAGGTCCTATTAGTTGGAAAGCCATCGCAAAGGCAAGAAACACCAACCATTTCGCCTCCATACGAACCCTTGGGTCCAAAATAGTACCAGCACCCATAAGGTCCTCCAGCTAGGGTAGCCAGAGCAATATTACCAATGATTTGAGAAGTCCAAAGGAATGCTAACGTCTCAAAAAAGATTAAACCTGCGACCGTCCCAGACGAGCAGCTTGTATTGGTACCGCATGCTGTTCAGGAGATTAGCAGATTATTAGAGAGATTTCATAACTAGGAAACCCACTGGGACTGTCAGGTGTCCATTTGGCATATCTAGGATTAAATCAGTACATGGAAAAATCTGATCACAGGATGATGGGAAAACTGACGTCGCGGTCACCGTGAAAACGTACCACCTAGAAATTGCAATGTATCAATTTTGCAAATCATACCTAAAACCTTCCAACAGGGTACTTACACGCCCAAGGCAGCCTGCACAAGCAACGCTGTGAATGAGACGATGTAAACACTGACGTGATGTTTCGAAACATCCATTACGACCTGCAATAGCAATGCAGCTAGAGGTATGCGCGCCCTACAACCCCAATATGACAGTACGGAGAGGAGGGCAATGATTGTGAAAATGATGGCTCCGGCTGGTCGCATACATCAGAACAGCGATTCTAAGTTACACCCATACTTACAATAGAAGCGCGTGATCCAATAATAGACACATATGCCACTAGATACGTCTAATAAGCTATCGTCGGAAGCAAGGGAACCATGTGGATACATACACGTTGAGCAAGATGGATAGAATCAGTGTAAAATGCATCAAGATTCTCGTAAACGCACGGGCAAGCATGAGGTACATTGCTGATAGTAGCACTGCAGCTGCAGTAATCAGTAGAAGAAGGTATACCGTGCTCCTAACAAATTATTGGTCCACTATCGCCATTAACATGAGATTTTGGGCGCACCTATTCAGTGTTACAGCTGTGCCTGTTCGTGCTCCCGGCTTTCCTAAGCCACCCCCTAGCCCTCCATGAGAAATCCAGTCATTTAGAGCGATACCCGACACCGTAGCAAAACCAAGAATCTACAGACCAACCTTCTGAGATAACTTGGCTGCTTTTGAAGAATATAAATTACATACGGTTAAGATAAAGAGGATCAGGAAGATGGGGTCGTTGATCCTCTTTTTTGGTCGAAATCGGCCGTCATTGTATGGAATTTTGGTATCATTTTCATAGGACTGAACAAAAGGTGCATGTTGTTCAAAAGGGTACGTAGGCGGATATGATTGTGAATAGTTGGGTGTAGATCCTGGATAATTCATTGTCTGTAGGACAAGACAGTAGCTCGAGAGTTACACAGCAGACAAACAGCTGTCAACTGATCAACAACTATTGTACCAGTGATGGTAGCATGCGCCTAGGCTTAAGCTGCAGAGAATATCGAGCGCTACACTAAAAAATAAATGAGGTTTCATCTCCTGATGATCATATGTCTCGTTTTATGATGGTAGATAGAGATAAGTGCAAGTAGCACGAGACTCGTTCCCCCTTTTTTCTGTCAAAATCAACAATCTGGCGGCATGCCACCAGTGAGACACTGATGAAAAAGAGGCTTCAACTTACAATCTGATAAAAGAGTTTAAAGCATCCATGACATAGTGAGCATGACATGCGTCATGAAGTCAACGCTCAGCGTCATATGAGTACTACCCAAGATGTACAGCAAAGAATACAAAAGACCCAATTGAAGAACCGAATCGCAGGGAACTATACGAGCTAGGACAGCATTTTTTGATCATGAATTTCGTGACGACTGTTTGAAACGAATGACAATGATAGTAACATTGTCTGTGGTATGATGAGAAAGAGCGTGCTTCAAGAGCTTGGTGCTCGCTTCCTGGGCATCTTGGATTTCACGAATGAGTTCGACGGATTGCTGATCACTGATGACATCCCAAAGCTGGAGAAATGAATAAATCAGCTGTAGGGTCACAGTGGTTGGAAGGGACATACACCATCACAAGCCAAAATCAGGAATTCATCCTCATCACAAAGTTCTGTTTCAGTAGTGTAAGGTGCACCGACAACATACTCCTTCATTGATGAATCACCCAAACTCCTCGTCACAGCTAACACACCATTTACTCGCCCACTCAACACAAAGCCTCCAGCATCAGTTATCCGTTTGGCTTCTTGTCGATCTGAACCCTTATGGTCATAAGTTAAACGCACAGCCTTTCCACGACGGCAAAGTACACCACGAGCATCACCAGCATTGGCACAATACAAAACGCGCCTCGAGTTCGACGGGGGAATAACAATAGTGATTCCCTCGGAAGATTTCTTGGGTACAGCTTTTGGAGAGGACGATTGAGTTGGAGATGCCTGGTCAGATGAACTACCACCAATGCTTTTGAGAACACTGTGATTTTGGTTTTGGTCTGACTTTAATTTGAGATCCCTTTCATGTCTGAGTTCACCATTGACCGGAAGACTGCCGCCGCTGTCGCTCTTATAGGAAACAGTATTGTCATTTTCAGAGGTTGTCGGACCGGGGGCCTGGGAAGCTGAAAGGTCATTAATGAATGACTGATGTCCGTCAGCGTCTTCGACACGAAGAAACGCGGTGACGGCAGTACACCCCGAGTGAATTCTGCCACCAGACTCTTCGCACATACGTGATAAGTTGGCGTCAACATTATGGAAAGCAGTGTTGAGAATTTCAGGAATAGGGGTATCTGGTGCTTTATGAAGGGCACTTAATAGGTACTGAAAAAAATTGAGCTTATGGTTGCATCCTGGATGTCTCATTACCTACTTGATGAAAATATCGTCCACACCATTCGGCAGCATGTTTTCCAGCGTGACCATCAAAAATAGCAAAAAATCCTTGACCCCGAATAGAGTCAAAGTCAACTACAAACGAATGTGCATCTTCCATCGTCCGCCTACTTCCTTTATCATCCGCTACGCCGAGTGAGAAAGTAGGGTGATTGGTAGAAGTGCGATTCAGGATCTGAATACATAATTAGGACAAATCGACCGGCAAAAGAAAAACATACACCATATGTCTCAAGATCTGCTGTGGTAATGGATGTCGAGCGTGCATTTAAGGAATCTGAAGACGACATGGAGTTTGTTAACGATGCTTTGACTGGGGTACACACTGAACAGTGATTAGATAATAATTTAGGTAATCCCTTAAATAAGAGCTTCTCATGATTGATGCCTTGACTCGATAACCTGTGGATGTCTCAGCAAGCAGCCAAACCTTCGCTCCAAGGGGTCAGAATCAAAGCAAGAAAAGGCGCAGTCAAAGCTCAAGCAAAACACGAACCGTCTAGTATGTTATTTCAAGTTCTTGTTTTACTGCTGACTTGCGCAGTCTTCAGGGATCAACTTTACAAACACCTCGAAACAGTCCAGGAGGGAGATTTTGAATCCTACGCAACAAAACTTGTTCAGGCAGGATCTACTCTTGATTTTCTCAAATATGCAGATGCACTTTTCGAGATCATCCTTGTTGGCGGTCTTCTCCAACCGGGAGGTAACTACATCGATGACGGCGCTCAGGTATCCCCCTTCACCATTTTCAACGCCAAAGAACCCGCACAAGTCGATGAGATAAAGAGTTACATTGATGTTCTCAATAAGCTCATCCGCAGGTTTGCAGTTCGGCTTGCACCTTCAGATATCTCGGCACTCATGGCCGCTTGCTAGATATAAATATCTCCAAAGACCTCTTGAAACCTCGTCTCTGCCTACCCTCTTACAATACGTACATCGCTGGACAATCGCGCAAACAGAGAAACTTGCCGTCGCTGTTGGATTGCTAATTTCTCAGGGACTCGCTTCCGCTGGTTGTCTTCTCAGTCTCAATAAGGACCATCTCGTGAAGAATGGCATGCAGTTTCTCATAAATGCACGAATCTTTAACTCATTTTTTTTGTCGATAGATGTATCTGTCAATGTCGTCACCCTTATCTTCCGTGCCTACTTAACTGACCAGTCAATGGATCATCTTTCTGCTACCCTCAAGCGTGGGGGTGTCAAGGATTTGCTTGCTTTCTTCCCTCCACACAAACGCGAAAACAAGATACTTGAAGAACATTTTAAGGCTGTCGGACTCCCCCAGGTCGGCGAATGGTGGTCCAAGAAGCAAAATGCTATCTTGAAAGATGAGCTTGTCAAGGAATTGACGGAATTTGTGCGACGTGAGGAACCTGCAGAGACTATTGTCGCGGCCATAAGGACCCGGCAGGATGAGAATCCTATCCCTGAAGCGGACCTTATCCAGTGCATCTGGCAAGGGTGTATGTCGAACGTTGACTGGAGTGCACGCCCTGATCAGATCGAGGGTCTCGCATTACGGGAAGTTGGGGTGTGTTTTCATCAGCCCATTGATAAGAATGGTAGTATACCTAATGTAACCCATCGTACAGAAATATGCACCCATCCTGGAACCCTTCTGCAGTGGTGCCAAAACTCAAGTCACCCTTATTAATACTGCCCAATTATATTGTTACGAAGACACTCGAATTATCAAAACATTTCCACAAATCTTGAAGGTAAAAGTTTTGCCTTTGCTTCGATCCTTAGCTGTACCTGACGAAATTTACAAGGTTCTCTACAGTAAGGACTGTGTTAGTGACCAAGCAATCATCTATTGGCACCAGAAAGGTTCTAAGCCACAGGGCCGTCAACATTTCCTCAAGAGCACTGAAACACTTGTCAAGGTATGATTCGTCATAGTGGCATAGGAAAAGCTAATATTGATGCACGAAAAGTTTTTACAAGAAAATGATAGTGACGAGGAAGAAGAGTAGATAGCATGCTTTCAGGATGACAGCCTCTGATGAGTGTCGCCTATTTGAGTTTCTATCATTGGATCTTCGTGTTAGCGTTTTCTGATGATCGGGCTGGAATTTCACTATGCAAGTCTTCACCACGCTTCAGGCATGACTGGAAAGTCGCCTGTCCATCCATTTGTGCCACTCATTTGCAAAAAGATACCATCGGATCCGTTAACAGGCAGCCCAAGATCCGTTAGACTCTGAGGCTTCAAATCAAAATGACAATACAACCTTCCTGGGATCAACACCTACCTGTTCCTGCAACCAGACAGGTATAGCAGCTGGGCTGACTATACCACGATCTGCAGGCCATACAAATCCCAGCTCCTCCATTGTGATAGGTTGTGGCATTGTGGGATCAGCGAATGAAGGCGAGACTAGCATGTTTTCGAAAAATGCTGGGGGCGGGATACTCGGTGCAGGGATACCTATACCCATCCCGACCTTGCGACGTAGATTGGCCAGCATGATTCGAAGGGTCAAGGCATATCTCTCGGCAGCAACATCAGACAACAGCTGAGCAAGTTGCTCAACTTGTGCAGTAATCGCACCTAGATCAAGTTCTGTTGGGAATAAATTCGCCATTTTGAGCAGAAAGAGACCAGAAAATGCGGCTGTCACTAGGCTGTCATGGACAGCATAACGGAGTGCGGCGCTATGCACGGAAGGCGCGTACGATAGGAACAAGTAAGTCAACAAAGTTTCTAGTATTGAGATGGTATTGCTCACCGATACTCCGAAGAATTCAGGAAGATCGCAAGACAATCTGAGGCGGCATCTTTTGCCTGAAAAGCTAATTCACGTTGTTCAAAAGGCATTTTGTCCCATGCTACACCACGAAGAGCAACGCAGACGACCCAGAGTTTCGCATAATGAAGTTCTCCCGCTAGGATTTTGCGAAGCAAAGAATCTTGATCCATGGTACGGCCTGGTTCCAGGGTGTCCAACAGTCAGAAAGCAAATGAAAGTTGAAATCTCACGGTGTAGCTCATCATGTTCAGACCACCAACTTTCGAGCGCGACAAATGCGCGCCGAATAAATGACAATGTATTGTGGTTGACCTGTCCATTCAAGGGAACAAGTGTCTCGTAGATCTGGGCTGCAATGCAAGATGTATCAGGGGCTTGTCTCATATCAAACGAATGACACACTTTTTTGGGCGATAAGGTCTACCAAAGCAATCAGCCTCACGTCAGTTGGAGAGGCCATCGGGTGATTGAGTAAAATGCGTGAGTGCCTAATGGGGTTTTCATCTCGTAACACAATGGGTCGACCCGTTCCAAGGCTCATTCTATTGCAACAAGATCAATTCAATCTGTGAGCAGAGACTATGTACTTACTGGTGGTCGAACCAATAGAGACAGCACCAGACGCGGGCCGAGACGACTTAACCAAATTAATGTTCTAGTCCCAAATGTGGCAAAGCCATTGATTGACTTACCAAGGTTTCGCTCTTCCTCTTCAGATCGTTTCTTCCCGTTATCCTCGGCCAACTTCTCCAGCGCTCGATGGAGCCCGAGGTCGAGAGCCATTCGCAGAGCATGGCCGCTAGGCAACCACCCATTGGTGCTCCAAGCAGCCAACAACAGCATGCCTATTGTAAAAAAACGTTATCGATATTGCAGAAAAGGAAAATTGATTTTACCTTGAGCCGCTTCTTTTCTTACTACCGGGCCGAACAAGGAAGACCGGGCAATGCCCTGTGCTTCTTCTAGGCATTTGTAAAAGGTTTGACTGGGTGGCCCGTTCCCGCTCCGGATTTTACCTGCTACGGCAAGGATCGCGTCGAATGTCCATGGACTTCGTTCCATGAGGCTTTCATAGGTATCATATACCGGATCAAACAACGGGATGAATAGATGGCATCCGGCAAAAAAGCTATTGAAGGTGACTAATAAGTCTCTAACCTTGCACCATTCACAAAAGCCATTTACATATTAAAGAGTTCGCGCGCTTCAGAATCGGTTACGAGACCCTAGCGTTCCTTGTTCGTTAGTTGTATGGTTCGTAACCTAATTTGGGGCTCACTTTCTCTACCACATGTGGGAAAGCATTCCTTGGAATCGGTTCCGCCCTTTTGCGTTTCTTGACTCTGGGAAATTGTCTATTATCAGAAAATTTACAAAATATGTGTCAATACCTAGATGTATCCACTGAGGGTGCTGCAGCCGCTTCTGCAGCTGCATTGGCAAGCCCTTGCAATGCCTCAATAGGAGCATTCAAACTTGAACGCGGTAGAGTATCCTCCGATTCATCATCGGTGGAAGGTGCCGTGCTTGGGATGATGCCGTACGAAGCATATTTATGTGGCTGATCGACCAATGAGGAAATATATTAGGAAAGTAAGCAGAAGATCTAGGAACTGTGTCTGACCGGAGGTGCAAAACCCGGCAAAGGAGGAAAAGACTTTGTCCTATCACTAGAACCTGAACAACAACATCACTCATTATTTGATTTGACATGAGAAAATAGGCTTAGTTGAAATCACCTGGTACTGGTTGTGGATACATCGGAGCAGTGGGTTGCTGGGGTACTGGCAAGGTTCCATTTGCTTGCTGCGTCTGGATTGCGGAGAGGATACGATCTAGAGAAGACTGCATTCCAATCATTTGGCTTTGCATCATCTAATAAAGTTCTCATCAGTTTCCACCAATCCTGATTTGCGAAGAACCCACCAAATACTGGCCCTCCAGCCGGGAGAGGCGTCTAAGGTGTTTGAATGAAGGCATGAGAAAAAAAAACACAGAATAAAGCTTACTCAACGCTTGCATTGGACAACGCTTGGACATTTTTCTTTTCGGGTTTTTCAAATATACAAGGGATCCCACTAGCCTGACATCGTCGGCAAGGCGCCTGGAACACGAGCGCCGGGCCGGGGCGGGGGATGCGGGCCACAGTGAGCAAAAAGCGGAACGGCTGATCAGGAATTCGGATACGCCACCTCTCCTTCACATCGGTTCTTGCCCCTCCTACAATTCGTACAAGCCCGAGCTCCCCTCTTTGGGATATGGCTTGACGTTTGCGATTGTTGCTGGGCTGAGCCCTCTGTCATCATGCTCGTGTCGATGCCTCCTATTCGCCGTCTTTTCGTTGCCGTTTCTGATCCGTTGGAAATTGTAGGGCTAAGTGACATGAAGGCAGGTGTGCTCAGAACGCAACTAGAGCAATAATTCTGGGACGCCTCAACAAAGACATGGTATTGGGTCCGGATCCGGCCTTTACCACTCCGGCACGTGGCCTCACTGTCACTTGATCAATTTCCTCAAGAGTGCCTTGACCGTGCCTCAACCCTGAAAGTTTCCGTTGCAGCTTCCGTCCCCGATTGCAATCAGACATACTCAGTCCAGAGCACTCAACTAGCTGAGGTCTTACACATTTTGTCAAATTCTGGCGTTTGATTGGCACAACCTGTGTATACATTTCCTCTTCGAACTGGAGAAACATCGGCTTAGGATTGGTGCCATTATACTAGTAAATGTCTTCGTAGTCCTCTGAAACTCCCAGATGGCGCCGTACATCTTCAGGATCGACGCCCCGCTCACGACAGAAGTGAGTCAAGAGGATGCTATAGTTGTCTAGTCGTGATTGTCAGCATGCTATTGTCATGAATACGGTTGTAATACCAGTCCATCTCAGAGTTGCTTCTTTCGCCAGAATGACCGACCTCTTGGTCTCTTCAAATTTACCAGGATCAGCGTCCCCATAACTCTCGAGCTCTCGATTGAGTTGGACTAGTTCTTCGCGTGATTTATTGTAGTTCTCAAGGACATGTGAACGCGCCACCTGTTTCATTGTCCAGTGGATGAGAAGGAAAACATGCATATATACCCACCGACTCTTTCCTGAATGCTTGCTCCGCTGTGATACTTGCCTTAATGTCCTCGAGCTGGTTTTTGGCATTAACCATGACATCTCTGGCTTTGCTCAGGCGTGCTTGGACCTAGGCGTTGTTAGACAGATTGACAATATACCGTAATGATATGCCTACATTCGCCCCCTTTTGTGACGGAAAGCTCCAAAAGACTAGGAAAGCAGTTAGTCCGCGAGAGGTCGAGTAGCCAATGGTGTACAATTCGAGGAGCCAATCTTATCGCCTTGCACAAGTCCGTCATCGACCAACGATTGTAAAACATCCTTGACAGACTGTGAGACTACCAGATATCATTTGTTCAACAGTGTACTGTTTTCAAGTGCAGAAGCTCAGTCACCAATGCCTTTCAATTTGGGACCAAGTTTTTCCAGCTCTTTCAGCTTCAATGCTGTAAGTAGGTTGCATGGTACAATCCAGCTCAAAGACTTGCCTGGTAAAAGTCTCGCTTGGATGGCTGGCTGGTTAACTCAAGTCCGCCGGCAGTCTCGAGTTTATCTCCACTTACTGATTCATGAAAGATCTCGAGAAGTTTCACCCTTTTCTCCTCTGCGGAAAGGCCTCTTGGTGCCTCCAGCAATATTTCCTAAGTCTTGTTTCCATCAGAACTTTGAGTACGTACTCACCATAGAATTGAGATACAAAAGCTGACGTAACTATATCTAAATCTTAATAGGGCTTACATCAAAACAGATTTCCGGGAAACAATGTTCGTACGGCACTCGCATTTGCCCAAGTAAGTGACACAATATGCTCAATTTCAATACTATAGTGCTTTAGAAAAGCACGATCTGACTGGACATGTTCCATCCCAGCTCGCTGAGAAATGCTGCCAATTCATCAAATTAGATAACGTTATCTCTATTGAGCTCATGAAAATCCTCACCCTTCACCGATCGTTCCATTGAGCTCGGCCCACATATACAGACTAGCTTATTGTTTCCAGGTGCTGGAAGGTGTTTCTCCAGCATTTCCCTCGTGATGTGTCCAACAGATTGCGCCCAGTTTCCAGGTAATGGCTTTCCTGTCAAGCTCATGTGCAGGTTGAACCTCCCTTGGTGCTCGGCAGCCAACCGTTCGAGCTCTTGTCTACACAGGATATCCTCGAAATGCCGGTTGACATCAATTACCCAAACTTTTGTTTTACCGTCCAAAGGGTCGGTCAAAATCGCCCGTAAGACTTGGAGAATAGGCGTGATTCCGCTCCCTCCACAAACGAGTCCGATCTCTTCAATATGCCATTTTTCTCCATGAATTGATGCCAGCCCCTCTCCTTCCCAGAGGAAGTGTCCGATTGGGCCTTTAACCTCAACGGTATCTCCAACAGCGAGTTCGGAGAACCCCAGGGTCATGCGACCTCCGAGTGGAAAGGCGGTTGTCGGGTAGTAAATTCTAACCAAAGGTCAACTTACTTTGATATAAATGATGAAGACACTCACTTGATTAACATATCAATAAATCCTCTATCATCTCGCGTCGAGAGGGGAGTGTATGCTCTTTGTACTACATCACCCTCTGGAACCTGCACTCCGGCCTTATCTACCACTTTTCTACGTAAGCGGATATAAACGTGCTGCCCGAAGGGCAATCCAAGCTTCTGATCCTTGTTTTCCAAAGTGAATCGATACATCTTTGCATCCTTCGAAACCTCCATTATGTTGGCAAGGACAATCTTCTTCCATTTCTTGTGGTTTAGGAAAGTCTTGGTTGCAGTCTCATTTTCAGGTTCCTTCCCTTGTTTTAAATCAACGTCTTCGTCGAGGGTGCCTATATGGAAGTCCGCTAGCTGTCTTTTGGCGTCCGAGCTGTGGATGGCCATAAAGTCTTCTGTCGCATCTTCCCCTGCAACGATTTCGATCGACTGTGCACCACCTGGATGGTCGTTGAAGAAACCCTTGCCTTGATATACCTGGCAATCACATTCATTCCACAACCTAAGATCGCAGGTATGTCTTACCTCTCCTTTGACAATGAACCAAGCTTCCTTTTTAGCCCGCACAGACTGGAGCTCTCCGACACTAATCTTGCGATTGATGCCTGGCTTGGTCATTTGGACCTCAGAGGCTCGTATTTCTAGCTTTTTGACGGATTTAGAAGGTGGATTCATTGAAAAATCTGGTTTGGAAGGGTCTAGTCCCTCATCCTTCAGCCTCTGCATCCAACCACCCTGTTGCGTGCCAGCCACTTTTGATGATGATTAAATGCATCAGGCTTTGACAAGAAAGAGACTTACTTGTGGGATGCTCAAACCGAACTTTCCCGTCATCTAGGTGGTGGACACACACTCTGAACCACCTTCAAAATATTTTCCTTAAGTCAAGTTCATTAAAATAATTGGAACATGTACCAATTATTCATCATTCCCGTCGCATTCCAATACATATCTCGTGGTTGGAGCGCCAAAGATTCATCCATACAGCGAACCATAATCGCGCGAGTTGTCTTGACACTCGATATAGGCATCTGAAATGACCAAAAGCACCAGCAAAAACAGGTGTCAGAATCGGTCAAGTCCAGGTCCCCATACACAGTGTTAGAGTAGGCTGTAGCTCGAAAGCAATCCTCCGGGTAGGTGATATGGGCCAGATCCCACGTTTCTCCGTCATTAGAAGATATTTCAACCCGCGTTACTCGCCGTCCACCACCTGCGTACGCATATCCCTCGATTTCGTATGTACTGTCTAATGCCAGGGATGATGTATCCAAGACTTCGTCATGATCTGGTCTCGCGATAGCACTGTTCACGTTGAGATCGCGGATGATATACCTATCAACAACAGTCAGACCTCACAATTCACTTCGTCATGCTGAAAAGATGAATCTGACCTTGGATCATACCACCAGTGATTCTCTGCCCGCGCTTGGTCTGCATCTATGGGCATGGGTAGTACCTTGTTGTCGCGGAAATGGAGATGATGCTGGCTCTCTTTCTCGGACAACTCAATCCTTGAGAGCCATTTGACTGATCTTCCACAGATTTGTGAAGGGACGACAAGGCGAAGGGGGAAACCGTGGTCTGGTTCAAGACTTGATACATGTCGTTAGCCGTTCGGTAAGCAAAACCATAAACTTAAGATTCATACGGTAGACCATTCATGCCCCAGGCTAACATCATACCTTTACGCCTATCTCGAGCCCAACTGAGCAACTGACTATTTAAGAGGAACAAATAAACTTCAGATAGAAAACACATGAAACGGCATACCTGGTACCGTAGGGGCCGTTGGGAAGATCATCACTCCCTTCGAAGATGACATACTTGGCTCCCCTTTGAGGAAGAATGTACTCCAGGACGTCGGCCAGGTAGACACCCGTAAAGAGCGCTGTAGAGATACCAGCTGCTCCCCAAGAGAATCCCAATGATTTCCGAACAACGTTCTGTTCTTTGCGTCTGTTGCCGGCACACACTAACGTCACCGGTATCGTAACTACCCTGAAATTTTCACGAAGGTCCCCCAATGTGAAGATGACAGGCCTTGAACACAATCTACGAAGAGGTAGAACAATTAATTTGAATATCAGCGCCAGATCTTCCCGACAGACTCACCCGTGGATTTTTAGCTTCCAGTCATTTGCCATCTGCTGGTCAATCTCTGGGACAGCACCATGATTACGAACGAAAAACAGACTACTTGGCGTGATGAAACCTTGAGCAAATAAATCTCGAAGCTTGGCCTCTGCGTTGAATGGGTGCCTTCCTGTCAAGCGAATCATTCTTTCATCTCGTGGTACCCAAGCGTCAGGTGTCTCGCTAGGCAGTGTGAATACAGCATCTGACAATCATCGGAGATTGAGAGCATCTTACGTGTCTGAGGGGCGGATGTTTTTGCATCCTATTTCTTGGGGTATACCCGGGAAACCCAAGTTCGATGGGAGCTGGCGTGCTTCCAGACGTGCTTCCCTATACTTGGGCTCTCGCCTCACAAGTGACGGCGAATAAAATGGGCTAGGCAGCTGAGCAACATTCTCAGTAGACAAGTCCATTTTTCCCTCTAAGTGGGAGGTAATTGAAGAGTCGGGTGAGTTAGGGGAGCTGAGACTATCGAGCGTTGATAGCTCATCTGAAGACCAGGTAAACCTTTCAGGGTGTGGAAACAGGTCGTCTGCTAGTGTAAAATGCATTGAATTCATGAATTTAATGGATAAAAATTCTACAAACCGACGTATGGCAGCATTGTTGCCATGTCTCAGATTTCTTTGTGGTTGTGCTCCTGTAAGTGTCGATATCTTGATTTAGGGCGACGCTCATATCTAATGATACCACCCATTGCCACCAATGAATGCAGGGCGATAAGCTGCATCAAAAATGGATGGGAAGTTACGATATCACTGGACGTTTGAAGTTTGAGGTTTTTGTCGCGTCAGCATTCAAACCATTCTATTCTTGGACGTCTAAATTGATCTATCATGCTATCGAACCAATAAGGTAGAAAATAGTACACATATTCTTAGACCTAGAACCATCTATAGCTCAGGGACGCGAATCGCTAATAATAGGATATTGATAACGATACATATGATTCCCATGATCCAAAATCCCTTGCCTGCTTCTGCCTGGAATCTGAAGACAAGGGCGAAAATGATTCCTCCCAGGTTTCCACAGGAGCCAACAAGGCCTGACATCAAGCCCTATTTGTGGAGATCAAAATCAGACTTTAGGGCATGAGTTAGACAAGACTCGCATTATTGGAGGCGTTGCAATGGGGGACCAGAGCAAAGTTGGCGCCATTTCCAAGTTCGGAAAAGATGGCCGAAATACAAAAGATGCCGATGAGAATTGGCACTAAAGATAAACACTGTATTAGTGATCCTACTGTCAAGATTCTGTAGCACACACGTTGTACGCTGCTACTTTGTTGCAGATAGAAGCCTCCTGCAATAAGGGAGATCCCCATTGCTGAACCACAAGAAAGCATCCAGATCTTCTTCCCCTCCGATCCAAAAGACCGGTAAAGAACATCTCCGAAATAACCACCGAGTGGACGCATTACAAAGTTCATGAAACCACTTTCAAGGTAAAGCAAATTCAGAAACATGATATGAGAGTACAAAAAGTATGAGCTCACAAAATAGATGTGTAATATCCTGCAGTCGTTTGCGTAAATCCCGGTAGACTTTTGCTGTAGAGAACAAAGAGTACATCTGCCATTTTGCTGTCGATCGTGAGTTCAACACCAAAAGTCGTAAGATAAGCCAGAGTCGGAAGCCAAGTCAGCGGATTGAATATAATCTTAGCCATCATGTTAAAGGTGAGGGACTTATTGGTAGCGACATCAACTGAGAGGAACTGAGGGTCCGTGACCTCCACTTCCACAGGATGAATGATGATAGCCGCATCTCTTGATGCTTTAGCATTTTTGTTTGAGTCACAAACCGACTTTTCATTGGCGCTCTGTGTCTCAGTAAAACTGGAGGCAGCGATATTGTGGCGATTCGACCATTTTCCAGTGGGGTGATCTTGGCCGAATATTAGAACCAACACTGCAATACTCAAAAGGACTGGAACGCTGCAGACCATTTACAAGTAAGTCAGTGTCAGCAAGCGATTGAAAACACCAACGTACGGGACGATGACAAAAGCTACACGCCATGCAACATGAACAGAAAGATTGTAGGTGCTTGTAAGTCTTTGAAATAACGAGGACATGATAACAAAAGTAGCCCCCCCACTGTGAAGTCAGTTATGTCTTCTCAAGAAGTTGAAATCGTTGTGCTTACCCCATGTTTCCTAGAAGTGTGTTGATCAGGCCATGCTCGAAAGAAAGTATATGACCTACCCCATCCCCCCACCAGAGCATTGGCAACACCCACACAATTTTTGTCGAAAAAGGCAGAGGTCCACGCCTGACAGGGCACAAAACATGCACCCAAGATCCCAATGAAAAATCGCACGGCATAAAGAGTCTCTGCACTGTGAGCAGTGCCAGCAAGTCCAGACGGGATGATTCCAAGAAGCAATGTGGTTGCCATGACCTTTCTTGGTCCCCATTGGTCAACCAAAGGCCCCACAAAAGCTCGGACGGCAAGGGTAGCGGCCAATGCAATAATATTAGAGTTGTTGACTTGACTATTGGTGAGCGCAAGGTCGGACATAATGGCGTCTGGGATGAGCGGGGGGAATGCAAACCAAGACAGAAATGCAACGAAAAATCCAACTGCGTGTTTACCCAAGGAGACATGTGCTTTGACTTAGTCCGATTCTTCAAGACCAAAATGCGAGGGGATGGACTTACGCCAACTGAGATGGAATACTCTTGCATATGGGTCTCTGAGGTTAAACACAGGTATGGTGCGGCTTTTCAAGTTAACAGGGTTTACGATAGCAGGTTCCCAGAGATGCGACCACTTGAAAGGAGGAGCATCCAGAGACCCAAGGTGCTCAACCATAGCTAGGGTATTGAAAAATTCCAGTTTGTTGAAATAATCCATTTGAATTTAGTTGTATTTATGTTATCCTCCATTCAAAAAGATATCGATCATGAGACAAAAATAAACCAACTATTTGCACTCGATAAAAGCGGCTTTGGCGTTCTTCGGAGATAATGATCTGGTGCAAGTTTTACCGCAGCTAGACAAGGTTAGACAAGCGTGGATAAGCGGTATTTAAGTACCATAATGGGAAGATGGCGCGCAAACAAGATAAGACCGCAGGAATCTTCCACAGATAAGATTTAAATTGCAAGTAATTTTCATTAACAGCCCTGATAAGCCCTGATATGAGAGCCCATGAGATAAGGTGGCGAGCTCGATCGCATTAGGCCGAGATAGCGGATAATTCGATATTAAGATGGTTGCCCGAGATTTATTTGTAGCTGAAACACAACGCTTTCCACGCTCATGAACAACGGAGCGATAACCGAGGGAATTTAATTTCGCAGCCGTCCAATCTTTTTTTAACTGGTTCGCATGTCGCACGCGGGGATATAGAATAACGCTTGAAGTAGCAATACATTGAGGTATCATATGCAAACAACAGGTTGTATCTGGGCCATGAAGTCCCGGGATGCCAGGATATGAGGGCAAAAGAGAGGCGGACAGGTCACCCATCCAGTACACTGCGACTGCGTAGATGTGTCAGTTAGTGGAAGGTTAGTGGAATTCCCGCGCAGTTGTATTCGTAATAGTCACGTTGTGGCATACACATGGGCGTGACGCTCAATTTATCACATCAACGCTTGTTCTCTAAAATATCAATCTTTAGTGGCCCACTCCGCATGGGCGTTATCTTTGGGTTATTACAGATTTAATATGCGCTCTCAAGCGGCAGGCTCGTCTGATTGGACTGCTTGATCAAGAACTTATCCTCATAGTGTGGCTTGTACTGTGCAGCAACTCCTCCTTGTCACCTACTGGGCCGGATCCGTGAGCTCAAACACTCAAATGGAATCAACTTCTGTCTTTGTCGATGGACCTGATCTTGAAAAGCCGCTTGCCTCAGCCAAGTGTTTATCAAGCATGGACTTTCCTCAAGGAAGGGAGATCATATTTGTGTGTGAGTACCAGGGTTCTTCTTTTTTGAAGCTGCTAGGCCTGACTCAAAATAGGTGGTTTAGGAATGGTTGGAATAGGTTGGGAATATCATCATGGATAATAAACTCGGGACTACTGCTTACATCAATGGCCAGCGTTCATTGAGAAGCTTCTTAATCTCGACGAGAAACAGAAATATTTCATCCTGACTTGTGGAGAAGAGATGCATTTTGCTTACAACCGCGTTGGGTTAGCTACTTACTTGCATGATCAATTCTTGATCTCACATCACCTAGATTGACAGAGTACTTTGAGCATCGCAATGTACATTCGTACATTCAGCACTTGACCTTTACCTAACGCGTACCATTTCAGATTGAAAATTTATATCTGAACCCGCCTTCTTGGTATGCGGAACAGCAGCCAGATCGATTTCGTTATCATCTCTCAGAAACTGTTACGTCTCTTTCTCCCGAGCAACATCTGGTGTACACGAGCAAGGATAGGTCATTTCGATACGATAAATGTGTCATCGCAACAGGTTCGACTGCTAGCCTTCCGCCGTACACTTCCTTGAACAGGGTCGCGAAGACACGAGGAGTATTCTTGTATCGGAATATTTCAGATCTCGATTCTATCATTGCGTACGCGGAAAGAGATGATGTCCAGCATGCCGTTGTTGTTGGAGGCGGCTTGCTTGGTTTAGAGGCTGCAAAAGCCCTGCATGATCTCGAGACGTGGGTTTCCCAGACTCCAGCTCTAGCGAATCAGGAGTCAACCTTCTTTCAGAATATCTCATGTGAGCATTGTGAATCGCCAGGCTTACCCGCTTTCACGGCAACTCGATGGTGATGCGGGCGAAATGGTCCTCAACAAGATCGAAGCTTTGGGCGTTCGAGTCCTCACAAATTGTTCCCCTTCGGAAGAACTCACTCGCGATG
>Ga0153980_1000517_pt1 | contig 17632 bp, 16 predicted proteins | sample TSGA064MetaG_FD_104722 | JGI IMG/M metagenome (GOLD analysis project Ga0153980, IMG submission 104722) | Attine ant fungus gardens microbial communities from Georgia, USA - TSGA064 MetaG | ecosystem: Host-associated > Fungi > Mycelium > Unclassified | place: USA: Georgia, Magnolia Springs State... | reverse complement strand
CATTATCCTGCTTCCAAATAAGACCAGATGGGGATGAATAATCAACAATAAGACGTTTGATGAATACAGCGGCCTGCTGAACTGTAACGGGGTTACATGAGGGGTGTGCTGTCTTAGCAGCAGCAGAGATAGGATGCATTTTGATTCGACTCATAATGACCTCTTGTTATGGAGGTCACCAGAGTTAATCTGGTAACTCTCCTAGAATACTATGGACGTACGAACGGATAGCCTCGATTTGTATATCGTGCATTAACGTTGCTTGTTGTGTTGGAGATGGGGACAGGAAAGGAATACGCTCTTTAGTTGTTGAGTTCACCAGCACCCCACGGCTAAGCGTCCACACGCCGCACTGAATCTCCCCCAGCTCGGACAGCTTGCGTAGGTAGAACTTGCGGTACTGTGAGCGTTCTATGCGTTGCTGGTACTTCAAAGAGCGGGCCTCATCCGCAGGGGTGTAAACTGGCATTTCCTCATCGCCATTAATTATGGTGTATGTGAAAACAGCATTTACGCGGGCGCGAGCACACTCCGCACACGCCATGTTGCGCGTGTATCGCTCCTGCCCATTGCACCGACAACAGCGCCATAACTCATCATGAAATGTCTTAGACTCCTCCATGATTGCGGTGTAGCGTGCGGGCTTATGCTCCCGGATACTCTGGAGGCGAGTTTGGTACTCACTGTACCCCAGCCGCATTAACTGTAATTCCCGGTTGGTAGGGTGTTTCCCGCTCCCTAGCGGCTTAACGTAACTCATCTGCGAATAAACCCCCGCCAGTATTCAAAGGCAACTTACCGCTATCACGGCGTACCTTATCCAACATAGCGCGTTCTGCTTTCACTTGGGAATTAATACCGGCTGAGGCTTGGATAGGTAGCCAGCTAGCATCCGCCCAGATATGCAATGACCAGCCATTAATGCCGGGTTTAAGCATTACAGAGTTACCCTGTACGTTAATCGGCTCGATACTTGCTGTAACAGCCCCTGCGCCATCAATACTGCATAGAGCATCAGCCAGTGATTGCCAATCTGTACTCTCAGCAAGGAAGCGAACATCACGCCCAGCCATGTTCTCAGCGATGAGATGGTTACCCTCTTCAGCCTGCTTAATCAGTAACTCAACCTCACCAGGAGAAAACTCTCGGGATAGTGCTGTACGCTGCATACACGCCAGCAGGCGGGCTGTAATCTGCTCTTTCAATGAATCAGCCTGGCTTTGTTCTGAGCCTCTCAGGGCGGCTTGTAGCTCTTGTAAGCGGGTGCGGTTGTACTGATTAACCATCTCAATAGCTACTGTACGCAGGATGGTTTCAACATCAGTCGGGGTACAAACTTTGACGTTGGTTAGAGCGTCTTGCAACTTGCCCCGAATACTTCCTAGATGTGACTGCATGTAATACCCGGTACCACTTGGTGTTGTGTCGTCTCGGGCAAGAATAGATGGTAGGTTATCAGTGCTCGTAGCGTCGGTACACTTCTGTACGTCCTGCATAACTCCAGCAAGGAACTCATTCAGGGATGAATCTGCCGGGATAGCTTTCGATGCAGCCGAGGCTGCTTTAACCGTTGGGTCTGGAAGAATAGTGATATTCATTTTATGTCCTCGTTTAATTATTCAGTGGCGGCTGTGAATGGCGCGGTACTCGATGCAGGGTCACTCTGAGCATCAACGGCGCGGGTAATCTCTGCTATCGTTTTCCAGTGTGCCGGTGTACTACCTTCGTCACTGTCTAACGCTGCACCGTGCTGTGCGTACGTCGCCATTAAGCGTATGTCCTGATTGGTTAAGTCACGTTCACCTACAAGCTCGTCAACCTCTTGCAGTAACCGAGCGCGTACCGCAGGCCGCGCACCTCTTAGCTGGCTGCCTATCTCCATCAGTCGGGTGCGTTCTGTGTGCCCGAATGCGCTTTTCTTGGATTGTACCGAGCCGAACCCGTGATCCCGTCCCTGTTGATTTCCCTTTCTAGTGTTCTGCCAGTAATCATCAATCATTACGCTACCTCCACTGTTGCTATAAACGCCTTTGCTAACTTCAGGAAATCATCCCAAGCTGCATCGGGCATACCGTGTGTATCGGTTGTGCCACCGTTCCCGGCGTACTTCTGTGCGAACACAGCAAGAGCACTTGCGGCGCTCCTGGCTTGTGCGATCTCCGCCTCTGTCATATTGGAAATGTTCTTTATAGCCATTTTTTAAAACTCCTCGGATTGTTAGGAACACAGGCACGCCAAAGGCTGACCGACCAAGGAGTACCCTTGTAGCCTGTGTTTAATTCGGTTGTGTATTTACTGCTGCGTGCACCCGTGAGGATTAGCCTCTGGTGTCTGCATGGCTGTTTGATTGGTATGGCGGTGCAGAAGGCACCCGGTTATTTACTGCGGCATCTGGAGGGTGTGTTTACTTATACTATGTATAGTGAAATATGGCGTATTATGGGGTGCCAAAGGGTGCCAACTCTGACCCCCCTGCCATTACAGGCCATGTGCTTACACCGGGCGCAGGATAGGATAGTTTACATATATATTTATATATAAGGCTTTTCCGTGATTTTGGTGTATGAGGCTCATACACTTCTCATACACCCCGGTACAGCTATCGGCACCAGCTTTGAACTGTGGCGCGACTTCTGCCCAATGCAGCAGCAATCTCCCCATATGACTTACCAGAAGCACGCATACTGATAGCTTGCTGCTGTGGAGTGATACCATCCTCTACAGATAGGAGGCGTGCTTCCAGCTCAGCCACACGTCGCGCTAAATCTGCGCTAGCCGCTTCCTCTGCCTGTAAGCGTCTCTCATGATCATTCAGCTTACGCACAACCATAGCCGCGTTTTGTAGACTCATCAGACCGGAACTAAGGGTATCTGCATCCATCCTGATAGGGTTCCCCTGCGCCTGTGCGGTAACTACAGCCGGGTGACTGGCATTGGCTCTTAGTGCTTTCTTCATGCGTTTACGCTGCTGTGGTCTGCTCATAACGGGCTTCACATCCTTTCCGGGTAGTAAGTCGCGAACAATGCTGATACTCGGTTGTGTCTCGCCGGTGTGGTAAACATCTAGCGAGGTGCGCACAGCGTTTGTTACTTGGCTTTGATTCAGGCTAACTCGGTTCGGGTTCTGCATAGCAATTCGGCGTATAGCCGCTTCTGCACGATATTTATCAGCTACTGCTGCCTGTAGCGCGCTCTGATTTACGCCTGTTTGTGCAGCCGTGTAACGCCCGTACAGCTCACTAATACCAGCCGCCTGTAAATCGTTAGCTGAGGGTTTCCACCCATTGCTGAACATCTTCCAGTATTGTCGTTGTGCTGGATTTAAATCAGTTGGCTCTGCGCTGAACTGCGCCGGTAGATCATTTGTATCAATATCAATCATTCTCCTAACTCCTGTAACTGTTGTTTATTGTTAAGGGAGTAGAAGTAACATTGGTAAACCTCTCGAATTGAAAGATCTATCTAAATGCTTTCTCGTACTCTTATATCCAGGTAGTCCAAGGTATTCCTTTACCGTATAGACGAGTTCAGTCGCACCACAATAGTAGTAATGTGATGTAACTTAGCTCATTTGATGAGGGGCATTAATTTAGAAAGGTTATTCGAAGTGTTATTACTAGTACATTTAAAAGGTAGGGAGAACCGCATCTAGTACAGTCGTTCTCTCCTTCCCCGTAGTGTGCGCATCTAAAGCACACTTATAGGTTATCCCCTGCCCCATAAGGTATCGTACTAAAGCACACATCAAATAAAACAGTGAGTTATAGCAATCAAGCATCTGACTTATTCCAGTGCCTTTTAATAGTCGCTATACCCATACCTAAGCGCTCTGCCGCTTTCGATTGGCTTAACCCCTCAGCCTTACAACGCTGTACAGCCGCTGTAGTGTCTGTGGCCTCGGGCCTACCCAATTTAACTCCTTGCGCTTTAGCACGCCTCAAGCCTTCTTGAGTACGTTCCCGAATACGGTCTTTCTCGAACTCAGCAAAGGCAGAGAACATACGCAGCATCAGCTTACCTTCAGCACTGGATAAGTCAGGGATAGGTAGATCGAGCGATACAACGCGCACGCCCTTCTGTATCAGCATTTCTATGGTCTGTTGCACATCAATGTTGTCTCGCCCTAAGCGGTCTAGCTTGAGCACTACAAGCATGTCTCCGCTTTCAAGCTTGTGCTGTACCAGCGATTTAAAGCCCTCTCTATGCATAGCAGGCACACCGCCTGATACCTGTTCTTGCACTACTCGGGTATCGGGTATGTCATAACCTGCATTACGGATAGCAAGAATTTGGTTCTCTGTTGTTTGCTCTGTGGTTGAAACTCGGCAATACGCAAATATTCTCATTATGTATGTCCCGCTGTATGGTATCAAATAACGGTATCATCATAAGCATTAGTATCATTAAGAGTCAATGGGTATTTAAACGATACCAATAATGCATTTACTAATTGGGATCACTTAACGAACGATTGTTGATACTGGATTGATGAGCGGAGCAGAAGCCAGTTGATGAATATGTATAAATAAAATGTGCAGGAATAGCATTGGCGTAACATGGTTTGTACTAAGAGAGAAGGTGTTCATGATAGGCATAATTTAGAGGGCGGGAATACCTTTTCATTCCGTAGGCAATGCTACATAAAAATCTACGGCTACAGGCGTGTAATAACGTCGAACATTAAAAGAGCAAACATATGCAGATCCACTCTATCAGAGTGCTCGCCAGCGCAGGGGTACGGGGGCATGAGGCAGTGGTGATTGAGGGGCACCCCCTCGGATGAGTCTAATAAAAATAGGTTTTAAGTTTTCAGCAATGTGTAGGTGAGGATACGATACTATCAATGACACTACCCCACAGAGCGCTCTGTAACGATCTGCTGCGAGTTTATAGCCTTGGCAGGTACACATGGGTGAACTAGCGTTTAAAGCGATCAGGAGTTAACAGGGAACGTTTAGCGCCATTTACTAAATTTGCTAGTTTCGCAGACTACGTATTGGGGGTATAAATGGGCCTACACTATTTTAAACAGATCGGAGCAAACATGTCTGAGGATAAGCCAGAAGCAAGTAATAACGATCTTTCAGTATCCGTCACAGCAACCGGCCAAGTAGCGAAAGATCTAATGGAGCTTGCCAAAAATGATCCTAATACAATTGAGGCTGCCAGAAATTTTGGTGCATCTGCAGTCATAGTTAGCAAGGCTGTTAAGAACTGTTTACTGCCACTTGCTGCTGTGAACTTTGGAATTGATAAAGCTAAAGCTTATTTTAAAAATCAGTTTTCTAAAGATTTGGAAGAGAAGACTCAGCACATTCTACCTGAGAAGATTGTAGAGCCTAAAGCATCTATAGCAGGCCCGGCCCTACAAGGGCTAGCATTTTGTCATGAAGAAGCACCTCTAAAAGATATGTACCTTGAGCTGATAGCTTCATCAATGAATTTAGATTCATGTGATAGTACACACCCGGCTTTTGTAGAGACAATAAAACAGCTAACTAGCATTGAGGCTCAAATTCTTAATGTTTATTTAAAAGATAATAATTTACAAGTTATTGGAAGAGTGACATATGAAAACAATGATGATAATTCAACTGTAATCGGATGCGCGCACATACTGGATTTATATACAGGTGAAAAGCCGTATTATGATAAAAGAATACCATCCTTTGTTGATAACTGGATAAGGCTAGGCTTGGTTGAAGTTGGCTATGATAGATACATGGGGTCTCTAGAAGAGAAATACATGAAATTAAAAAATCGCGAAGAATATTTAAACGATAAAACTTATCAGCATGAAAAATTTAAAAAAGAGTTAGATAAGGGATACATAAGACGTACATCTTTTGGAGCACTATTTGCACAAGTAACTGGAATCAGTAATAACTAAACATCCTTTAACTTAATCTTGAAAAATACAAAAGGGTATTATGATAAGAAAGATGCGCATTACCATAAGCCAAGAACTTTCCTCTAATGTGTTATTCAAATCGGATAGGACTTGCTGCGTGTGTCAGATAAGGGGTAAGCGCGTCCAGATACACCACATTGACGAAGATCCGAGTAATAATGATCCTGTAAATCTAAGTGTGCTATGCTTTGATTGCCACGATGAAACACAAATAAGAGGCGGGTTTGGTAAACACCTCACAAGTTCAGTTGTTAGGCAATACAGAGATGACTGGCTTTCGAGAGTGAATAACCGGCGTATTCAAGCTGATTTATTTGCAATCAGCCAAGTGGTTGGCACAATCGTGACAGCTAGTGCTGAGGCTATATCAATACTAGAAAGTAAAGCTAATCATAATATTATAGGTAGCCTTAACGATTACATTGACTCATTACCAGAGGTTAAAAAGAGGCTTCGTAAAAATTCTGAGCAGGGATGGGACACAGGTAATACGGGAGACATGATTGAGGCTAATAATGATTATATTTATGGCCTGCAAGGAATAATAATAGGACTAATGGGATATTATGATAATAAATCTTTTGATGGGCAAGACCCGCACGAAATACTATCAGAGATAATATCTTCTCGCTTTCGTTGGCATCATCTTCAGCTCGAACCACTAGGACCAGGAACAGGCGGAACTATCGTACGTATAAGTTGCGGTGGGTGTGTTTCTAACGATTTAGATAAGATGATCATTGATATGGTGTGTTCTTTATCTGGCTATGAGGACAGCTTTAGTTTCAATAGGTGGATACAAAAATGGGAAGGTGCATGCTAATTAAAGAACTATTGATATATTACATTAATAAATGTGGTGACTACTCTCACCACATAATTAACAACGTAAATATTAAGCGCCCTCTATTTTATTAAATAAACACTATAATTAATAGAGCAATCAGTAAAGATATTCTTTCCTGAAGAATGTCTTACACACCATTCATGCACATATCCTTTCATGAAATCATCACCGGCTTTATCATTGCCTAAGTTTGCTCGAATACTATTGGTAACGTCATTGAGCTGACTCGTACTGAGTTGAATACCGCTTATAGCAATATCATGACCGAGGAATCCCATACTTTGACGTTGGTCACGGTCAATTTCACTTAAAGCATATTTTATCAACACTGTGGCTGTGATACTCACACTTAAAAAAACTACCAAAGAGAGTATTACCATTAAACGTAATTTAGAAAGATGCATACACCGCCCTTAATTTAGAGTTAAAGAGACCATTAGCGCCGTGTTGGGTAAATGAACAAGCAGCGCCGTAGGCAATTCATCATTATCATCATTCATCCGCTCTCTTATCGAGTACCGATCATTTATGGCTCGGTGAACACCACGGCAGAGCCAGCCCCTTTCCCGGACTGGTTAGGATTCCCAACATTGGCTCGTTTATCCAATGCAACGTCATCACGACGAGCAGGTACAGGACACCGCGCTAAGTGCGGAACAGATGAATGTTCAGGGATTTTTTTGAGACGGTGGCAACGTCATAGCTATTCAAGTTAAGAAACTATACGTGTTTGAAGCTTGGAACTACACGCCGCTATGAGTTAACATCCCATTTACCACTATTAACCACAGCGGCTTTTAAACGGGAAGATAGAGAAGCAATCTGTACAGTCATAAAAGGCAGAACTAGCTAGCCATGTTATTGATATGTATAGACTTTGAGTGAATGGTGCCGAAGGCCGGAATCGAACCGGCACGCCTCGCGGCGGTTGATTTTGAATCAACTGCGTCTACCGATTTCGCCACTTCGGCACTGAAGGGTATGCGGAAAACGTTGAGGATTATACCGTTACCCCCTGTTTCCGCAACCCTTATCCGCAGGCGAATGTGCAAGTGCTGAAAAAACCGTCTTTTGGGTTCTCAGCGACGATACGTGACATCCTTTTCAGAACTTCTTCACTCACCCTCGCCCGCCGTAAAGCATTCACATCAGCCATCAGTTTCACTGACGTAACAAAACCGCTAACCCGAAACAGCCTTCACATCCGTCACCAGTGTCGGCAGATCCCAGGTGCCACCCGCATGGATATAGCGACACATGCCGGTCCCGCCGTCATAGCTTTTGCGGAAAGCATTGCCGTCCCATACCCAGCTTTCCTGACTCATGCAGTCGCCGATACCCCGACCTTTCTGCACACTGGTAATCTCGCCCTTGTCGTAATCTGATCCGGAAATGGTCACCAGCTCAGGCTTACCTTTCAGCTGATTATCAATGACCCAGTAGCCATATCCTTCGTTATAAGCGGCTCGCCAGCAGAGCGCTGAAAGCAATGCATGTGTGTCATCCAGTGGCGTAAGCGTGAGTCCGTCGGTTTCCGGATCGCTGTTTTCTGCCGGTGAATAGAGGCTGTCGCACGTGTCATCGTCATTATGATTGACTGTTGCGAGCAGTCGGGTTTTCAGCGCGTCGCTTTCTGCAGCGGTCAGCAGACGGGGTTCGCCGCCGAGGGTTTTCGCTGCCTGGATAACCGGTGCGGGCACAGCCTTAACCACGCTGCTTTCCGGTTTATTGCCCTTTTTGGTGAGCGCGCCTGGCGTGCCGATACGGCCCTGTATGTCGTCCGCTTTCAGCAGCACGGCATACGCGCCCTCGCCAGAAAGCTGGAATGGCTTTGTTCCACCTTTAAATTCGACTTTACCGCTGCCTTTCACGGCGCTGATTACCGCAGCGGTCTGACTGGCCGACATTCGCCAGTTGTCATCAGCCGCCACCAGATCGCCAGCGGATTTTCCATCGATCCATAGCGTCAGCTTTTCCGCCGGTTCGCTGTCATCTTCGGTGTCGCCCAGCGTCACTTCGCCCACTGTCTCCGTTCCAGATCCAGCAGCACGGGTGAGCAGAATAGAGCCGGACGGATCCTCTTCTTTGGCATAGCCCGCAATGCGGCAGGTCAGGGTGTTATCACAAACAACTTCCCAGTCTTTGTGCTCAAGCGTTTTTCCACTCTGCGCGGCCTGAGCCGACAGGGAAAGCATCGCCAGCACGAAAAGCATCAGTTTACAGTTCACTTTAATCCCTCAAGTTTTATTTCTGATATCAGCACAGGTATCACTCTTCCACCACGGATGCGAGAAAACTAATAGCCAACTTTATTTGATGGCATTGTTCAACGCGAGCATCTGCGCTTCAAACAACCTCCAGCGATTCGCCTCCAGACTCACTATCAAGCCGCAGCGTAATTTTTTTTACCGGCTTTTCGATTTTGCTGTCTTGCGGCGGCATAATTTTGCCAGAGCTCCCACTCTCCGCGCCAGCCGCAGGCGTCAGCAGTGCGCCGCCAACATTCAACTATGTGCTTTAGCCACCGATACAGTAGGTGAAGGTATTATCGCAGACCACTGATCATGCCTTGTGATAAAAGGATATTCCGCTTTCCTGAGCGAAAGCCGGAACGGCAGAAATAGTCAATGCAGTAAAAAAATTTATCAAGACGATGCTCATAGTTATTAACAGCTGCGTTGTTATAATCCCATTTAATTGTTAGGCCTTCCGATTGACAGGCGCATAGCCCGTTAATGCTGAACTAACATTCCTATTAAAATCAAAGAGTATCCACCCGTTTTCTCTCGATCCTTATGAGTGGATCCTTTACACTGCTGATATATAAATTTTCCTTGTCATTAGGCGTTCATATCGCTGATGGACCTATACACTTCCTCAGGGACGGTTAAAGTGGATACGCAACAAGCATTACGCATTCTTAGCAGCTGGCATCTTATTGAATTCTTTCAAACCTATAACGTTGAGGAAGAAGAAAACAGCATTCAGATCACCGCATCAGAGCTGGAAAGCTGTAGCGATGCTTTATTGCCGTGGCTGAATGAATCCCAACGCCAAAGGGCCGGAATTAAAAATGCCGATGTACGTTATATTCTTCATCTGGGATTGTTCCCTAAAAATGAGGCCGAGCTATTAAGCGAAAAGCTGTTTGGTAATGAGGCATCTCCACTCGCCAGCTACGAGCAGGAACAGCGACTGGATACGGAAGGTATGACCTGCTTCGCAAAACTGATTGTTGATAAAGAAGGGACGCCTGATTTTAAAGGCCTTTCAGTCAGCACCTTGCCATGGGCGCTTGGGCAGCTTTCGCAGGGGTCTGCAGCTAAACTCTCCCTTGAGGCTTTCCGCAGCAGGAATACGCTGTTAACTGAGCAGTTGAACCGGCTTACTCTTTTGTTACCGGTTCATCCACAGTCCGGTAAATCTTATCTGAACGCCGCTGCCCTGACAGGGCTTTTGCAGATTTTATGCCAGTGGGCACAATATTCTCCCTCTTCACCTTTTACATTGCAGCTTGACTGGTATCCCCTGAAAACCGCTCCCTCGGCAGAGAATGGTTTACCGCATCTGAAGCAGGAAAAAAACGAACAGAATCAAAGCAAGCAAAATGAGCTGACAGTCATCGCAGAGGCAGAAGAAGACCAGGAAAGTAGCGCTGAAGTCCTGCCTATACTCAACAGTTTTTTTCTGGAAGATTTAGAACGGGCTATGCTGGCCTTGGCTCAGGATGAAGGCGGCAAAGCGCTACATCAATATCTTTCAATTCGCCAGAATCGTCACAGCGATCTTTATTCCCCTAAAGGACTGGAAACGATTGTTCGCCATCTGGCGCCGCAGCATACACCGCATGGTCGCTGGCCGTCCGATCCCCGCTTCAGCCTGTCGCTAATGCAGCAGTTTTCCATCAATACCGTCATTCAGGAGTTAGACGAAGGAGGATTGCTCTCGGTAAACGGCCCTCCGGGAACAGGGAAAACTACCATGCTGCGTGACCTGATGGCGCACAATGTGGTTGAACGCGCCAAAGTCCTGACGTCTTTAAAACAGGCAACCGATGCCTTTAACGAAGACGGATTTTTGATCAAAAGCCTGACCGATTTTGAAATGGTGGTAGCTTCTTCTAATAATGCAGCAGTAGAAAATATCTCTCGTGAACTGCCCCAGCGCAAATCTCTGGCAGAAGAGTTCTGCAAAACGGACTATTTGCGTGCAGTCGCTAATCAGTTTAGCGCACGTGAAAACAAAAAGGGTCAGCTCCTTCCCCTGGCGGAAGAAGAGCAGTGCTGGGGATTAATTGCTGCGACTATGGGCAATAAAAAGAACCGGACTAAATTCGTCAATCGGTTCTTTTTTACTATGCATTTTAAAAAAAATAGCGCCGAAGAAGCCGATCGCCCAGATGAGTTTAATTTTCTCAATTACTGGCGCTGGTGTAAAACGGCCGCGCCACTTTCCTTCTCGCAGGCAAAAGAAAAATTTAACGCAGCGCTTGCAGAAGTGGAAAAGTCGCAGCAGAAACTACAGCAACTGGATGAACTGACCACCTGGCTGGCGAAATACAACGATGGAAAAATAATTAATGCTCTGGAAATAAAACATCAGGAGGCGGTGTCATATCGTAACCAGGCAGAAAGTAAGCAGAGGCTGCTTCAGCAATCCGCCAATCTTCTGGAAGAGAAGGTCAGCATCCTGCATGAAGAATACCAGGCATTACAGCAGCGTAAACCCGGCTGGCTTCAGCGTTTATTCAATCGAAAACACTATCAGAGCTTTCTTCAGCAACTGGACTCAAAAAATTGTGAGCTGATTAACGAGCGCAAAAAAAGACTGACTGCATGCGAGCAACTCAGCGTGGCAGAAAATCATTTGTCTCAATGCATTGATAATGAAAATGCCACGAAGCAAACCTGGACAGACGCCAAAACAGCACTGCATGACGCTAATCTGCATCTTTCGAAACTTAAGCAAGAACTCCCCGGCATCGTTATCCCTGGGCCAGAACACAGCATTCAGGACGCTGATACACAGCGCTATGCTTTCTGGCAGAACGAAACCATCAACCGCCAGCGATCTTTATTATTTATTGCGGCAATGGAACTACATCAGGCCTGGCTGGCAGAAGTCTCCAGAAATGGTAACTTCCGCAAAAAACTTTTTAAAATGGGTGCCTTTTTGAGTGCTCCCGGCTCTGAAGCCAATACTTTGGGCATGTGGCAGCTTCTGTTTATGATAGTGCCCGTTGTTTCAACCACCTTTGCTTCGCTGGGGCGGATGTTCAGTGGTGTATCGGAAGCGCAATTGGGTTGGCTGATGATAGATGAAGCGGGTCAGGCGCTGCCACAGGCGGCGGTCGGCGCACTATGGCGTGCCAGACGTGTACTGGTGGTGGGCGATCCTTTACAGATTGAGCCGGTATTTGTCACTCCACCACGTCTGACCAGGTATCTGACAGAGGCAGTATTAGCTGATGATGCAGAAGAGTGGACTCCTGCTAAATGGTCGGTACAACAGATTGCCGATCGCGCTAATCCGTATGGTTGTACGTTGACGGTGATGAATAAACCAGTGTGGGTGGGTATTCCTTTATGGGTACATCGTCGCTGTATCGAACCTATGTTCAGCATCGCGAACCAGATAGCTTACGATAACCGTATGATCCATGGGCTGAATGATCAGGCTATAGTCAGCCAGCCGCTAAAAAAGGGCCTGAGCAACTGCTGGTACTCGTCGGAAGGAGAGTGTATTCGTAAGCAATACAAATCCGAACTGGCTCGCGATACTGCAACCCTGCTCCTCAGGCTTTCTGATGCTGGCTATAAGCTTGCCGATATCTATGTCATCACGCCATTTAAAGCGGTTCGGGCAGGACTTATTGATGCTCTGCAGCGACCAGATGTCGTGGACAAACTGACCATGAAAACGGGGATGTCAAGAACCGAACTGAAAGCATGGCGTGGGAAAAATGTGGGAACCGTACATACTTTTCAGGGCAAGGAAAATGACATTGTCATTCTTGTACTGGGCTGCGACGCTGCTCATCAGGGTGGAGCAGACTGGGCGGCCAGTAAACCCAATCTGCTGAACGTTGCACTCACCCGTGCAAAGAACAATATTTTTGTGATTGGTGACAGTAACGTATGGGCTGATAAAGCAGGATTTGATGTTGTGGCACAGGCGCTTCCTGCCAAATCGCTTATTTAATTAGTGCTCTGATGTATAGGGCTATACGGACCGAACCGGGCCAAAATAAGCTGTTTCCGCGATTAAAAGGCGCGCTCTGAAAGCAGAGCGCATCTTATTAACACTTCCTGCCTAAGCACCTGCGCTAGCCTCTTCTGAACAACCCGTTCCGGCACCCTGATTTTGCCCTCTGTCAATATTCCAACGGCTTCCAACAGCAGCAAAGCCTGTAAAGAACGCTCCGCCGCCCCTCCCGACCTTCACGGTTTACATTTACCTGCATTTGTTATGTGATCCTGTTACGTGAATTCTTCGAGCCGTCTCGCAAAACAGGATCCTGAATGCGCTTTTACCAGGCCGATCCCCGCCTTGAAAACTACTGGCGCGGCGTTATTCTTTTTGGCAAAAACGTCGCGTCCTATAAATTTGCTCTTGCCCATGCGCTGTATGACCTGAAACAGCCGGACAATGATTTGATTACGCTGGATGAGCTGGCCGTGCCCTTTGTGCGGCATTTATGCACCCATCTGCGTCATGCGCCGAAGCAGATCACCAGCAAAAGCAGCGAGTTTCTGGAGGCATGCAGACAATTCAACGCAGGCGAAATCAACGAAGAACAGTTGATCACTATTACCGTTAAGCGCGGTTTTGCTAACGTCATTGATGCTTTTCATAATGTGAATCACGCTGAGATCGACAAACGCTTTTTCCTGGATGAACGGCGAAGCCATAAAGGCATCCGGCTTACAGACAACTTTTATCAGCTGACGGAAACCGAACAGTTCGCCAGTCTGGAAGCGGAAACGGATGCCAGATGGCGGCTGGTTGAAGAAGCCTGGGCGATGAACGTTTCACGCAACCTGATTGCGGTTGATTATGACGATAATGACAAGATGCTTTTCAGCCGTCAGAGCGGTCGCCGCATCAACATTACCAGCTGTCGCAGCAGCCTGAACGGCTACCAGAAAGGCCTGTGCTTTTACTGCTTCCGTACCATTGGCGTGACGGGCGGCGAGAAGAATCTGGCTGATGTCGATCACTTCCTGCCGCTGATGCTCAGCGAGCAAATCGGCAACCTCAACGGTGTCTGGAATCTGGTGCTGGCCTGCCAAACCTGTAATCGCGGCGCTCAGGGTAAGTTTGCACGCATCCCCTCAATAGCGCTGCTGCAGCGGCTGCATGACCGAAACGAATACTTTATTAACAGCCATCTGCCGTTGCGGGAAACGTTACTTCGCCAGACCGGCGCAACGCCGATGCTGCGACATAGCTTCCTGCAAAACAGCTGGGATACGGCAAAGTTTGCCCTGCTCCACGAATGGCAGCCAGCGGCACAGGGAGGCAGTCTGTTTTGAGCAACGAAGATTATTACCGGCAGAACGCTCAGCGGTTTTTTACCGATACGGCAAGCGTGGATATGTCTGCGCTTTATCCGCCTTTCGTTAAATGCCTGCCGCCGGGCGCACGCATTCTGGATGCGGGCTGTGGTTCAGGCCGTGACGTCAAAGCCTTTAGTGAAATGGGCTTTGACGTCGAAGCCTTTGATGCATCGGTGGAGCTGGTGGAGCTGGCTCGCCAGTTATCCGGAAAGCCTGTAGCGCAGATGCGCTTTCAGGATGTGGATATGGTTGAAAGATATGATGGTATCTGGTGCTGCGCCTCGCTGCTGCATGTTTCCGAAGCTGAACTACCCGGCGTCATGACCAAACTGGCAATGGCGCTGAAGCATGGCGGCGTAGGGTATCTCTCTTTTAAACATGGCCGCGGCGAACGGGAAAAGGATGGGCGCAGATTTACGGATATGGATAGGGCTGGGTTACAGAAACTGGTCGAGAGGATAAATACTCCCGGCGGCGACCCCCTGACTAAAAATATGACGGAGATAAAAAGTGAGGCTGGCTCTGAGGACATAACGGTAAAGAGATTTGCTCTTGAAATAGATAAAATCTGGCAGACCGGCGATGTTCGTATCGGACGCGGCGACGAAGTGTGGCTGAATGCGATTATCAGGAAAGTTTAATCTTCTAGCTGCCCTGTAAAAGGCCCTGGCTCTTTCTTGCATATCACATGCTCAGCATCAGACATTATCAGTGCCCATCAGCGCCTGTTGTTGTCAGGATGAGCGCCTCAATGCGTATGGTCATGATGCATCTTGTTTTCGACCTTATCTTTCACTTCGCCAGCTTTATCCTTCACTTTCTCAGTCAGCCTTTCTTTGTGGTCGCGGTTATACGCGCCGGGTGCACGTTGAAACTTCAAGGAGAGTTTTTTTACATAAAATCTTAAACATCTGTCATTTTGGCGCGGTCAGGCCCCTCAAAAGATTGCCATCACAGTTACAATATTTTAATGTTAATTCATCAATGGACACGGTTTCCGAGGAAAAGCAATGGACGCAACAATGCTCGCCAGTTCAGTCTTATCGGGCGTAGTTTCAGTACCGATGGATTTTTATCTGGGACTGGAGCGAACCTTTCAGGATTTAAACCTTTCTGATGGTGGCAGGCGCATCCAGTCACGCAATATGCATGACGACGTCCGCGTTGGCCGGGCTGTCTATCAGGCCTTCAGGGACAGAAATAAAATAGCGAAAATCGTTAATATCATCATTGATGATTCGCTGCAGTTCCTTCCCGAACCTGCACTGCGTAAGGTTTATGACAAGCTCATAGGCAACGCAACGTCAATGACCAGCCGGACGGCTACGCAACTTACATTGTCTTCTTACCTGGGATCAAAGGTCATCAGTGGTGTCATGCTGTCATTCATTTCCCGCGTGGCACTCCGTGGACTGACCGGTGGCCTGACTGGCGGCGTCATCGCTCAGGGTGTAATTTCCCGCGCCTGTGAAGCTTCCAGACGACTTCAGATGCAAAACCCTGAACTGTGGCGAAAACTGCGGATTAACGACTACGACATGCTCTATTTCATGTTCGAAGAACCCCTGCAGAACTTCATCAAAATGGGTGAAATGTTACGTAAACACCCCTCAGCCTCCAGAGAATTTATTAATGCTATCGAAACTTATTAGACTTCTTCGTAAGCTCATCGCCGAAGTGTCTGGCGGTCTGGTATTAATGGCTATGGTGGTGGGCATTTTTTTGGCAGCCACACTGAATGAGGGTGCCATGCGCATAATTGCTCCGCTGCTCGTTCTTGTTGTGGGCCTGGTTGTTTACGGCCTGACCTGGCTGATAGCTGAAAAGCCAGACCGCCGTTAACCCTGTGCTGACTAAAGCCCGGACAACAAGCGTAAGTCGTCATGAGTTCAGACCAGATATCTAACGAACACGCTGTCCTTGCCGCCTGCGGATTAGATCAGTCAGGAGGTGGATATGGCGATATTCGCAAAGCATGATAATAAAAAATCTTTCAGCCTTAACTCAACCGCGGCATTAAATTCATCGGCACGCCTATTATTCCATTAAAAATAAAAGAAAAAAGGACGACTCGGTAAATATAACCTCAAAGATAAACACCATACAACCCGAGGAGGCCGCTTATAAAATTTGCCACAAGCAAAGCGGAACTTGCTTATTACTGACTTAAAAAATCACTTCACAAAAAAATAATAACCACAAGCATCTGAATATTTCATCACTTTTATTACAAAATATTCCCAGAGCGCTATTTAATGAAGAAAGTCAGGAACGTTCTGCTCCTCAGTCTTTTTTAAGAACACTGAATAAGTACATACCGAGGTTGAGATGGAACAAGCACAATGCAGTGCGTAGGAATGGGGAGTGGTGGCACGTCTGGTAGCAGGCAGTGCATCAGCGGTAAGCTGGCAGGATCAGCTGAGCAATACAGCGTCGCTGCTCAGCCAGTCAAATAAAGACAACACCACCTTTACAAGCCGCAACCATAACCGCTCACCCCCCAAACGCAAAAGAGCCAACCTCGCGGTTGGCTCTTTCTTGCATCTTGCATGCTCAGCATCGGGTATTAACGATACCCATCAGCGCCTGTCGTTGTCAGGATAAGCGCCTCAATGCGAATGATCATGCAGCTTATGCTCCACCTTATCTTTCACTTCGCCAGCTTTGTCCTTCACTTTCTCAGTCAGGCTCTCTTTGTGGTCACGGTTATGCGCACCCGGCGACTGCGTACCTGCGGCAGGTTTCACCCCTGCTGCTGTACCCGGCAGTTCGCTCTCCAGACCACCTCGTGCATGGTCGATGTCCACTTCCTGACGACGCACCGTGTCGTTAATGGTCTCGGTACGATCGCTGCCGTCGGTACGCACCACCACTTCTTCTTTCACGTGGGTTGTTTTGTTAATCACCGGCTGCTCATGCGTCTCAGCGACTTCGACGGTTTTCTCGGACCAGTCCACTTCGCCAGCCAGCGCAGGTTCATTTACCGAGCGACGGAAGATGTCAGCGTGCTGCTCATGCAGAGAGATATCTTCAGAGACGGTATCGGTCACGGTATAGCGGCGTACACGGGTTGAACCTTCGCTGACCAGACGTTTACCCACTTCCACCTGCTCTTCGGCCAGACGAAGAATATCAGCTTCACTCTCATCACCGGTCAGTGAGGTGCGTAGTGGCTCAGCCGGGCGGTCGTTAGTCTCACCGGCAAACTGCTTGCCTGCGGTCGGGTTAATGCCCGGTGCGGTGGTGCCGTTCCCGACTGAACTTTGCATACGTGACGGCACATCCACTGAGTCATGAGAATGGAGAATTGTCATG
>Ga0153980_1000515_pt1 | contig 17682 bp, 17 predicted proteins | sample TSGA064MetaG_FD_104722 | JGI IMG/M metagenome (GOLD analysis project Ga0153980, IMG submission 104722) | Attine ant fungus gardens microbial communities from Georgia, USA - TSGA064 MetaG | ecosystem: Host-associated > Fungi > Mycelium > Unclassified | place: USA: Georgia, Magnolia Springs State... | reverse complement strand
CTGAACATGACGTCCCGGTTAGTGGGTGCGAAGCGCTGCAAGCAGGCCTTCGATCGGTTGAAAACGGAGATCCAGCTCGGCCAGCAGCAGGCTCTGCATGTCGCGGCGGAATACCTCGAGCCACGCATCGTCGCTGCCGGCGTCGCGCAGGCGCTCGAAATGCACCCCGAGCAGCACCGGCACCTTGGCCAGCAGGCTGTGCTCGCGCGCGCTCAGGGTCTGCTCCATCAGCGCATCCACCTCGGCCAGCCGGGCCAGCTCGGGCGACGTGCGGGTCAGCATGTCGCGCAGGCGCCCGCGCAGGCGGCTGGTGGCACCGAGCATCGAGCGCTGCACGGTGAGGTAGCGCTCGCGGAGGACGGTGTATTCGACGGGCCCCTCGACGCCCTCGGCGTCGACCACGCGTCGGACAGGCCTGGTCGACTCAGGTTCCTGAACAATGACGGCTTCCAGTGCCGCGCGGATCCGGCCGCACTCGGCGTCCTCGTCGGCATCGAAATCCGGCCCGTCCACGGCCGGCGGGAGCCGGCCATCAAGCGCCTTGGACAAGGTCACCGCCCGCGTCCAGTCCACCCATTCGCTGAGCCGGTCCGACAGGGCCGGGCCCGTCGAGGACAGGTTGCTTTCAGCGAGGCGGGCCAGCAGGCGGATGAAGGCCGGGCCCGGGACAGGCGTCCGTTGCGGGGGTTTGGCCATGGGTCCGGTTAAAACGACGAATTTTACACCCGAATGCCCCGCACCGCAGGGCAGCTCCCGGTGGCCACATTTACAACTATTTCCATGGTGCCTGGGCGTGCGGCCGGTCATTGTGCCACCCGTACGAAAAGGAAGACCTCCGGATATCCATGAATACTGCTCCGTCCCCCATCAGCGTTGCTGTCCTCGACGACCATCACCTGGTCCGGCTGGGGCTGGCCTCCGTCCTGGAAAGCACGCCGATGATCCGCGTGGCCGGGTGCCATGACAGCAGCCAGGCGCTGTTCCTGGCACTGGCGGCGTCGCCGGTCGACGTGGTCCTGCTGGACTATTCGCTGGCCCTGGCCGACCTGGACGGTCTGGAGCTGTTGAGCCGGCTGTCCCGCGATCATCCCGCGGTCCGCCGTCTGGTGGTCTCGGCGCATGCCGACCCGATCACCATGAAGCTGGCGTTGCAGGCAGGCGCACACGGCTTCTTCGTCAAGAACCAGTCGCTGCACGAGTTGCCGGACGCGATCCGGCACGTGATGGCCGGCGGAACCTACCTGCATGAGCTCAACGGTGCCGCCGGGGCGGTCGACCAGCGTCCCACCGATGAAGAATGGCAGGTGCTGCGCGACTGCCTGGCCGGGTTGTCCGTGCCGGAGATCGCCGACCGCCGGTCCCGCAGCGCGAAGATGATCCGCCAGCTGAAGCAGGCCGCGTTCGACAAGCTGGGCATCCGCGACGATGCGCAGATGCATGAGCTGCAGCGCCAGCACGCCGAGCTGAGATGAGGCGCGGCGTCCTGTTGATGGTCCTGCTGTTGCTGGCGTCGGCCGCGCAGGCGGGCGGCGGGTTGTTTTCGACCCAGGAACGGCAGTGGATCGAGAGGCAGCGTACGGTGCGGGTCGCGATCGATCCGACCCAGTGGAAGCAGTTCGACGTGGACCACCAGCAGGGCATGAACCGCAGCCTGCTGGCCGGGTACATCGATCTGGTCGGTGAGCGCTCCGGGTTGACCTTCAGCGCCGGCCGTACCGATTCACTGCAGGGCTCGATCGATGCCCTGCGCAGCGGCGAAGTGGATGTGATGCTGGTCGCAGCGACGATGCCGCAGATGGACAATCAAGGCCTGCTGTACTCCCGGCCGTATTACACCGGTGCCACGCTGCTGATCACCCGCCAGCGCGATCCCCTGCTGCTGGAGCTCGACCAGCTGGAAGGGCGCACATTGGCGTTTCGCGGTGGCGGTGGCTACGAAGCGTGGCTGCGCCAGCACAAACCCGGCATCAAGCGCCTGCCGCTGGATGACCTGGACTCGGTCCTGTCGGCCGTGGAGAACGGCGTCGCCGATGCCGCGATCGGGCTGGACACCAGCATCCGCCCGCTGCTCCGGCGGGATTACGCCGATACCCTCCGGCACGGCGGGGCGGTCACCGAATTGCCGGTCGACGTGCGTCTGGTGGTGCGCCAGGACCGGGCGCCGCTGCTCTCGATCATCGATAAAAGCGTCGCCTCCATCACCGAGATCGAGCAGGCCGAGCTCCTCAATCGCTGGATGCGCACCACGTATTTCGGCGCACCGACGCTGGGGGCGATCGTCCGGCATTACCGCAGTGAAGTCCTGCTCGGGATCTCCACGGTAACCGTGCTGCTGGTGCTGCTCTCGCTGACTGTGCGCGCCCAGCGCGCGGCCCGCCGCAGCGAGCGCGAGAAGGCACGGTTCGTGGCGGTGATGAGCCATGAAGTGCGCAACTCCGCCAATACGATCGCTGCCAGCGTGGAGTTGCTGCTGCACTCCACGCTGGCTCCCGAGCAGCAACGCCTGCTCTCCAATGCACACGCGGCCGGCGAGAACCTCCGCTCCATGCTCAACCAGGCGCTGGATTACTCGCGCCTGGATGCCAAGGGCGTCCGCGCTGAAGCAGAACCCTGCAACGTCGGTGCGCTGGTGCAGGAATGCATCGGCGCGCTGGAGCCGGCCGTCTGCAACAAGCCGGTGATGCTCGCGGCCTCGTACCCGGAGGGCGCGGTGCCGGTACTGATGCTGGATGCCACCGGGGTGCGCCAGGTGATGACCAACCTGCTGACCAACGCCGTGAAGTTCACCGATGACGGGAGGATCGATGTCACCCTGTGCGTGCGTGGGCTGGACAGCCGCAAGCCGATCCTCCACCTGGATGTCCATGACACCGGCATCGGCATTCCGCTGGAGCAGCAGGCGCAGTTGTTCAAGCCATTCTCACGCGTCAACGCCCATGTCGCCGAACCCTTGGGCGGGGCAGGGCTGGGGCTGTCGATCTGCCACGGCATCGTTGCCCAGCTCGGCGGCACGATCCGCTTCAGCAGCACGGTGGGGGTCGGCACCTCGTTCCACGTCGAGATTCCGGTCACCGCAGTAACGGTGACGGCGAAGGCCGCGCCTGCACCGGCGTGCCGCGACCCCTCCCGGGCGCCGGCCCGGCGCGTGCTGCTGATCGAGGACCATCCCGGCAACCGCGAGGTGATTCTCGACCAGCTGCGGTACCTCGGCTTGCACGCCACCGCTGCAGAGGCCGGCACGCCGGGCGTGGAGCGCTACCGCGCAGGGAGCTTCGACGCCGTCCTGCTGGACTGCAACCTGCCGGACATCAGCGGGTACGACGTCGCACGGCGCCTGCGCGAGATCGAGCGACGCGAGGGGCGGCCGCCAGCGGTACTGATCGCCATCTCGGCCAGCGTGGAGCAGCAGCATCGCATCCATTGTCGGGAGAGTGGCATGGACATCGTGCTGACCAAGCCGCTGCCGCTGCCGACGTTGCGCGATGCACTGGGCCTGCCCGAGAGTGCCGCGGCCCCTGCGTCCGCGGCTGCGGGACTGTCGGATGGGTCAGCCTTCCTCGGCGAATGGGAGGCGGACCTGGATGCCATCGCAACGGCCATCGGGCAGCAGGACCTCGCCGTGGTGGCCTACCATGGGCACCGCATCCGCGGCGCCGCGCTGATCGCCGGGCAGCCGGCCATGGCCCGCACCGCCGGCGATCTGTGTGGGTTCGAGCACGGCGACGAGGACCTCTGGCAGGAAGTGACGCGCCTGCACACGGCGCTGCGCGGCATGGTGGCAGCGGTGTAACCGCCGCTCAGTCGATCGGTAGCGGCGCCCGCGGGGACACCAGCCCCTGTTCGCGCAACGCGCTCCAGAACGCCGCCGGAATCGCCACCTCGGCAAGGGCAAGGTTCTCCGCGATGCGGCTGGGCTGGCTGGCCCCCGGAATCACCGCCGCGACGGCTGGATGCGCCAGCGAGAACTGCAACGCCGCGGCGCGGATGTCCACGCCGAACTGCGCGCACAGTTGCTGCAGGCGACCGACGCGATGCAGCACGTCGGCGCCGGCCTTCTGGTATTCGTAATGTGCGCCACCGGCGAGGATGCCGGAGTTGTACGGGCCACCCACCACGATGCTGGCACCACGCGCCGATGCGGCCGGCATCAGGCTTGCCAGCGCGTCATCGTGGTCCAGCAGGGTGTAGCGGCCGGCGATCAGGAATCCATCCGGGTCGGCCTGCTGCAGCGCCATCACGCAGGGCTCGACGCGGTTGACGCCCAGGCCCCAGCCCTTGATGACGCCTTCCTCGCGCAGCCGGGTGAGCGCGCTCGCGGCCCCGGACATGGCCTGGTGGAACACCGCGCGCCAGTCGTCGCCGTGGAAATCCTTGGCCGGATCGTGGATCCAGACCAGGTCGAGGCGGTCGGTCTTCAGGCGCTTCAGGCTTTCTTCGATCGCGCGCAGCGTGCCGTCGGCGCTGTAGTCGTAGACGATCCTGTTGGGCAGGCCATGTTCGAACAGCCCGCCTTTCTCGCCGAGATCGCGGCTGGCGGCGTCTTCGGTCTCATCCAGCAGCCGGCGCCCGACCTTGGTGCTCAGCACATAGGCATCGCGCGGGTAGTGCTGCAGCGCGTCGCCAAGGCGCAGTTCGGCCAGGCCGGCGCCATACAGCGGGGCGGCATCGAAGTAACGGATGCCCTGGTCCCACGCGGCGTGGACGGTCGCAAGTGCTTCCGGTTCGGGGATGGCGCGGTACATGTTGCCAAGCGGTGCGGTGCCGAAGCCGACGCGGCCGGGAAGGTGAATGCTCATGGTGTTTGATCCGGGAGAGGGAGGGTAAGGGTCAGGCCGCAACGGCCGGGACCGTTGCGGCTGCATGGAAGCGCGGCAGGACGTGCTCGGCCAGCTCATGCAGGGTGTCGTCGAGCGGACGCAGGTTGCGGCGCAACTGCAGGCCGACGTGGTTGACGCCGATCGCGCGCAACGCCGCCAGTTCCGTGACCAGGCCGTTGCGACCGGTACGTGCGCCGAAGCGGACACGTTGCAGCGGCTCGTCCGGGTCGTCGGCCAGGTCCAGATGGATGAAGCTGGCATAGGGTTTGTCACCGGCGACCGCGCGCCAGGCGGCGATGCGTTGCTGATGGTCGGCTGGCGCACCGGGGTAGGCGAGGCAACCGTCCATGTGTTCACCGATCCAGCCCGGCGTCTGCTGGGCCAGGCCGGCGACCAGCAACGGCAGCGGTGACGACAGCCGCGGCAGCAGGTCAAGACCACCCGACAGCCGGGCCTGGCCGCTGCTGCGCAGCACCGCCACCTGGTCGCGGAATGCTTCGCCGCGCGCGGCGAAGTCGCGGCCGAACACCGGGTACTCGATCGGCCGGTCGCCGCTGGCGACGCCGAGCAGCAGGCGCTCGCCACTCAGCCGCTGCACGCTGGCGGCGGCCTTCAGGGTGAGCAATGGCTCGCGCAGCGGAAGCACGACGGCGGCCGTGCCGAGCAGGATGTCGCGGGTCACCCCGGCCAGATAACCGAGATAGGTGAATACCTCGAAGACCTGCGCGGCATCGCCGAACGCGGGGTCGTACAGCGGCACGTCGCGGATCCAGAGCGCGCGGAAGCCCAGTCGATCGGCGAGCGTGGCCAGGTCGGCATGCCGCTGCAGATCCGGTTCGCCGGGCAAGCGCCCGGACTGCCGGCGGCGCTGTTCGCCGGTGGGCGTCCAGTCGTTGTCCAGCGGCGCTTCCAGGCCGATGCTGAAGCCACCGGCGGTGAGGCGGGACAGGGCGCTCATCGAGCGCCTCCTGTGGACGGAGGAGGGATGGGACAGAACATGCGCAGTGTGGTCCTTGGAGGCGGAAGCCAGGCAGGACAGGGAGTCTGCGCGCAGCACTGTTTCTCAAAAAGGCGTCAATCGGCGAAAGATACTTGCGTGGCACGCAAGGATTCCGTCGCGTCCGCGCTGCCGCGCGCAGTGGCCTGCTGGTCGAGCTGCTCGACGGCGGACTCGCGACCGCGAACGATGCCTGGCTGCCGGACCGCATACAGGATGCATACAGCCGTATGCACTGCGCATACATCGGGTTGCCTACGGTGGAACCCGAGTGCACCCGCGCTCGGTTTTTCCCATAAGGAGTAGATGATGAGCCAGCAGATTCCCGAAGGTACCCTGGTCGTTGTAGCGGATGGCGGCTCGGCCCGCGTGTTCACCAACGTCGGCACCGCCCACAAACTGCAACTCAAGCAGGAGGGGGAACTGCAGCTGCAGGCAGTCAGTGACACCGGCGCATCCGGGCAGGGGCCGTCCGGTTCGGTGCCGCAGGAGATGACCATTTCCCAGCTCAACGAGGCGACCTTTGCCAAGCAGGTGGCCGCCCAGTTGAACGAAGACGCGTTGAAGAACCGCTACGCGCATCTGATCCTGATCGCCGATCCGCAGACGCTCGGACGCATCCGGCCGCTGCTGCACAAGGAGACGCAGGAGCGCCTGCTCAAGGATCTCGCCAAGGACTTCACCAACGCGCCGCTGGAGGACATCCAGCGCGCTCTGTCCTGAGAGCAATCGCCCATGGCCTTCGTCCGTGAGTACAGCCCCGCCAACATCACCCGTGCCGAGCTCGATGCAGGCCGTGGATGGGTGCTGCTGGAGTTCGGCACCGGTTGGTGCGGCCACTGCAGTGCCGCCCAGCCGTTGCTGCAGAAGTTCCTCGGTGGCTACGACGCGACGCATCTGAAGGTCGAAGACGGCAAGGGGCGGCCATTGGGCCGCGCCTTCGCCGTGAAGCTGTGGCCGACCGTCATCCTGTTGCGCGATGGCCGCGAGATCGCGCGTGCGGTGCGGCCGCACGAGCGTGAGGATCTGGCACCGTTGATCGATGCGCTGGAGCGCGATCAGTAACGCGCGGCAGAGACGTAGAGACCGCGCGGAATCTATTGCGCATGCGTGTTCATGCCGTGAAATCATCCTGAAACAGCTTGAAACACGCTGTTCCACGTGTTCCGCGGTGGCGGCCACGGGAACCCGCCCGCCAGTTGTAGTAACATGGCCCGCTTGATCACCCCCGGGCCATTGCCCGCTTCCTGGTCATCCATCCCGCAGCGCCGCTGAGTCCACGCGGCCGTCCGGGATCGTCTGTTGCAGCCCCTCGTCGCGCATCGCGCTGTGTCATCGGAGGCGGTATTTCCTGTGCCTTGCGCGGGACCTCGGGCGTCGCGATGGCCGGCCTCCAGGAGATAGCAGATGCAGGACCTGCATGCCGCACATGCCCATTTCGGCTGGTTCAAACGCCGCCGCCAGATGCACGTCGATGAAGTCACCGTCGTTGATCGCCCGATGTTGAAGAAGGCCGTGGGTGCCGCTGCGCTCGGCAACGCGATGGAGTGGTTTGATTTCGGCGTCTACGGCTACCTCGCGGTCACGCTCGGCCACGTGTTCTTCCCCGACAGCAGCCCGACCGCGCAGTTGATCGCCACGTTTGCCACCTTCACCGTCGCATTCCTGGTGCGCCCACTGGGTGGCCTGGTATTCGGCCCGCTGGGCGACAAGTATGGCCGACAGAAGGTGCTGGCGTTCACCATGATCATGATGGCGGCCGGCACCTTCAGCATCGGCCTGATTCCGTCCTACGACCGCATCGGACTATGGGCGCCGGCACTGCTGCTGCTCGCCCGCGTCGTGCAGGGCTTTTCCACCGGCGGCGAGTACGGCGGGGCGGCGACCTTCATCGCCGAGTACTCGACCGACCGCAATCGCGGCCTGATGGGCAGCTGGCTGGAGTTCGGCACGCTGGGCGGCTACATCGCCGGTGCCGGCACGGTCACCGCCCTGCACATGGCACTGAGCAGCACGCAGATGCTGGACTGGGGCTGGCGCATCCCGTTCCTGGTCGCCGGTCCGCTGGGGCTGCTCGGCCTGTACATGCGCATGAAGCTGGAAGAGACGCCGGCCTTCCGCGCCTACGCCGAAGAGGCCGAGAAGCGCGACCATGAGCGCCCGGGACTGGCTGCGCTGTTCCGCGTGCATTGGGCGCAGTTGCTGATCTGCGTGGGCCTGGTGCTGGTGTTCAACGTCACCGACTACATGCTGCTGACCTACATGCCCAGCTACCTGAGCGTGACGATGGGCTATGCCGAGAGCAAGGGGCTGTTGCTGATCATCATCGTCATGCTGGTGATGATGCCGCTCAATGTGCTGGGCGGCTTGTTCAGCGATCGCCTCGGCCGCCGCCCGATGATCATCGGCGCGTGCATCGCGCTGTTCCTGCTGGCGATTCCGTGCCTGAAGCTGGTCGGCAGCGGCAACGACTGGCTGATCTTCCTGGGGCTGATGCTGCTCGGCGTGGCGCTGGTGTGCTTCACCAGCTCGATGCCGTCCACGCTGCCGGCGCTGTTCTATACGCCGGTGCGTTACAGCGCGCTGTCGATCGCCTTCAACGTGTCCGTCTCGCTGTTTGGCGGCACCACGCCGCTGGTCACCGCCTGGCTGGTGGAGCGCACTGGCGATCCGCTGGTCCCGGCGTACTACCTGATGGGCGCTGCCGTGATCGGTGTGGTCACCATGCTGTTCGTGCGCGAGACCGCCGGCATGCCGCTGCGCGGCTCGCCGCCGGCCGTGGCCAGCGAAGCCGAAGCGCGTGCGCTGATGCGCAGCGACGAGCCGGTCACGGTGGATGCGACCCAGCCGACGCTGCCGGTACCGGCCGTGCCGGAAGAGGCGCGTCCGGCGTAACGGCGGTTGGTTCCCACCTCCACCACCCGCACCGCAACATGCGACCTCGCCGCGCCAGTGCTAGGATCGATGCCACCTGAATCGATCTAAATTCAACGCCATGACAAAAACGGGGACGGTGCGGTGGTTGGGGCTCGCGGTAGGGGCGATGTTGGTGGCCGGCACAGCCACCGGGGCACCGGCGAAGGTTGGCGAGCGCGCGTACGCGGCGGTCGATCCGTTCATCGGCACGGCGGGCGAGGGCCACACCTATCCCGGTGCCACGGTGCCGTTCGGGATGGTCCAACTGAGCCCGGACACCCGCATCCAGCCGCGCGAGAAGGCCTATGGCTGGGCCGCCGGCTACCGGCATGACGACACCAGCATCGTCGGCTTCTCGCACACCCACTTTTCCGGCAGCGGCCATTCCGATCTCGGCGACGTGCTGCTGATGCCGGTGCGCACCGATGCCAGCCTGGAGCGTGGCGACCCCGATACGCCCGGCAGTGGCTACACCTCGCGTTTCCGCCACGATGACGAGCGCGCCGAGCCGGGCTACTACGCGGTGACCCTCGATGATCCGAAGGTGCGCGCGGAGCTGACCACCAGCACCCGCGTCGGCGTGCACCGCTACACCTATCCGGCCAACCAGCCGGCACGCGTACTGCTGGACTTGCGCACCAGCCTCTACGATTACCCCGGCAAGATCCTGTGGTCGCGCCTGCGCGCCCGCGAGGATGGCACCATCACCGGTTTCCGCGAGACCCGCGGCTGGGCTCCGGGCCGCCAGCTGTATTTCGCGATGCGCTTCTCGCGGCCGCTGACCGGTCACGCATTCCACAACACCGAGACCGACATCGCCTACAAGGGCTTCCCGCCGCCGGGGCATCAGAACCCGGCGCAGCGGGCGCAGATCGAAGGCCGCCAGCTGGTCGGCACCTTCGATTTCGGCAAGCTCGACACACCGCTGGTGGTGACGGTGGCGATCTCGTCGGTCAGCGAGGCCGGTGCGATCGCCAACCTGGAAAGCGAAGTACCGGGTTTCGATTTCGACCGTGTCCGCGCCGAGGCCAAGGCGCAGTGGACGCAGGCGCTGTCGGTGCTGGATATCGACGGCCCCGAGCATGACCGCCGCAGTGCCTACACCGCGCTGTACCACAGCCTGCTCGGGCCGACCGTGTTCATGGACAGTGATGGCCAGTACCGCGGCTCGGACAACGCCGTGCATCGCGCCGAGGGCTATACCAATTATTCGACCTTCTCGCTGTGGGATACCTACCGCGCCCTGCATCCGCTGCTGACCCTGGTGCAGCCGGAAAAACGCAACAGCGATTTCATCAATTCACTGCTCGCGCACCAGCACAACAGCGCTTACGGGATGCTGCCGGTGTGGGCGTTCCACGGCCAGGAAACCTGGTGCATGATCGGCTACCACGCGGTGCCGGTGATCGCCGATGCCTACCTCAAGGGCATCCGTGGTTTCGATGAGGACAAGGCACTGGCCGCCATGGTGGCCACCGCCAATTACGGCCCGTACGACGGCATCGCGCAGTACCGCGAGCTGGGCTGGGTGCCGATCGACGAAGAAGGCGAGGCGGCCAGCAAAACGCTGGAGTACGCCTTCGACGATTGGACCATCGCGCGCATGGCCAAAGCCATGGGCAACACGAAGGTCGCCGGTGAGTTCGAGAAGCGCGCCACCAACTGGCGCAATGCGTATGACAAGGACACCGGCTTCATGCGCGCGCGCAAGCGCGACGGCAGCTTCCGCACGCCGTTCGACCCGAGCGCCAGCGGCTACGGCACGGACTACACCGAAGGCAACGCCTGGCAGTACTCCTGGTATGTGCCGCACGACGTGGCCGGCCTGGCCGCCGCACACGGTGGCAGCGACAGACTGCTGGCCCGCCTGGACGAGGTGTTCGAGGCCAAGGTCGACCCGTCGATCTTCGAGCACATGGAAGACATCACCGGCCTGATCGGCTGGTATGCGCACGGCAATGAGCCCAGCCACCACGTGGCCTACCTGTATGCCCATGCCGGCCAGCCGTGGCGCACCCAGGCGCGCCTGAAGCAGATCATGGACACCCAGTACGCCGACCGCCCCGATGGCCTGGCCGGCAATGACGACCTCGGCCAGATGTCGGCTTGGTATGTGTTCACCGCGCTGGGCTTCTATCCCGTAGCGCCGGGCAGCGGCGAGTACATCATCGGCCGTCCGTTCCTGCCCAGGGCGGCACTGCACCTGCCCAACGGCAAGACCTTCACCATAGTCACCGAAGGGCTGGGCAAGGGCCACGACTACGTCGGCGCGGTGACCCTCAACGGCCAGCCGCTGCAGCGCACCTTCCTGCGCCACGACGAGATCCTGGCCGGGGGCGAGCTGCGCTTCACGCTCCAGGCCGAGCCGAACAAGGCCTGGCCGGGGCAGGGTGCCGAGCAGCCGTACTCGATGTCCCACTGACCGGGCATCGGGTCCTCCTTCTGGCCAAAATGGGATTTATGTCCAATTTGGCCAGAAGGGGTATAGTGGGCACATCCCGTCCTGGAGCGTGCCATGACCCTGCCACTGGATCTGCCCGGCCTTGAGAAGGCCACTGCTTCCTCGGTGAAAACCCGGGGCTGGCCCAGCCTGATGCGGACCGTCCGCGAGAAACAGGCGCTGGTGATCACCAACCACAATCACCCCGAAGCGGTGATCGTGGACATCAAGACCTATCAGGAACTGCTGGCCAAGGCCGCGGGCGGCGACGCCGATGAGCGCCTGGGCGAACTGGAACGCCTGCGGGCCGCGTTCGATACCACGCTGGCCAGCCTCGGCCGCGATGGTGGGCTGGGCAAGGTGCTGGGCCAGCCGATCCGCCGCGGCCGCAAGGTCGCCCTTGGCAGCCCGCTCTGACCGATGGGGCGCATTCTGGTGCTGGCCGGCGTCAATGGCGCCGGCAAAAGTTCGCTGCTGGGTATGTGGCTGGAAGAAGAAGGCCTGACCTGGTTCAACCCGGATACGTTCACGCGCCGCCTGGTCGAGACGGGCTGGGCGCTGGGCGAGGCGAACGCTGCGGCGTGGAATGAAGGTGCGCGGCGGCTGCGGCAGGCGATCGACGAAGGCACCGACTTCGCGTTCGAGACCACCCTGGGCGGCAATACCATCCCGCGCCTGCTGCGCGAGGCCTGCGACCACCACCACGTGGCCATCTGGTTCTGTGGCCTGCAGAGCGTGGAACTGCACATGCAGCGCGTCGCCGCACGGGTCAGCCGCGGCGGGCATGACATCCCCGCCGACAAGATCCGCGCCCGCTACGATTCGTCGCGCGAAAACCTGCTGGCGCTGTTGCCGCACCTGGCCGAGCTGCATGTCTACGACAACAGCGCCCCGGCCGACGCCGATGGGGCGGAGCCGCTGCCGGTGCTGCAGCTGGATCGCGCCGGGCTGCACTATCCGGCCTCGGCGATCGAGCTGCTGCAGACCCCGGACTGGGCCAAGCCGATCGTCATGCGCGCCATGGAACTGCACACGCCTGCGTGAGTGTCATTGCAACGGCTTGAGCAGCAACAGCAGGCTCAATGCCAGCATGAACACCGCAATGCCCGCGTCCAGCCAGCGCCACGCACGGGCATGGGCAAACCACGGTTGCAGCCAGCGCGCGCCGACGCCGAGCAGGGTGAACCAGCACACACTGGCCAGGCAGGCACCCGCCGCGAAGACCCAGCGCGCATCGCCTGGATAGCGGGTCGACAGGCTGCCGAGCAGCACCATCGTGTCCAGGTAGACGTGCGGGTTGAGGAAGGTGAACGCCAGGCAGATCAGCAGGGTCCGCCGCCAGTCCACCCGTACGTCAGCGCCTGCATCGAGCCCACCACCACCGGACCACGCCCGGCGTGCCGCCATCAGGCCATACACGGCAAGAAAGGCGGCACCGCCGAAGCGCAGGACCTCCAGCAACAGCGGAAATCGCGCCACCGCCGCGCCGATGCCGGCCACGCCCAGCAGGATCAGGGTGATGTCGCCGGCAGCGCAGACCGCCACCACCAGCGGCACATGCTGCTGTTTCAGCCCCTGGCGGAGCACGAAGGCATTCTGGGCACCGATGGCGATGATCAGGCCGGCACCGGCGAGAAAGCCGGCGAGGGCGGCAGCAGGGAGCATGACGAGTATCCACGGAAGGGGCGTGCAGGGTGCCGTCCGCACCGTCATAAGAACAACTACATTTCCTATGGCACGATAAGCATTCCTGATACGGACGCTTTTCATGAGCCTGCTCCATCCCCAACTCGCCGCGTTCTCGGCCGTCCTGGAAGAAGGCGGTTTCGATGCGGCCGCGCGGCGGCTCAGCCTGACCCAGTCGGCGATCTCCCAGCGGATCAAGGCGCTGGAGGATCGCCTCGGGCAGGTCCTGATCGTGCGCCAGTCGCCGTGTCGCCCGACCCCGGCGGGCGAGCAGCTGCTGCGCCGCGTGCGCCCGATGCAGACGCTGGAAGACGAGGTGCTCGCCGACTTCCTGCCGGATGCGGACCTGCCACATCGCAACGTATCCGTGGCCGTCAACGACGACTCACTCGAAACCTGGTTCCTGCCGGCGCTGGCCGCGCTGCACGGCGCGCATGGCTACACCTTCGACCTGCGCGTGGATGACCAGGATCACACGCTGGAACTGCTGCGGGACGGGTCGGCAGTCGGCGCGGTGACGGCCGAGGCAAAGGCCCTGCAGGGGTGCAACGTGTACCCGCTGGGCACGATGCGTTACCTGGCGATCGCGGCACCTGCCTTCAAGGCGCGGTATTTCAGCGCGGGCATGACCGCGGCCGCGCTGGCGAATGCGCCGATGATCGTTTTCAACCGCAAGGACCGGCTGCAGGCGCGCTACCTGCGCAGCATCACCCGCGCCACGCTCTCGCCGCCGGTGCACTACCTGCCCACCTCCACCGGCTTTGTCGACGCCGCCGCGCTCGGGCTGGGCTGGTGCCTGGTTCCCGAGTCGTTGGCGGCTCCGGCGCTGCAGCGCCAGGTCGTAGTCGAACTCGATACGTCGCGCTGGATCGACGTGCCGCTGTTCTGGCAGCATGCCGCCATCCGCTCGACCACGCTTCAGCGCATCACCGCCGCCATGCGTGAGGCCGCGCGCGGGGTACTTCGCGATCCGTGACGCGGCGGGGCGCTGTCAGCCCACCGGCTCGTGGATCGGGCAACCGTTGAACCGCGAACGGAACTGACGCGAGGCGGCCATCACCACGCGGCGCGCGCGGTTCAGACCGCCCAGCGGCCGGTGCTCGGCCAGCGCGTGCCACGGTGCGAACGCCAGCGCATCCTCGATGCCCGGCGAGCTGTGCGGCTGCCAGGCCTCCTGCTGCGCGACGCTCAGGCGTGCAACCGGCAGGAACGGGCTGTCCGCCTCGGGCCAGGCGACCGACGCGTCCTCGATCGGCATGCGCTCCACGTCGCGGCACAACTGCACCCGCAGTTCCCACTCCACGGGATTGGGCAGATCGGTGAAGAAGGCCACCACCGCCTCGCGTTGTGCATCTTCGTCCGAGCCGATCCTGTCGCCGTTCAACGCAAGCAGCGCAGGTGAGACCGGCGCCAGCGAAAACTTGGCCATGTACGGGCCATACAGGAAGGGCACCTGGCTGAAGAAGGTTTCGCCCAGCGGATGATGCTGCGGCTCGCCGCCCATGCCCTTCAGCGTGGCACTTTGCCCGCCAACCGCCTCCAGCGCCGCTTCTGCACCTCGCAGCGTGGCCGAGATCATCCGTTTGGTGCGTGGCATCCGCTCGGTGGTGGCCGCCAGCAGCTTGGCCGAACGCAGGAAGCCGGCGACGCCGGGGGTGTTGAACGCGGGACCGTTGACCATCAGGAAATCCTGGGTGTGCTGTTCTTCGGCACCCTCTGCGCGTGGCCCTTCCACGCCGATCACCTTGAGTGCCATCGCGCGCGGGGTGGAAACCGAATCCGGGAGCTGCTCGGCCGGTGGCGAAGACAGTCGGACCAGCGCGTCGTAGCTGCCCGGCCGCGCAAACAGGCCGTGTCGCAACTCGGCCGGCAACGCGTCCAGCACGCGCAGCCGTCCCTTCAACAATCCTTGGCCTTTGGCATGCACTGCGCGATGCGCATGGCCTTCCTGCTCGGCCACGGTCAGCGCCATGCGCGCAAACACCTCGCTCAGCTCACGGATGTGCGTCGCTTCGTCTTCGTCGGCATGTTCGAGCGAGGCGTGATACAGCACGGGTGGGGGCAGTGACATGCAGGCTCCTGTTGTGAGCATCCGATGCTAGGCACGCAGGTGTTAGTCCGGCGCGCGTTGTTGTGAAGGGATCCTGCACGCGCGCTCAGGGCGCGTCCGGCCACGCTTTCAGCAAGGGCAGCGGATCATAGGCGCCGTCGGCACCGTAGATGCCCCAGTGCAGATGCGGCGGCGTGCCCTTGGCATTGCCGGTGTCACCGACGTACCCCAGCACCTCGCCCTGCTCGATGACGTCGCCCCGGGCCAGACCGTCGCGCCAGTCGTCCAGATGCGCGTAGTAGTACCGCTCGCGCGCCGGACCCATCACCCAGACCTGGCGTCCGCCCAAGCCGCTTTCACGGATATCGGCAACGATCCCCGGCGTGGCGCTGCGCACCTCGGTGCCACGTTTGGCGAAGATGTCTACGCCGGCGTGGGTGCGATCGCGTCCACGCGGGGCACCGAACGTATCGGCGACCTGACGAGCCGCAACGCCGGCGACGGGAACCGGCAGGGCGGTGGGCGCAGGCATCCGCGACAGGCGCCACAACGCCCGTGGCGATTCCGCGATGGGGCTGTTCCACAGCACGCCGACGGCGACGATGCAGACCACGGTGACGAACACGCGCAACAGCCAGCGTCGTGCGCGACGCGCGGGGGAGGTGGCGGACGTCGCCGGACTCATGCGGCTGGCCCGCGCGTTTTCCTGCTCGTGGCCGCGCGGCCGGACACATGCAGATGTGCCGGCACGTGCCAGCGCCACGGGAACTCGACCGCCTTGCTGATCCCGATCCGCGGCCCGACCACGGGTGCCTCCGGCGGCGCCATCCCATCGGACACGATGCGGATGCCACGATCATTGCGCACCAGGTCCGCGCCATCCAACGCCTTGGTGATGCCCATCGCCTGCGACAGCCGCCCCGGTCCACTGGCCAGGTCGCGTTCGCGCTTGATCGCTGGCCGTGCTTCGTGGATCAGCGCCAGTCCCGCCACCGGCTCCAGCGCCCGCAGCAGCACGCCCCAGCCTTGGCCGACCTCCCCACACACCGCGTTCGAGCCCCAATGCATGCCGTAGCTGAAGTAGACATAGAGATGCCCAGCCTCGCCGAACATCGTCGCCGTGCGCGCGGTCATGCCGCGATACGAATGTGCCGCCGGATCCTGATCACCGGCGTAGGCTTCCACTTCCACGATCCGCCCCGCGCGACCGTCATCGCGCACCAGCAGTTTGTTCAGCAGCTCGGGGGCCACCTCGGCCGGATGCCGCTGGTAGAAGCGCCGCGGCAGAACGTTCCACGTCTTCATGACCTTCCGCGCAATGGATGCACCTTGCCAGTCTGGAACCAGCGCCTACTGTGACGCGGCGAAGGTCAATGGATGATCAACGCACTGCCTTCGTCACGCCACACTCGCCCGGCATTCGCGGCCGGTTGATCGACACAGGGCAATGCTCGATGGCAGACATCGCCGCCACCAGGCACGCACCATGGCCGCCAGAAAGCGCTTGAAGATCGCGACGTTCAACGTCAACGGGGTGCTGACCCGGCTGCCGCATCTGCTGGCATGGCTGCAGCGCGAGCAGCCGGACATCGTGGCACTGCAGGAGCTCAAGGCCACCCAGGAGGCGTTCCCGGAAGCAGCGATCCGCGACGCCGGATACGGCTGTATCTGGCAGGGGCAGCGTTCGTGGAATGGCGTTGCGCTGCTGGCCCGCGGGCAGGACCCGATTGAAAGCCGGCGCGGGCTGCCTTGGGACCCCAAAGACGACCAGAGCCGCTACCTGGAAGCGGCTGCGCATGGTGTGATCGTGGGCGGCCTGTACCTGCCCAACGGCAATCCGCAGCCGGGGCCCAAGTTCGATTACAAGCGGAAGTGGATGCAACGTCTGCATCGGCACGCGAAAAGCCTGGTCGCGCTACCGCACCCGGTCGCGCTGATCGGCGACTTCAACGTCGTGCCCACGGATGCGGACATCTACGATCCCACATCGTGGCGCAAGGACGCGCTGCTGCAGCCCGAGGTGCGTGAGGCCTACCAGGCGCTGCTCGATCAGGGCTGGACCGACAGCCTGCGCGCCGTGCATGGCGATGCGCAGATCTTCACGTTCTGGGACTACTTCCGTGAGCACTTCGCCCGTGACCGCGGGCTGCGGATCGACCACCTGCTGCTCAACCCCGTGCTTGCGCCCCGGCTGAAAGACGCGGGCGTGGACCGCTGGGTGCGGGCGCTGGAAAAACCCAGCGACCATGCGCCGACCTGGATCGAGGTCGTGGCGCCACCCAAGCCGCGATAGCCGTAGTGGACCGATATCGAAAACACCCCGGACGCGGTAGAGTCCTCCGGCAGGTCGTTTGCGAGGGTATTGCAGTGCCATATCGGAAAAGGGACATCGCCCCCGGCGTCGGGGAAGGCAAGCGTCTGCCGGCCGGGCCGGAGACGCCGGTGTTCTGCCGGGCGCGCGAGTATCCCGCCGGGACCATCATCGCGCTGCACCACCATCCCGACCGGCACCAGCTGGTCTACGCCGAATCCGGGGTGCTGGTGGTCCAGGCCGGGGCGGGGCGCTGGGTCGTGCCCAGCACCCGCGCGATCTGGATTCCGGCCGGCATGGGGCACAAGGTCAGCTGCATCGGCGCGGTCGGCATGCGCAGTCTGTACATCCTGCCGCAGGCGATCGCCCAGCCGCCGGCCAGCGCATCGACGGTCTCGGTCACGCCGCTATTGGCCGCGTTGATCCACGCCGCGATGGAGGTTCCATCGCCGTATCCAGCGGACT
>Ga0153980_1000513_pt1:0-15000 | contig 17705 bp, 11 predicted proteins | sample TSGA064MetaG_FD_104722 | JGI IMG/M metagenome (GOLD analysis project Ga0153980, IMG submission 104722) | Attine ant fungus gardens microbial communities from Georgia, USA - TSGA064 MetaG | ecosystem: Host-associated > Fungi > Mycelium > Unclassified | place: USA: Georgia, Magnolia... | reverse complement strand
TGGAATTGGCTTTAATCGAGATTGCCTCGGCTTCTTAGGTACATGAGGCCGCTAAGGGCTCGATCTAGCTATCCAGTTTCGGATTGGACGTGGATGAATCTAGTCTTCTCTCTGGCATGGATAGGCTTTTTTCTCGCTCAGCGAGTTGCTCACCTTCCGAGGACAGATGGGCTGGGTCAGTAGCAGGATACCGGTCAATTCGAAAGTCTGAGGGGAAGTGGGTTCTTTAGTCAAAGAAGATGGCATCGAATGCGACGCTGTTCGGGATTCACCTGATTGACCATTGCCAATTCCACTAGGCAGAGAATCCGCTGTGGGACCTGAAGGCGGAGAAGACCTTCGGTTTCCTGGTGGTGAGGGAAATGAATCACTAACCACTGCTAGAGTTAGAAAGGGAACTCATTCCGATCCTGTTGATGCAAGTAACTTGACTTCAAGCTTGGGAAGGAAAGGAAAAGCTAAGGCAATAAAAAGCACTAAGACTAATGGCACTGCATCGGTTACGGATTCAATCACAGCTTCTACGATCAGATTTGCAGCGGCAACTTCTATTCCATCAACACCAGTTATTCCAGCAACAGGAAAGTAAGAAGGTAATCCTACTACAGCACTAAGACTAATTCAGTCTATTTGGCCACTATTCCTACTGCTACTACTACAGCTACTGCAGTAAGGAAGGAATTCGGTTTCAAACTTGTTGCGAGGAATCAGGGGTTTGAAATGGATTACACTCCTTCTCTTTCTCTCCCTCTTTCCTATGCTAGCAATCCGGTAATTCGGTAAAGTAAAGAAGTAGAAGTCAAGCAGGAAATCAAGTAAGCCAAGGAGCAGTCCCTTTACGCTATTTGCCTTGTCCCATTCTATGCATTTTCCTGGTATTCAATAGGAATAAGTTCCTACACGCTATACTATACGGCGTAGGGGAGAAGAATATGAAAGTTTTCCCGGAGGAAGTAGACAAGATATCCCCATAGTAAAGACGCTACGCCCCTCTGTTACAGAATGAATATGGTCAATCAGGCTCCGCACCTTACACTCTACCCTCTCCATTTCACATCAAGGGCGTTAAGCCTCTTATAAAAAAAAATTCAATGAATCCCTCTTCCTTACTCTATCAAGTAAGTAAGAAATTCCTTTGTCGAGTCACTTCGTCCCTTGACCTATCGGTCAAGTTACTTCGTCCCTAGTTTTAGTTAAAAAACTAGCAATGAATCCCTTGACCTATCTGTCAAGTTACTTCGTCCCTAGTTAAAAAAGCTAACTAATGAGTGCAATCTTCCTACGATAATAGTCTTTTGCGATTCCGCGCATCTACTCTCAAAAAGTCTGTTTTTCTAGTTACTGTAAAGATATCGGATAGAAAGATTCAATCTTCTTCTCTGTCTGGGAGTCGCTCTTGAATCGAGGTTAGTGAAGCTACCACCCTAAAAGCTAGTTTTATGATAGTAAGTGCGGCGAATCGAGAAAGAGCTTATTAGCTTATTCCAAATTCATTGATAGAGGCAATCTTTATCTTCTTATCCCAAATTGGCACATCTGTTCTTTGCGCCTTTCTATATGTTATGTATTTAGCCCTTTTTCCAGCTGTTCATACTCGGACTAAGATCTGGCACTAGCCGTCTTGTTCGGGGAAGGAGCGCGCAATGCAATGTATTGACTGAAGCCAGCGTAGGAAAAAGCAACTACCACTAGAGCGGTTGAAACCTTGTAGACGAGATTTTCAGATGCCAGTCAGTCCGTTCGGGCTCATGCCCCGGTCAGGGAAGACAGAAGAAAGGGGGGCTACAAGAAACTTTCTCTTACCGATCGGCTCAGGATCGATAGCCCAATTGACTAGATAGGGAACGAGTGAACCCGCTGTTCCAAGAGCAGAAGTAGGCGCGTAAGCCACTTCATCTTCATTTACAGATTACGGAACATAGAAACTCTCTAATCTAATAGGGGCATGAGAAAGGGGAAGTCCGCGTCTAAGACAGCCAGTGCTACTATATCGGATCGGGCAATCAGTTTAGCTGCTAAAACATCGGGAAATCCGACAGCAACTATAGATTATCCAACAACTGGGCAAAGGGCATAACATGAGTGAAACTCAAGCACTCGAATATCAGTAGATTAGCGTCACGCCAACGCAACTCTCAAACCATCGGCGAGAGGAGAGGGAAGACCAACTCTCATCTTTCCCAACCCAGAAGAAAGAAGATGAGCCGAAAGTTGGCCGAAGGGTGACGGGAAGAGTCAGGCTGTGGAAAATAACTTCACTTTATTAAACCCCAGAGAACAAGCTCTTCCAGACAGCCCACCGAAAAGAAAGAATTGGGGATCCAAGTATATTGAATTCCTCGTCTCAAACTCAACTTAGTCTCAGTACGCAATGGAGTGATTCTTGGGAAAAGCATCTGTAGCTATCTGTAGCTGCATCGAACTCAATTGATGATTTCTAACCTTCGTCCCCGTCAACCTCTATTTCATCAACCGAAAAAGGAAAGTCAAATACAGATGAAGGAGAAGCGGCTTGGCCGACGAGAGGAGGGAGTGGTGACCCCTCTACTGACCTCGAGACAAACTTGACAGCTATGCTTGACCGACGGTGGCTCCGATCAAGGCAAGGAGAGACTCAGAGAAGAAAGACAAATCGACTATCGACTTCTTTGACAATCTCCATTGCCCGGAGGAGGTGAATCAGAGGGAGAGATAGCCCTCGCTAAGAGTCTCGGTGTCTACATTGCGGATATTTTTCCTATAATAAATCCGCTAAAAGCCCTAAAAAGAAGAGTTAAAAGCGTGTTTATGAAACCCATAGCGTGTTGGTATTACACGTACCTTAAAATCAAGATTCTCGTAAGATAAGATGACAATCAAAGCCTTTTCTCCTTGAGGGTTTACTCTAGCACTAGCCTCTAAAACTCTAGGAAGACGGGTAAGAGGAAATCGACTTGCTACTACAATCACTAGAATCCGTACTGCAATCGGTACTATAACTAGAATCGCTATCGGTATCGTATCGGAATCGAATCAAACACGAATTTTCTCAAAAAACTTCTTTATCGGTAAGGAGACCCACTTTCCCACATCTCCTTTCCCCTATTGCTAGGGGCCTCACCCAAGATTGGATTACAAGTTATTCCTTTCTTTACGAGATTCAGCTACAGACAATTCTATAACCGATGATTGAGCTCGCTGTCCCTAGAACTATGTAAGCTGAGATGTGAAATTCTACCTTCGAACTGAGAACCAAGAACTTTCTTTGTCACCCCGAACGGGCATTTTTCGGGGAGTAGCACTCGAAGAGAAGTTCATTTTTGTTCTTACAGTCTCAGATGGACATGAAAAAAAAATGTCTCTTTCCCCATGTCAGTTGCTTGCCTTGCTACTGCTATGCTTCCTTCCTCCAACTCTGTCACTTCCTTTTCATTCAGTTGAATGGAGGCCGAAGGACTGGTACTTTATTATCTACAACCTATTCTAAAAGCAACCTATTTTTTAAGAATAAAATAAGTTGTTATTATTGCAACCTATTTGAATTTGAAATTTGAAAACAGCTTATTCTGATTAACTTCCTCCAACAGGAAAGAGAGCAGCTGATTCAATAAGATCTGATTAACTTCCTTCACCACCAGCAGCGGATAGGACCAGAGCTTCTATTTACTCAACAGCTCTTACTGTAACAGAAAAGACTTGCACCGGTTATTCCACAGAAAGAGGAACTTTAATTAGCCCTCGGGCTGTGAACCATTGTCACTCGTTACGTAACGAAGTTCAGTATCCGTATGTTAGCCAAGATCGGTAACTTTTAACAAAAGATTTTCGAGATACGAATTGAATACGAAGGAAGAAGCAATCGGAATAAACGAGATTCGGTCTTATTCATCGGAATAGACCAAGAACCAAGGAAGAGGAAAGAAGTCGAATTTGGGAAGGTGTGGTATAGTTGATCACTTCTGCTTCTGCTCTTGTTGAAGGCCTACGCGCTGCTAATGCCGAGATTCGGTTTTTGTTCAGTGAACGAAATCACCCGAGTCGATAAGTTCTCGAGCTAGCAAATTCTGAAGTTAGGAGATTAGGACTCATAGCATAATTTGCGATGAGACAGTTTGCGTCTTACTAATAACTATTTAATAGTTGGATGTACACTTCGAGTTGCCTTATGAGAGCTCACTGATTAGATTGCTCTTTAGGAACTGATCAATTTTCATAACGAGATTGAACTTCCCAAGCAGACTTTATATGTCTTGTGTCCATCATCATCCCTTATTGGAAAAATAGGGAAAGACCTTGCCTCACACCGGGAGCCCCTATCGTCGATGATACTTTTTTCTGGGCAACCATACATACCATTCAAAATTGTGAACCCACTATTCGGATCTATTTCAAGACTCCGCTTAGCTGCTTCTAACGAAGATAGTTCTCCGCTCCATTAGAGTAGCAACATTGATTCCTATCTCCGGCTGACGAAAACACCTGACCCCAGCAGAAAAAGAAACCTACACGCGCTAGCCTAAACGTAAGAGCGCCTTAGCCTTCCTTTGAAGCTGCTTGCTGCTCGCAGTTACTTCACTCGCCTGTGGTGTGTGGAGGCGAGTAAACGGTTAGATCAAGTTGGACGGCTCCAACTACCTTGTCTGGAAAGGAAAATTTCTGACCTTCTTCCAACGTTCCGAGGGTTAGGATCAAGGGATTGGTCGAGTTACTTCGGAGGGCAGACAGAGAGTAGCGCGAAGAATAGCACTTCAAATCTTTCCTCTGGCTCCTCGGCTCTTAAGTCGATTAGATCGTGTAACTCGTCTTTCAATTGAATTGAAATTTGAATCCTTCTGTCCCAGTCCGCCAGAATGAGATCAATGTTTTGCCTCCACCGGAATCAGAAAGATAGGAAAGGTCAAAGGTCAATAGGCTGGTAACGTTCGCTTTCTCTGCACCTCGTTCGCTCGGATAAAGTCTATCGTTCTACAACTCACTTTCAAGGAGAGACAGTCTCATGCACATACGGGTGAAGTCTCATTCGTGGATGAAGATGGAGTCAAGCTCAGGACAGGAGATAAGGATGGTGAAAGAGAAATTCAAGATTGTGAAGCGGAATAATCATTCATGATGGTCAGATTCATAGATATAGATGGTCTTGTTACTCCCACCCAGCCAGAGGCCCTTCCTTGTCAATGGGAAATCAGTACTTTCGCAGACGGAAGAGCTCGGATATTCTTAGCCTGCGAAGAGGAAGTTTCTCGCTTCTGATATACCAGCTCCAGCTCACTTGAGGACGTGCTTTCCTAGGCACTTTCTTTCTTATGTTGTGCCCGCTTGTGCTTATGTTCCTGCTTCTTTCCTGCAGTCGCGGTGGGAGGTATGATTACTTCATTCAATGCACCTGTCATTCATTGTCAGACACACTGATCGAGAAAAGATAGCTCCTAGGAGAATAACCTATTTTTGCATTCTATGACTCAATAGCAGCTTATTCTCGAACAGTAAGAGCAGTCAAGACAGACAGCCAGGCATTGGCTATTGGTTAAAGACAGGAAAGCCAATACCGATACAGAAAGAGAAAGAGTAAAGATCAACAAACACAGCAACCAACTATCGAACCTACTAACCGGAGAGTCGAAGCGAAAGGGAAGATTGGTTCTATCACAGACCGGTTATTCATCTGCAGCACCTTCGACCTTGCAAGCCCTTCGAGCAGCCTATTCAATCTTACTGGCAATCTATCCTATAATCTGTCCATCTACTAGTGTCCTTTCTTTGCATCTATATCTTAATGGATTCACTATTCCTTCAAGTCCCACAGCGCATTCTAACTAGGAATTGAGGAGTCATCCCTTGCTTCTGATCTCTCTGCTTTTGCTAGCTAGGGGATTCATTCTTCCTTGCAGCCTAACTAGCAGCTTAGCTTGGTCAGTCTGGTTTGCATTCTATTCAAAGCTCCTCGCCACGTTCAAGCTCTAAGCTAGTCGAATCCTGTTGCCCTAAACTGCAACTAAACTACTCCTGCACCTACCGCTACTCTAAGAGAGCAGCTACCGATTCTCACTAAGAGAATGCTGACCACGGACTGAGTAAAGCACCAATAGCTCTTCTTCCATCAAGAGCTAACTCGATGTCACGTGCTTTTCTGACTTAAAGAAAGCATTTCCGGATCAACGACTTCTACTTGGATATACTTTTCTTTATATAGACATAGAATTCAAGAGTCGACTCTTGAAAAGCCTTCACTCTCCCGACTTGATTGATATAATGGAAGGGGAGCTTTCTCGCTTTCCAGCCGAAGTTCCGCCTAGTTGTCATTTTTCTGTCCGTGTGGCATTGAAGAGTTTTGTGGTCTTTCTTTGTCAAAGTCGTGAGAGCGAAAAAAGAGCTAGCACTCATTAAGATGTATCCCCTTTCTATCCTCGGAAAAGTCCTCTTCAAGAACCCTTTCCAGCATTGAGTAGGTCTTAGGTCTACTCTTCTCTTTAGATATTAGAGACGAACGGGACTTTGACAAAGACAGACTTTCTGACTGTAGCCACGTAGGGTTAAGGGAAGGGTTTGTGAACAGCTAGGGTAATGAACAAGAGAGGTTAAGCCAAGGGGTGGGGGAATGAAGAATGGGAGAAGCGGGAAGTCTAGCACAATCCCATCTCATCTAGCCCTCTCAGAAAGAAAGCCATAAAAAAACCCAGGAATTTTGTTCTTTAGGGCTTAAGGGTAAAAGGAGATGGATAGGCATAACATTATCTACTCGGGCAATGAGCTACCCCTCTGGCTGGGAGTTTAGTTCCGACTCCGACTATGACTACTAGATTGAGCTTTGGCGAAGAGAAGCGATATCGAAAAGAGGACCTTAGATCATTCATTCTTTTTCCCCTTCTTCCCGAGATAAAAGACAGCAGAAGCCCCTGAACTGTCTCGGTAAAAGAAAGAGGATCCGAGTTCCTCAGTAGCTAAGCTAAGGGTTCATTTCCGAATCAGGGCTGGAACAGAAGATATTGGTTTGTCTTTCGCCTAGAGCCGAATTCCACTTCAGAATCTCAGTTTCTATCGGCCGGGTGAAGCCAAGGGGAATGCCACTCAGAGGTTCGGCAGTTAAGCCGCCTTTCCTTAATGGGCAGAAAGGAGGAGACAAGGGGACCTGGTTCTACCATTAAGCAATCAATGAAGCCAACTCAAAGGCAAGAAAAGGTCAGACTCTCGAATCAGATAGGGCTTCGGCAATGTTTGGTAAGATCTTACCTCTTGTGGAAGAGAGGAAGGCACTAAGACCCGCTAGAAGGACGGACTCTAAGGGAATAGTCCTGGTGAGGTGCAATGCTGAAACTTTGATCGGTAAACAAACTCTACAGAAGTCGGAATGGGATACTTCACTAAGGAAGTAGGACCGGCGGTTAACTATACTAATCATAGCCATTCTGAGTTGCGTTTGGGTATGGAATGGATAGGCCCCAAGTGGCTGCCTCTCATACTACCGGCGGATCATCGCCCCTTCATTCTGGCTCTACTTCATTCGATATTAACAAGACGGCACACGCAAGACAAGATGTCAAATCAAAAAGGGGTACCCCCTCCTCTTAATAAAAAAAGATAGGCGCTTTCTTTTCTTACTTGACTATTTTGGGATTCATTCCTATTATCTTTCCCGTTCCCGAGGCTAGTCTATCTAATGGATGGAATCGACTAAGATTTGATCCAGTGCTTTTTCTGGCTTCAAACTATTGGCTGGGAAAACTATAAATAATGGCATGTTGTGTATAGAGTTCGCGGGAAGGCATCTTCCTTTCTAACTTTGAAGGAGTTGGGATCCTTCGTCTCATCTTAAAATATACACTCGGCCGATGAGAGAGTCACCATGTCTTCTCCCTAACATCAAGCCTCACCTTCTCAATGGCCGATAGACAAAATGACTTTTTATGTTGATCCATTTGGCTCGCTTGTCGCGCTTACCTTACCTGGCCGTTGCCCCCCAGTCCAACACACGACGGCCTTGTCAGTTCTTGAAACAAATACTCCATCTCTTTTGCACTTCCTTGAGACGCCTGTCGGACTTCACAAGATTTAAGTACTGCTGCTTTCCAATCTTTCTCATAACCGACGCTGGCAAGACGTTTACTGCTGCCCCGTTGTCGACCAGAACCCTTGGTAGTGGTTTGCGTGTGCATGGAGATCGTAGTCTCAATCCTAACCTCAGGGATTTTAGAAGCTAAGCAAGTCCAGTGCTACAGGCTTCCCGAAAGCATTGATTGAATGTCTATCGCTTTAACATCCAGGTAGGTGGGCATGAATGGAGCTTCCAGGAGTTAGTGCATTGATGCTGAGAATCGTCTTTGATTCGTAGATACGGTATAAGACCAAAAGATTAGCTATAGCCTTACCTCACTACTAAACACCCTCTTCCCACTTCCCTTGAGCCTTAGGTGAAGCAGTCGGCTGTGAACCATAGTCGTTAGGCCTCCCATTAGTTCAGTAAGAGTAAGAGTTTTCTTTCCGTGAACCTTTCTCCTTCCCCCCGGCTAAGGGTTCCAAACCTTAACAAGCTATCAAACCGAGTAGAGGCGTATAGATACCGATATGCAACTGGAATACCTTTTTCGAGGTATCAATATGGGCAAGGTGCTTCTTTTTCGACTCGGTTGACCAAATCTCTCACCGGAGATGGTTCAACTACAACCCGGTCGTTTTGGGTCATCAAGGACAGTTTCAACGCAATTTTCAGGTGGGACGAGATCCTAATCTGTGATTGGCTCTGCTCCCCGATTTTGATCTGCTGTTGGAACCAAGTGAATCGCTTTTGTGGTTTAAATGCTGCTAGCCCCAATGCTGCTCGCTTTTATTCCGGTGGATCAATGGGTTGCCGCACCGGCCTCAGATCTCGACCCGGGTGAGATACTGCCTTCTATGTATGCCTTTGTGGGTGATACTAATGATCCTACAGCTCGTATAGTATAGAAAGAGTTTCAATAGCAAAGGCTGGTAGCATAAAGGTCCAACCAATGAATGCTCTTATTTATTCCTATTCTCCATAGGGGAATCGATGAGAGATGCGAACAAAGGCTGCGTAGGCACGAGTATCAAAGCTTCAGTCCCAGCGTAAACGCCCCTTATGGTTTCGATACTAGTACCAGCAGCTTCCCGACCACCACCTCGCCCAAGATCTATTCCGGTTCCAGTCGAAGAACCACCGGGCCGATTATTGACCCAGTGACCGGGGTAGAGCTAGTTGGAGAGACATTACCTAGCCTTTGTCCGCATCAGTGGTTGTCTCACCACCGGAAGCATTGGATATAAGCGAGTTGACTAAGAATCAGTCGTTTACCTCGACTTTGAACCCAAAAATATGCCTGTCTACCTCTATGAGGTAAAGCCGGGAGCAGTAAGTTCACCCCCAACAAAGCTATACCGCCAGTTCGAGTTACCATTGTTGATCCATCAGCTTCTGAGCTAGCAGAGTCAAACTAAAAAGGTGTACAAGTCACCTCTTGGATATCCGATCGAGACATAACATAATTGCAGTGGTCCGAACAGCTACTCCTGTGCCATATTCGAACCCACCAATAGCAGTGGGAGAGGCACCACCACCGCTTAGCATATCCACTTCCAGAAGCAGATGGGAATAGAATAGAAGATCAAAATCCAGTCGTTTATCCAAAACCAGAATGAGGGCTTATTCTATTCACCGAGCGGAAGCAGCAGTTCCACCAGCAGCTCCAGTCGCGGTTGACCCATCATCATCTCGCGTCGCGTCCCTCTCGGATCGGGAGCCCGAAGCATACCTATAGTTAGTTCCTGAGCCCCTGTTGCCAAAGCGAGCAGTCCCCCCAACTAGCATCTATTAGTGTTGGGGGTTGGGGTATGGAACGCAGAAGCATAGGGAGTGATAGCAGCAATTGATCCTGATCTGGTTTTATCAAGACCAAGAGCATTCCTACGGGATTGAGATTAAGAACAACCAATGGTGGAGGCAGTTGATCAACATTAGCCAATTACTAATTAAGAATTACAAGACAGGCTATACGCCGGAGTGAAAGGAAGGCAAACATGGGGAGGCTAATAGGATGGCACAATCCGGGAAAGCAAACGAATGGAGACAAGCCAATAGGGACAGCGATAACGGGAGTTCGAGTTAAAGGCTGGCTTGCAGTACGAAGGTAGGAGTAGGAGACGCGGGAACATACTTTTCTATTCTACGATCGGATCTTGTCGGGTGATTTCCCTCAAAAAGAAGTGTTTCCCCGGAATTGGACTCTTCTAAGGAATTTCCCTACTTCGTATCTCTTTCACTCTCGGCTTCTTCAACAAGAGAAAGAGAAAAGGCATCGACAAAAAAGCTCTCCTTTGAGGAAGGCAAAATTGGCCTACTTGCCTCGGTTCCTTCATTCGAGCTAACTGCATCGGATATTCTATTCTCACTGCTAGCAATCAATCATTATATTATATAGTAGAGACAGCGCTACCTCCTCTTCCCCCCGCTTTCACTCCCTTTAGAGGATCCAGTTAAAGCATCATCCTAATCAGACTTGAGGAGGGTACCTGGGATCGTTCTTATCCATTCATCTCTTTCCCTTGAGCCCGGCTTGAGCTACCTATTGTATTGAGTTGCCTCCCCACTGAACTACCTTGGGAAAAGAAGAACGGAAGCCCTATTCACAGCTTTTTCTATCTATCTAAGCTACTACGTCAATTTGTGATTCAATCGATGCTAATTCGGCTATGTTGGTTGGCCTGGAGCCGGGTATAGTTTATGGCCTTTTTTTTCTCAACTGGATTCTGTAGCTGCTACCGCTCCTATCGCTTAGTCAGTAGATGGTGCTGCCCAACTGTCTACTGTAGAGAAGACTTCTGTGGTGGACGATAACTCTTCTACTTAAATTCGAGTAGGGCGGTAACCCTTGCCTACGTAACTTGACCGATAGGTCAAGGGACAAGCCCTTGGCTTAGTTTAAAGACCGAAATTTTCTTCAAGAAGAAAAGTCTTCGCTTGTTCTAGAAGTTGATTCCATAGCAGGGGATTTCATTCCAGCTGATTAAATAGCCAGATATTCAATAGCAACTGCTTGGTTTGCTGTGACTTAGGATATTGTTTTGATTTTTTTCCAAAAATGGAAAGTCAAAGTTGCCACAAAAGTGCTTGAAGAAGGGGGCGCCTCCTTTAGAACAGAACTAGAGGAGAAAGCGAAGATGTCCCTGTCGCTAGTATTAGTGAAACTCCTTCCCCTTCAGTGAGTTTTTTACCTAGAACTCCGTCTTGGGCTAACAGCGGGAAAGCCGGTAGTCAAGGAAGTTTTCACAGCCGTCTGCCATAGATGAGATAATACAGCCAATGCTGCCTTATCATATATATGATCCAACTCTTGGCCTGCTTGCGATGAGACCACTTTTGTTATGAAACCAAAGTCTGCATATGATCTCCAACTTATTTTGTTGACTCGACTCGAATCCTCTCTCTGAGGCCAGGTGAATGCGCTCCTTACATGCATATTAAAGTACCAGTCCTTACGCCGAGAAAAGGCCCCCTCCGAGAAAGAAAGCCTTAACGCCCTTGCTGTCGTAACCCGTGCTTAGTAAGCGGTTCAAGAGTAAGCGCTGTTGGATAGAAGACTGGTATAGAATCAGCTGTGGGAAGAGAAGACCACGTAGCCTTGATATGCTAAAGGAATGGATTTCACTTTTTCGGGAGTGACCCGAGGGTGATATCATAAGCTGTTGTCGGAATAATTGATAATATCATAGGTAAGAATTAAGCAAATTTTTCCTCTTTCTTTTCTCTTTTCTGGTGGAATAAGAGCTTTTGTCGTCTTTCCTTTGTCCTTTGACATCGAATCGGTTGTGCTAAAATCAATGGCAGAGAATGTCCTCTTGTCGCAAGTGAACAGACAATTTCTCCCTGACATCACAGAAGACATATGGCTACTTCTATTCTTGGGTATCCCGCCTCAAATAGACTAGGCTTCTTCATGCCTTATCTTTATTATTAGTAAGCCTCTTCATGCCTTTTCTCGGTTACTCTTTCTTTCCCCTCCTCAACCTTCGGTCGAGCTACTTCGTTCCTCTCCCTTCCCTATCTTTCCAGCATCTTCAAACCTGGAAATGTTACAAGTTGATCTTTTTGCGAATGAATGAATGAGCATTCAATTTTTCAAGTTTAAAACCTTTACACTAAGACAGATCATCATTTTTTACATCACAAAAAAGTCCATTTTACACCATCTATTTGAACCTATAGCTGGAAAGATGGAAGAATGCCAAAAAGAAAACTTAGAAGAGGTTTCATTTAGAACAAAAGAAGAAAAAGAAGCAGATTGGATAGGGGAAAGAGACCGACGAGGCAGGAGAGGTAAGCATACATTCCGGTGACGCTGGCTTTAAGAGGACATCTCTGGTATACATCTATCATGAATAGCCCGGGGAGGGCATCGGAAAAAGAAAAGTCCTCTGCTTCGGCGGATGGGAATAATGCTTCAACGGATGAAAGCACTTACTTGATTGGCGGCTAGTAAGCAAGTTGACTCAGGTAGGGAGAGAGTCTATTGAGCTCCAGGTTTGGCTTCGATAAAGTAAGATCCTCACGATCCGGCATTCATAAGGGCAGAAGCACAGGCGAGAGGGAAGATTACCTTTTTACTATTATATTTTCATAGGCAAAACGAACCCAAAGAAAGGGCTCCGTACGATCGGTTCACATCCTCCGCAGCTCTCATAAATAACTTATACAGATAGAAAGCAGTTGCTCGGAAGATTGCCTTTCCTTCGCCGCAGTGGGCATTATCCGCTAGTTATCGATTTCGTCAGGAAAAGGCTCGCAATGGCTCTTGATTAGTGAAAACGTGAGCCAATCCCCTGATTTTAGAACGGGGGTTCTGGTTCCAATTCCGATTAGAACAGCGAAGACGGGACCATCCCGCTCGGGCTCCAACGTCCTCAGTTCGGGCTAGATTCAAGGTATGCGCCCATATGCCAGTGGATTGATTTTGATTCAGGGTTAGCTCCTAGTCCAAAGGGATTGGGTTTGTGTGAAGTGTACAAAGGTACAAGGGAAAGAATGCATTGATTTCATTCCAAGTGAGATGCTCAAGAAAGAAGGGAAGAATCGACGAGGAATCTATAACATAAAATAGTGAATGAAAAAGCGTGACGAGAATTCCCAACTCGAGATGTTAGAAGGTGCAAAGTCAATGGGTGCCGGAGCTGCTACAATTGCTTCAGCGGGAGCTGCTGTCGGTATTGGAAACGTCCTTAGTTCCTCGATTCATTCCGTGGCGCGAAATCCATCATTGGCTAAACAATCATTTGGTTATGCCATTTTGGGCTTTGCTCTAACCGAAGCTATTGCATCGTTTGCCCCAATGATGGCCTTTTTGATCTCATCCGTATTCCGATCGAAGAAAGAAGATTTCATAAAGCAAGCACCTCTTTTTTTCCAGTCTTAGTCAAATAGGGGCTGGGCCGCAGTTCTTAAACATAAACAGAAGAATGGCGAGAATCAAGAAAAAAGAGTCGAATTGGAAGAAGGAAGAATGTGGCCTTTTTCATTCCTTAGGGAATGAGAGGGCTAAGGGGAAAGGGTGGGTGGCCCCTTAGCGCTTTTTTAGGAGGAGTTCAGTGTAGTCGGATGGAACGGAAGCGCATATCGGAAACGAATCGGGCATCTATGGAAAGAATAAACCTTCCGCGCTGTCTAGTAAGCTGCCATTTTCATATATTGTTGAAGAAAATCGACAAATTGAATGGCGTTTTTCGGGAATCAATTTGTAGTTGGTGTGAAGTGTACCCAACGAAAGGAGAATGTTCAAAGCGAGAGCAAGAAAGCGACTCACTGACTCTCTCGCTCGTCGAAGTCTAAGAGAAAGCCCAAAGCGGGCTAGTCCCCGAAAATGCCCGGCCCGTAGGTTCGTTTGTCGTTGGGGATAAAAATGCACCTTGTGACTCACGGTCGAGCGTTCTTCGGGCGTCGATCAATCTATCACTCAATCACAGGCCGCTCTGTCATTGTCTGATTTTTGGTTGTCTGATCACACTCGAAATTATGTATCTACTTATCGTATTTTTGCCTCTGCTTGGGAGTTCCGTAGCAGGTTTTTTCGGACGTTTTCTAGGAGCAGAAGGAACCGCTATAATGACCACTACGTGCGTTTCATTCTCTTCGATCTTATCTTTGATTGCTTTTTATGAAGTCGCACCGGGAGCTAGTGCTTGCTATCTAAGAATTGCTCCATGGATCTCATCGGAAATGTTTGATGCTTCTTGGGGCTTCTTTGGCGACCGTGAAGTCACCGGATGAATTGCCAAGTAGATAGATCAGATCCGGACGCGGCAGTTGCTCCGCGGCGATACGGACTCGACCCGCTCCTACCCACCCCGGGGCACCATAGCATGTCGGGAATAAGGGGGGACATACTGGACGTAACCACTCCCTTGGTTGGGGGCTGTGCCGCCCTGCCTTTCGATCGATACACAGTTGAGTAGGCCGATCACGAACGCTACGGGTGTGGGAGCGATCCTGGTCAGGGAAGGCTAAGACGGCGCCTCGCATATGGGTAGCAAGAGGGCGCTTATGCCCCGACGGTGGGGCCTTATGGGGAAGGGCCCAGCCCAATAGGGGCAGCACACCCCCCACTTCAAGCGCACCTCTGTATCGACTGAATCACTCTAAGGGTCTAGTCGGTGGAACCGGTGAACCACGCGAGCTGGTTAGATGCGTGGGGCAGAGGGCTCGTAGTACCCCCTTTTCTTGATCCTCTTCGCTTCGGTAGTGAATCACCTACTAAAAAAAGGGGGCAGGCCTGCACGCCCTATTGTTGACTACTAAGGCAGACGGTGGACTCTTTCATTAGGGAAGGGAAGAAGGGGCCTAAGCACGGCAGATGCCGTACACTTGAGTGGCAAAGGAAAGCGAGACCAACCCTCTTTTTCCAGGCCTGTTCGGACATACGGTTCCCGCGGAAGATCAAGTTGGTGAGCCGTGTGATGGGAAACCTTCCCGCACGGTTCGGAGAGCACTGAATTAGAATGAGAGGTTCACCACCACATCATTGC
>Ga0153980_1000511_pt1 | contig 17724 bp, 10 predicted proteins | sample TSGA064MetaG_FD_104722 | JGI IMG/M metagenome (GOLD analysis project Ga0153980, IMG submission 104722) | Attine ant fungus gardens microbial communities from Georgia, USA - TSGA064 MetaG | ecosystem: Host-associated > Fungi > Mycelium > Unclassified | place: USA: Georgia, Magnolia Springs State... | reverse complement strand
GCGATCTGCTGCGCCTGTGGCGGGAACAGGGGCTGACGGTGGTGTTCGTCACCCACTCGATCCACGAAGCGGTGTTTCTGTCGCAGCGGGTGATCATGATGGCGGCGCGTCCCGGGCGCGTGGTGGATGATATCCGCATTGACGCCACCTCGCCGCGTGATGATGAATTCCGCGTCAGCCAGACCTTCACTCACTATGCCCAACTGCTGCAGCGCGGTCTGTTGGCAGCCAGCCAGGAGAGTCAATGATGAAACCGTTAGCGGCCCATCGTCAATTTCAGCAGTGGCTGTTCCCGGCCATCGTCGCCATCGCCATGCTGCTGCTGTGGCAGTTTCTGGTCACCACCTTTAAGGTGCCGGCATTTCTGGTGCCGTCACCGCTGGTGGTGGCGGAAAGCCTGGTGCAAAACTTTTCCACGCTGTTTATGTCGCTACTTTACACCCTGAAAATCACCGTAATCTCTTTTGCCCTGGCGATTGTGATCGGCTCGATTGTGGCGTTTTTGCTGGTGCAGAACCGCTTTATTGAAACCGCGCTGTTCCCTTACATCGTGTTTTTACAGGTGACGCCAATTGTCGCCATCGCCCCGCTGATCATCATTTGGGTGAAGGACACCACGCTGTCGCTGGTGGTGTGCGCCACGCTGATGGCGGTGTTCCCGATCATTTCCAACACCACCCAGGGTTTACGTAGCGTATCGCCCGGATTGCTGAGCTATTTCCGTCTCAATCACGCCTCGCGGATGCAGATTCTACTGCGTTTACGCATTCCTTCGGCGCTGCCGTACTTCTTCGGCGCGCTGCGCATCTCCAGCGGCTTGTCGCTGATTGGTGCGGTGGTAGCCGAGTTCGTTGCCGGCACCGGCGGCAACGATACCGGCCTGGCATACCAGATTCTCCAGGCCGGTTATCAGCTGAATATCCCGCTGATGTTTGCCGCGCTGTTGCTGATTTCACTGGCCGGCTTCCTGCTGTTCGCCCTGATGTCGTGGCTGACGCGCCGCGTGCTGGCAGCTTGGCATGAAAGTGAACTGAGCCCCAGTTAACATCGTAGGGTCGCCATTTATGGCGACCTTCTTACCAGGTCGCCATAAATGGCGACCCTACGGAAAACCTTTCTACACAGGAATAAAACATGTCTGATTCCGATCGCCAGTCTGCACTGGCGGCGCTGGTCGCGGCGTTGCCTGAACTTGACTGGATCAAAGAAGCGCCGAAGGTCAAGCGCCTGTCGCGTGATTTCCACTGGTTCAGCCCGGTGCTGAAACCCCAGCTGGAAGAGAAATTTGCTGAACTGGCGGTGCGCCCACGTGATGAACGCGAACTCACGCATATCGTCGCAGCCTGCGCCAAAGGGCGTGTTCCGCTCAATCTGCGCGGCGGCGGCACCGGCAATTATGGTCAACTCATCCCGCTGAACGGTGGCGTCATGGTCGATATGACACGCCTCAACGCCGTTACCGCCATGGGGCACGGCACGGTGCGCGCGCAAGCGGGGATCCGTCTTGGCGAGCTTGAGGCACACACGCGTCCGCTCGGCTGGGAACTGCGCTGCATGCCCTCCACGTGGAAACTGGCCACGCTTGGCGGCCTGTTCGGCGGTGGCTTTGGCGGCGTAGGCTCAATCAATTACGGTCCGCTGGCCGCGCCAGGCAACGTGTTGTCAGTGCGGATGATGACCATGGAAGAGACGCCGCGCATTATTACGTTACAGGCGCCAGACGCGCTGCTGCTGCATCATGCCTACGGCAGTAACGGCATTGTGCTGGAGATCGAGTTGGCGCTGGCGCCCTGCCATGACTGGATAGAACGCCTCGATACCTTTGCCGATTTCCCAACAGCGATGGCATTTGCCGATGCGCTGGCACGCTCGCCGGGATTAGTAAAACGCCAGATTGCCGTATTTGCCGCTCCGGTGCTGGATTACTTCACCGACCTGACCAATGCCGATGTGGTGGGTAAGCACGGCGTCATATCCGTGGTGGGCAGCGAAAGCGATGCGCTGCTGCCTTCGCTGCTGGCACAGCACGCAGGCCATAACGCGCTGCATTTTGCCGCAGGGGAAAACCGCGGCCACTCGCTAATTGAATACTGCTGGAACCACACTACGCTGCAGGCGCTGAAGATCGACAAAACCCTGACCTACCTGCAAACCGCCTACGAGGCGGAAAACTATTATCAGCAGGCGCTGGCGCTGGAAGCACAACTCTCTGATGAAGTAATGTCGCACATTGAATTCCTGCGCGACATGAACGGAATGCTTACCTGCAGCGGATTGCCGCTGGTGCGTTATCGCGATGAAGATCGTCTCAACGACATTATGGATATTTATCGGGCCAACGGTATAAAAATAAATAACCCGCACGTCATTCATATTGAAGACGGCAAGCAAGGCACGGTGCGCGCCGATGTAGTGGCAATGAAACGGGCATGCGATCCGCATAATTTATTAAATCCCGGCAAATTACGCGGCTGGGAAGTCCGTGAAACTTTACCGGATGTCTCTATTCCGGGTGTGAATTAATCATTTTATTTTAATTAGGGATGTGCAAATGAAAACACTGAAAAGTGTCGGACTGGCTGCGCTGTTTTTCCCTCTGGCTCCGGTAGCAATGGCGGCCTCGCAGAGCAATATCAGCGATTGTCAGTACGACGCCAGCGGCGTAGAGAGTTTCACCGATATTTTCACCTGCGGTACGGTTAGTGGCAGTCTGCGTACGCTTTATTACTCCACGCACAATGCGTATTTTTCTAAAGGCTTTAATCAAGACACCACCAGCTACGGTGGTAGCCTGAAATATGAAACCGCCCCGGTATATGGTTTTCGCGCGGGCGTCAGTGCAATATTTTTACGCGGTATCGATCATCCCGATGAAGCACATACCATTAGCGATATTGGCACTAACCAAACCAATGTCGGCGAAGCCTATTTAAGCTGGCAACAGGATGACTTTAAAATTACCGCAGGCGATCAGCGTATCAATATTCCGTTCGTGGGCGACTACGACTGGCGTATTACCCCTATTTTGTTTCGGGGTGTAGATGCCAATTACGGTGACAGCACCAATTATCTGCATGCCACTAAAGTCTGGCGCTATAAGCCGTGGGGTGACGATCAGTTCCTGAACACCACCGCCTATACGGATATTGATGAACGCACCAATGGTATGTGGGCCATTGGCGGTGGACGAGGATCGCAGTGGGACGATAAAAAACTAACCGGTCAGTTATGGTATGAAGAGTACGCCGACTATTCACGCCTGGTGTATGGCGAAAGCCACATCCAGTGGCAGCAGACGTTATTCCAGCCGGATGTCGGACTACAATTCATGCGCGGCACCAGCGACGGCAAAGCGTTAGCAGGTGAAGTGAACAGCACGTCCTACGGTGCTCAGCTGGCGCTCGCTTTCACGCCTGCGCTGAGCTGGAAGTTGGGTTACGATCACATTGCTGCCAGCGCTAACAGTTGGGGCAACGGATCGCTGGTGGTGCCGTATGCGCACAATAGCGCTTCGGGTCCATACTTCGCACAACCGTTCTTCACCAGTACTCAGGATTTGGGGAGCGGAAATGCCTATTCAACCAATCTCAATTATGTGCTGAATGAAAACCTGTCGCTTGGTACGCAGTATTCGTTTATGGATCTCAAACCGTCAGCCTCTTCAGACAGTATTAATCAGTCTGAATATCTGGTTTATTTTACCTGGGCCTTCAGCGGCGTGCTCAAAGGATTGAGTCTCACCGATTTTGCCGGTGTACAAACCTCGCCGCTGTATGATGCGAAATTCTGGCAGAACCGTTTAAGTTTGCAGTACGATTTCTAACGAATAATCACGCCAGCAACGTGATGTTGCTGGCTTTATTTGTTAATAAGGATCGGTGGCGCTCAGCAACTCTATACTGCGTTCAGTACCATTCACTCGGACCTTGAGAAAACGACGCGTGCGCCATTTGCCGTCCGCATCTTGTACGGCTTTTTCGAAGGTTGGGCCATGCAGCAGAAGTTCTTTATTATCGTTGTAACCAAAACCCACATTTTTATTTCCAATCCAGTGCTGCTCAAATGCCACCACCTTCTCGGCATCCAGGGTTTTACTCTCTTCCGCACTGCAGGCGGTATAACTTTTGCGAAAGATAAAGCACAAACCAGCCTGATAACGATCTTTACCGTTAGTTTCCACCAGCGCAATTGAGAAACCGGTATACGCCGCAATTTTAACGTACAGCTTAGTCCGCGTTCCCGGCCCGGAAATATGCACTTTCACCACCGGACTGGATCCTTCGCTGTGCCAACTGCCAATGGAATCGGCATTATCACGCGCCTGCAAATAAATATTAGCGGAGCCTTCTGGGGTTCGGTTACTAAAATCGGTTTGCGTTTCACTTTGCGAAAGATATTGCGCCGTACCGACAATGCGCACGTGGATCTGCGTTGATGAACCGGAGAAGTTGAATTCACCGACATAGAACCATTGATCGGCATCTTTACGGTTATCCATGTGGTGCTGTGAGGTAATCACATCGTAATTAAGCGATCCCTGAATCACCGCGCCCCAGTCGGAAATTTCCAGCACGCCGCGATCGCCCTCTGAAATTAACGTCCAGGGTTCAATTCCCTCGGTGCTGTAATCAAAACCAGCACTTTGATTATGAATACTTTTTTGAATGATTGTGGCGCGACAATAGCCCAGCTTCAGTGGATACTGCGTAGATTCAATCGCCAGACCTTCTATCACCCATTGCCCATTGGTGAGATCCCCCGCGTATTCTGCGTGCTCAATCCAGCCGTTACGAATAAAGGATTGCGTACAGCGCGGCAGATCCAGCGTGGGTTTAATTGTGCTGCCCTGCAAATTGAAATTTGATAGCTCAATGGCCGTTGAGTGATCCCATGCGCCCCGCTCTTGATCGGACCAGCGTGCGTAGACAATGCTGTCCTGACAGCCGCGTGAATAGAACTGATCGATTTTACAATCTAACGTGTCGATTAAATCCAGGGCGCGTCCACCAAGATAGCGAAACTCCATGCTGCTCACGCGCAGAAATTGGCCGCCAGTAATGATATTGGCAAAGAACCCCACTTTATTGAATGCGGACCCGCCATCTTCACCGCTGTTCGAACTCATCCCTTTGACGACGAATCCAGAGATTTCAACGTAACGCGCGTTAACCTTAAAGAAATGCAGTCCGCGCGGTTGAGTATTCCAGTTAAACAACAGTGTGGTCGTCGGGAAATAGCCAAAATTAACCGACGCGCCGGTGACCTTGAAGCGATTAATTTCAGTATCTGAGATATCAAACGTCGACATGCTAAATACGCCAGCCGTAAAGCGAATACCCGCCGAAGGCAGCACGCGCTGTGACCAGGCGAACATCCGCTTTACCGCATCAATACAGTCGGTTTTGCCATCGGCTACGGCGCCAAAATCCAGCACGGTTACCGCGTTATAATCAAAAAGTACCCGTTTCCAGCGCTTATTGCCTGGCGTGACGAAAATCAAACCTCCATCGTCAATACTTTTGGTGTCGGTAGCATCGTAAATAAATACACCGCCGCCATTTTTGGTGCCGCGGGTATATTCAAGCACTGAAGCAATTTCGCCGGGCGCTGAAGGTTCGGTGGCTTTTAATTCTGCAATGTCGCGTAGCTGTATAACGCTTGCGGCACCGGTGAGGGCATTTTGTGGAGTGATATTGGTATTGCTGGACGTATTCGCCATGGTCTACCCCTGAAATAATAAGAGAAGTGACTGCACCATGGAGTATAAGTAATTGAAATTTAATATGTTACTGAGTGCCATGCTAATTAAAGTCTTTTAAAATATGCCCATTAATCTCTTGAGAGCAACGCTATGATTTTTGATAAAAAGCGCAGCGGCTCACTCGCTGCTTTACAGATTAATCGCAGGCGCCATGTTGTTATCATCGGTACGATAAACGCGGGCGAACATCACATTTAAAGCGCCATACCTTAATGACATGACTGTTTATTTCAGCAATCAATTAAAAAGCCTGTTGAACCGATGCAGGGTGGCCAGCGCTCCTCGCTGCTGGCCACATGATTAAAACGTGGCGTTAACGCCGACATTCCACGTCACCTGATGGTAGTCACTGTTACCGCCCACCGTTGAAACCCCCGCAAACGCATTGACAGTTTGCCCAAGCGGCACGTTGGCACCCACGGACATATCCAGCCAATTTTTATCGCCCGCCTCAATGCTGCGCGCGAAGGATGTGCTGGTTGACTTCAATCCGGCCCGTACCGTGGAATCGGTATCGCCAAATTGGTGGTTATAACTGACCTGCGCCCAGGGATTAATCAGCCACTGTTTGCTATCAATTCGCCATCCCACTGCGCCAATCTGAGAATGAGTGGTTTGATCGGAGTAACGCATTGAGGTACTGCTGTCACCGTTTTCGCTGTAGCCGCCAACCCGGCCATAATCCAGCGCGTAACTCGCTACGGGCCCGGTATTTAGGTGTTCGCCCAAAGGTAACGACCAGCCGGTTTGTACTCGCATACCCAGTAATTTACCGCTGCTGTTGCCCTGTTCGGTGCGCGTAGCCGGGCCGATATGAATGTCACGCTCTATGCTGTCGAAATCGAGATCGGCATAGTGCAAATCAGCGTTGATCCAGCCCTGATCGAACAGCGTAAGCTGGCTGTAAATGGCCACTAGATTACCGCGCAGCTTGTAATCAAAGTTTGATGAGGGTTCCTGACGCTGGTTTGCGTTGGAGAACAGCACGCCGGTTTGCCAGTTATCGGTAAGCTGATAGCCGATACCCAGCGTCAGATTGGTGGTGTTAGCATCGCCGTTGTTCCAGCTGTCACCCTGATAATCTCTGTGCTGCCCGGCATAACCGCCGAATACCGTGAATTGCCCGGCGCTGGCCGGTTGCTGGCGCTGCTGCTGCAAATGCCCATCCAGCGTATTGTGCATGTCACGCGCCATCATCAGCGGGGACTGCGACAGCGCTGCCACTTGCGCGGGTGCATCAAGAACTGATTGGATGTAATCCGCGATCATCGCATGCACGGCCGGGCTGGGATGCAGATGATCGGCAAATAGATACGCCTGTGCGCTGGAGAATCCTGGTGCGGCCGAGGAACATTCTGCCGCCGATGTGCCTAACGGGCACGCCATGCCGATGGTATTGGATAAGCCATATTGCGTGGGATTAGCAATCACTTCATTGAACAAACCGGCGATATCAACACGCACAATGTTGCCATTCAGCTGCGCTAACCCCGCTTCTTCTTGCTGATTGTAGCCATCTGACAGTGCGGTAACCTGCTCACTCAGCGCCTGCCAGGCCGCATAAAGCTGTTTAGCCAGCGCATCACGCACCACCGGGATGGTTGAAATCTGCCCTGCCGCCTGGGTAAAAGCATCCTGCACCGCCTGCTGACGCGCCGCCGTATTGGGTGTTGCCACGTCATCCAGCGACTGAAATGCCGCCGCCAGTGCGGGCGTCGCGGCTGACCCCAGGACACTCAGCACCGCTTCCACCATATAGGGCGTCGATCCCAGCTGCGGCACGTTGGGGACAATCACCGCGCCCGCACCGGCATCAAGCAGCGTTTTTACCTGTGCCACCGCCGCCGTGGCGCTGGTGCTGATGGTTTCACGCGCGGTCAGCGGATTAGTGACGGCCGCAGCAATATCATTAGCGCCAACCCAATGAATATAGAGGCCGTTACCGTCAGCGTGCCCGCCGGTGGATTGCAGATAGCTCGCCAGCTGATCTTGCGTGTTCAAATCAGGGTTGATGGCGGGAATCGTTACGCCATTACCCTGGGCATAATTGCTGCCACCGCGTGAAGAAGCCTGCAGATTTTGCCCGAGATGGGCCGCGAGAATCTCATCGTACAGCGGATGTTGCGCGCCATCATAGGTGAAGCGGCCCACGTTGCCGCCATCGCTTAAGCTATCGCCAAATACCGTCAAACTATCCCATGCCAATGCGGAAGCAGGCGTCAGCAAGCTGCTGAGCGTCGCGATGGCGACGGCGGAAAGTGCCCATTTGTGGTTTTTCATCATCAACTCCAAAAAGGTAACGCCCACGCGTCATGCCGCAGCAACGTGGGCTAGCAAAGTCGCATCCAGGATGCGCAAAGTGATAACAAGGACGTTAAACATCTAGTCAGGAAGCGGATTTATTACCAGTTCGATACCGCAAAAATGCGGGCGGCATTTCTGGCGCTGTTATGACATGCATTCAAATTAAACCTTTAGTTCTTCGCGCCGATAACCAAAGGTGAACCGCCAATCGGTTCGTTTAAAACATCAGGTAGGTTACTTAATGACCCCATGCGGCGCTGATGCGCAGAGAGACACCTTTTGAAGTGTCCGGCGAAGGGGAATCTTGCGGAGCAGTCGAGGTTACGCATCGTAGTCGTGACCCAACTGAAGCTGCACGCATTTCGTTCAACAGCAATCGCCTGAGGCTTCCCATGTTTGGTGTGAAAAAGTCGAGTCTTACATTGCCGTTTTCAAAGAGCGGCGATGTGCTTAAAGATATCAATGCGATCAAACAGCATGTTGCATGGATTGAGTTTTCGCCCAATGGCGAAATCCTTACCGCCAACCCACTCTTCCTTGAAACCACCGGCTACCAGCTGGATGAAATTCAGGGTAAGCATCACCGCATCTTCTGTAGCGCACATTACAGCCAATCATCCCGCTATCTCTCGTTCTGGCAAACGCTGGCGGCCGGAGAATCGGTAACGGGAATTTTCGAGCGTTTTAACAAGCAGCGTCAGCGTTTCTATCTCAGCGCCACCTATTTTCCGGTTAGCGATGAGAAGGGCCATGTGTACAAAGTCATCAAGGTGGCGTCTGACATTACCGAACGTCACCAGGAGCTGGAGCATAAAGAAGCCGTGATCACGGCGCTCGACCTCTCCATGGCGGTGATTGAATTCTCCCCGGAAGGTCAGATCCTGAGTGCCAATAGCAACTTCCTGACGCATATGGGCTATGAGCTGGCGGCAATTGTAGGCCAACATCATCGCCTGTTCTGTTTCGATGATTTCTATCGCGAAAACCCCGACTTCTGGCGCAAAATCGCTAAAGGCCAACACTTTGTCGGCCGCTTCGAGCGCAAAACCGCCAGCGGCGATCGCATCTGGCTCGAAGCCAGCTACAACCCGGTCTATGACGCCGATGGCAAGGTGTACAAGGTGATTAAAATCGCTTCTGACATCACCGCGCGCGTTGAGGCCGCCAAGCGTGTGGCAGACATTGCGCTCACCACCTCTGAAGAGACCTCGCAAATTACCGACAATGCCAATGAGGTGCTGGATGAAACTATCCGCAACTCCGGCCTGGTGGCGGTTCAGGTCAACGCAGCCACCGCGATTGGTGCTGAGCTTAACGCGTCGGCTAAAAGCATCAGCGAAGTGGTTGAGACCATCAACCTGATCGCCTCACAAACCAATATTCTGGCCTTGAATGCGGCGATTGAATCCGCGCGAGCCGGTGAAGCGGGACGAGGATTCAGCGTGGTGGCGGGCGAAGTGCGTCGCCTGGCAGCATCGACCTCCAGCGCCACCAAACAGATCACCCAAGTGGTGGAACACAACGCCAGTCTGATTGCGCAAATGCAACAGCAGTTGCATGAAGTGAAGCAGTTTGTGGTTACAGAGCAGGATAAAATCAGCGTCCTGTCACGCAGCCTGAGAGAAATAAACAGCGGCGTACATGAGTTTGTGAATGTGATTCATCGGTTGGATGTGTGATGCTGCGCCAGGTACGCAGCTTTGCGTCTTGGTCGCCATGAATGGCGACCCTGCGTGGATATAGCCGGGTTTTTGTAAGGTGCGCATTCATGCGCACCTGCATATAACCGCAATATAGTCGGCATTAACGCATCAATGCGTACCGATTTCACTCGATATTTAGCATTCATCCCCGCAACCTCCCACTTCACCTTTCGGTAAATTTTTGTCTTTGTACTGGCATTGTGAACAAAATTGCCTCATATAAATAGCACCTGCTATATTTTATAGCATTGGCTATATTACTCTGGAGACGACGATGTTCACCCAACGCTTTTTGCCCCTTGTTATCACGCTGCTCACGCTTAGTGCGCTGTTGCCTTGTCGCGCCGCGGCAGCAGAGAAACTGAAAGTTGTCACCACGTTTACGGTGATTGCAGATATGGCGAAAAATGTAGCGGGCGATGCGGCGGAGGTGACCTCAATTACCAAAACCGGTGCCGAAATTCATGAATATCAGCCCACGCCCGGTGACATTCGTCGCGCGCAGGGGGCGAATCTGATTCTGGTGAACGGCTTTAATCTTGAAATGTGGTTTAGCCGCTTTTATCAACGCTTAAACGATGTGCCGCAAGTCACCGTAACGGCGGGTATCGAACCCATGGGCATCACCGAAGGTCCCTATAACGGCAAACCCAATCCGCATGCCTGGATGTCGCCGGATAACGCGCTGATTTACGTCGATAACATTCGTAATGCTTTGCAAAAATACGATCCGCACAATGCTGCGATTTATCAGGCCAATGCCGAGCGTTACAAAGCACAGATCCAGCAAACCATCGCACCTATGCGCGCTGCTATCGAAAAGCTGCCGGTGGATAAACGTTGGCTGGTCACCAGCGAAGGCGCGTTCTCCTACCTTGCGCGAGACTTCGGCCTGAAAGAACGCTATTTATGGCCAATCAACGCCGATCAGCAAGGTACGCCGCAGCAGGTGCGCAAAGTGATCGATGCGGTACGCACCCATAACATTCCGGTGATTTTCAGTGAGAGCACCATTTCGGCTAAACCGGCGCAGCAGGTGGCGCGTGAAGCCAAAATCCATTATGGCGGCGTGTTGTATGTGGATTCGCTGAGCAATAGCGCGGGCCCGGTTCCAACGTATCTTGATCTCCTGCGCGTCACCACCGAAACCGTGGTGAAAGGCATCACAGAAGGAAGCCAGAAATGAGCAAGGTCGAGATGAATGCCGCGGCGGGCTTAAGCGTAGAAAATGTCGGTGTTACCTATCGCAATGGCCACACCGCGCTGCGCAAGGCAAGCTTTAGCGTGCCGGCAAGCAGCATCACCGCACTGATTGGTGTGAATGGTTCCGGTAAATCCACATTGTTTAAAGCCATCATGGGTTTTGTGCCGCTCTCTTCCGGCGCGGTTACGCTGGCAGGTTTACCGGCTAACAAAGCGTTGAAACACAATATCGTCTCTTATGTACCGCAATCGGAGGACGTTGACTGGAGCTTTCCGGTGCTGGTGGAAGATGTGGTGATGATGGGTCGCTACGGCTACATGGGCATGCTGCGGATTCCGCGCCCGGCCGATAAACAGAGCGTAGATCTGGCGCTGGAGCGAGTGGGGATGAGCGCCTATCGCCACCGTCAGATTGGCGAACTCTCAGGCGGGCAGAAAAAACGCGTATTTCTGGCACGCGCGCTGGCGCAAAGTGGTCAACTCATCCTGCTGGATGAACCCTTCACCGGCGTAGATGTAAAAACGGAAGCGGCCATCATCGCCCTGCTCAGGGAGCTGCGCAATGAAGGGCGCACCATGCTGGTTTCCACCCACGATCTCAATGCCGTTCCTGAGTTCTGCGACCGCTGCGTATTCGTCAAAAATACGGTTATCGCCAGCGGCTTACTGGAGGAGACCTTCACCGCCGAAAACCTGGCAAAGGCGTTCGATGGCGTACTGCATCAGCGTAATACGGTATTGCTACAGCGAGTTTTGGCCAGGGATCACGACCGGGGAGCAAGCCATGTCGTGGATTATTGAGCCGTTTGGTTATCAATACATGCTGAATGCAATGTGGATTGCGGCGCTGGTCGGCGCGATTTGCGCCTTTCTGTCCTGCTTCCTGATGCTGAAAGGCTGGTCATTGATTGGTGATGCGCTGTCGCACTCAATTGTGCCCGGCGTGGCCGGTGCCTATATGCTGGGATTGCCCTTTGCGTTAGGCGCCTTTCTCTCCGGGGGCTTGGCGGCAGGCAGCATGCTGTTTCTCAATCAGCGCACGCGGCTGAAAGAAGATGCCATCATCGGCCTGATTTTTTCTTCGTTTTTCGGTATCGGTCTGTTTCTGGTGTCCCTCAATCCCACTGCGGTCAACATTCAGACCATCGTGCTGGGAAATATTCTTGCCGTTGCGCCCGCCGATATCTGGCAGCTCGGTGCGATTGGCGTTATTACGCTCACCATTTTGCTGTTGAAGTGGAAAGATTTGATGGTCACTTTCTTTGATGAAAGTCATGCCCGCTCGCTGGGTCTGAATACGCTGCGGCTGAAAATCTTATTCTTCACCCTGCTCTCCGCCTCGACGGTTGCCGCGCTGCAAACGGTTGGCGCATTCATGGTGATTTGCCTGGTGGTTACGCCGGGCGCAACCGCCTACCTGTTGACGGATCGCTTTCCGCGTCTGTTGCTGATCGCCGTAACCATTGGCAGCGTCACCAGCTTTCTCGGCGCGTGGAGCAGTTATTTTCTCGACGGTGCCACGGGCGGCGTCATTGTGGTGGCCCAGACGCTGGTGTTTTTGGTGGCTTTCGTGTTTGCGCCTAAACATGGGGTGCTCGCCGCGCGCCGTCGTGCCCGTTTGACGAGGGAGAATGGCAATGATGAGTGAACTTTTGCTGAGCCCCTTCCAGTTTGCATTCATGAATATGGCGCTGATCACCACGCTGCTGCTGTCATTGCCGTGCGCGATGCTGTCTGCTTTTTTGGTGCTAAAAGGTTGGTCGCTGTTGGGCGATGCCATGAGTCACGCGGTATTCCCCGGCGTAGTGATCGCCTGGCTGATTGGCCTGCCTTACGCCATCGGTGCGTTCATCGCCGGCATGCTGTGTGCCGTCGCTACCGGCTATATCACCGAAAATAGCCGCATAAAACCTGATACGGTAATGGGCATTGTTTTCTCCGGTATGTTTGGCGCAGGTTTGGTGCTGTACCTGAAACTACAGCCTGAAGTCCATCTCGACCATATTTTGTTCGGCGATATGTTAGGCATCAGTCTCGCTGATATCATCCAGACCGCCGTTATCGCTATCATTGTCAGCGTGTTGATTGGCATTAAGTGGCGTGATTTGCTGCTGCATGCTTTCGATGCCAATCAGGCGCGCGCCTGCGGTATCAATGGCAAAGTGCTGCATTATGGCCTGCTGTGTTTGATCTCGTTAACCATCGTCGCCGCGCTGAAATCCGTGGGCGTGATTTTATCGATTTCCATGTTAATTGCGCCCGGCGCCATTGCTTTGCTGCTGGCGCGTCGTTTCGTGCAGGTGATGCTGCTGGCAGTAGGCATTGCGATGGTGACCGGTTTCAGCGGCGTTTATGCCTCATTCTTCCTCGATAGCGCACCGGGTCCAACCATTGTGGTGATTTACGCGCTGCTGTTCGTACTGGCATTTCTGTTTGCCACGCTAAGAGACCACCGCACCCAGCAGCGACACGTTTAACCGCCGTCCGGGAAATAAACCCGGACGGCCCGTTGGAGCCATCCGTTTACCTTACAATCCGGCTTAAAACGACCATCTGACGCCGGCATTATAACGCCAACCTTTCGCGCCGTTGCCGTCGATCTCTTTGCGATAATCCGCTTCGGCATACAGCGCTACGTCTTTTTTCAGCGTTGCGCTGCCGCCCAGGCCAACATCCCACATCTGGCCAAACTTCCCGCTTTCAAACGTTTGGCTGCCATCCGCATCGGCAGATCCAATGTTCGTTTTTGCAGTGCCGCCCCAGCCTTTGTAGTAATTGGCGCGGATATAGGGCGTATAGGCGTTCTGACTAGCATCTTGCCAAGTGCGATCAAGCCGCGCGCCGAGCCGACCGATAGTTTGATCATAATCGTCATAGGACACACGCGTGCGGTCGCGGTCGGTGAAACTATCCATCTTCATCTGCAGCCAGGTAATTTGCGCCTGCGGTTCTAGCCGGATGCCGTTGGCGAAAGCCAACGGATAACCCGATTCCACCGAGGCCGTCCAGCCATTGCCTTTCGGTGATGCCACCTCTTTTTGCCGTGCGATGTCAGTTTCGCCGCGATACCAGCCCCAGCTCAGCGAGCCATCAAGATAGAACCCGTTATCACGCAGCCAGGTTCCATAGAGCGAAATGCTGTCGCTGTCGAAGCTGGTGGAACTGTAACCGTCTGCCGCGTGTGGCCGAATGCGCGTGTTACCGCGCGTGTAGGCCACGCCGCCGCGCAGACTGTCTTCAGCACCTTCCGCGCGCAGCAGATTACCGCCCAACTGTACCGCGCTGTAATCGAGATCAAAGTCATAGCCGTAATCGGCCAAGCCGCGATTGCTTTGGTATTTCAGATTGGAGCCGAGATAGCGGATAAACATCTCGCCGCCCAGCGCGTCGGCATCGCCTTGCTGCTGACGTAATTCACCCAAACGTTTATGCAGATCGTCGGTGACCGCCAGCGAGTAATAAGCCAGACCAACGGGTGCCGAGATATAGGATGGCACCTGTGGCGTTACAGCCAAACGCACGGCGCGCTGATTACTGCCGGTGCGCGGCTGACACAATGCGCCATCTTCGCAAACAAAGTTGTTGGCGAGACGATAATCCCACAAACCGCTTGCTGAGCTATCCGGCGTAAAGCTGGCTAAACCATATTGCCACGGCCCGGATGCGACATAACCGCCCTTTAGCACAAAGCTTTCGGCATTGGCATTGCCAGAAACCTGCGCCAGCGAGACGCCTTCACTGGCGGCAATTGCGCCATCGCGATCGCGATCCATTAGGGGGCCGCCTACCAGCGTATCGTCGATCAGGGTAGTGCCGGTTGCGTTGCCGTTAACCCGCAACACATCGCTTTGCGTCGCCGTAGAATTGAGTTTCAGGCTGCCGCCCGCAGAGGCCAACTCGCCGTCGATGGTTAAGATGTTCGCCGCCGTGTTGCCGCCGTTGGTGAGATCCAGCGTACCGGCGTTATTCACCACCAGCGAATCGTTGCTCGCACCTTGTAACCGTGGGTTGACGTTATCCCCGGCGAACAGCGTGCTGCCGGCATCGATATTGATGGTGCTGTGCGCCAACTTGATGTTGTCTGTTAACGTCCACTGGCTGCCGAAGAAGTTAAGCGTGCTCCAGCCTGCACCGAGGTTAGTCCCTTTATTCAGGTCATCGCTGGCAAAGGAACCACCGCGCGCCGTCAGTTCGCTGAGAGTGAGCGTGCTGCCCGCGCCATGATCGGTGGTGATGTGGCGAGTATCCGCCAAACTCACGTTTTGCACCGTCGCCTGATTCGCCGCGCCGCTGCCCATTGTCAGGCTACCGTTGAGCGTGCCGCCGCTGACGATCAGTTCATCGCTGCCGCTACCGCTGTTCACATCCCCCACCACACCGCCTTTGAGTAAGGCGATAACATCATTACCCGCACCGCCGGCGACAACCACCTGGTCCGGGAACGGCGCGTTGATTATGCCTTCGTTAATAAACACCGTTTGGCCGCCGCGCAGATCGATCAGCGGAGACACGCGGCTCAAAGAAGTAATGGAACCCTGGTTAATGACCTGACTTGCGGTACTGGTGACAATTGCCGAGCCGCCGTTGAAATCACGGATACCGATTGAACCCTGCGAGATGACTTTGCCGCTGGTATTGGCGCGAATGCCGGTGCCTGCGCCGGAAACGAGAATGGCATAATCCTTCCCGATCACCAGATCGTTGCGCGTGGTTGAACCATCGGCATTTTCAAAGCGATAACCGGTACCGCCGCCGCTGACGTTGATTAAGGCCCGGCCGTTCGGATCGAACGAGGTGGCTGAACGCACGCCGTTGCCGCCGCTCACATCCAGCATCACGTTATCCAACGAGATGTTGGCAGTTTCAGCGCGGTTATTGATCACGCTGCCGCTGCCGTAAGATCCCAGGATGATGTCGTTGGCTTCAAAGCCTTGGGCGCCGGTGTCGAGTAATAAGCCATCCGCTTTACCCATCGCCTGCAGGGCGCTCGCTCCCTGGCCATCGCCATAGACTTTCAGCCAGCCGCCGTCGCCAACGCGCAGCGCCGCAATGCCGTCATCGACGCGTAATGCGCTATCAACCGGCACGTATTGCCCGTAGCCGCTGCTGACATCCACACCCGTACCCGAAGCAATGTGGATGCTGCCCCGGTTGATGAAGTTACCGCCGTCATGCACGCGTGCGCCGGTACTGTTGGGCCCCTTAAGATCGACCACACCTTGATACTGATTGAATATGCGCGCCCCGTCGCTGACATCAAATGCAGTGGCATTACGACCATTGCCGGTGATGTAACCCGCCGCGTAAATTTCCGTATTGTTGGTGCTCGCTTGTCCGGCGATATTGTTGCGGCCATTCAACGTAATGGTGTTGCTCAGCACGCCGGAAGCGCTGCTGCTGGCGCGCATTACCGTCGCGCCTTTACCCGTGACCAGGTAATTATCGGTACCGGAGACATAGGATCCCGGCTGGGACACATCGATCCCGGTGCTATTTTTGCCGCTCAGCGTTACCGTACCCGCAGCCAGGGAATAGAGCGCACCTTCAAAGGTCACCTCATACAGGGTGGAACCCTCAGTACTGACATTGATGTTGCTGCCATTCGCGATCAGCCCTGATCCATAATCCTGAACCTGATAGCCCACCTGATTCGGTGCGTGGAACACCACGCGGCTCTGTGGGCCAAGATTTGCCTGTCCCCCGGCGGTGACAATCCCGCCGACGGTATAATCGCCAAACAGATTCATGGTGCTGTTTTGATTGATGCGTGACAGTCGGTCATAGGCAATAAAACCGTAGGCACCTGAGTAAATATTCAGCGTACCGGTGTTGTTGATGTCAGACGTCGTCACCTTATCGCCAACAAACTCATAACCATCGGCATACAGCGCCACACCGTTGTTGGTGACGCTAATCTCGCCACTATTGGTCACCTTTCCGCCGTTGGTCGCATAGATTGCCTGCGGCGCCAAACCACTCAAGTTAATGTTGCCGGTATTGATCACCTGGGCATGATTACGCGCAATCAACCCGCGCTGGAAGTTGTCGCTACCGCTAACCGCTGCGTGGTTAATCAACAAGGTATTGTTATTAAATTGCGTATCTGGATTGACCAATGAGCCTTGCAGCAAATAGCGATAACCATCCGCTGCAGCCCAACCAGCATCCTCGCCGCTGAGGTGGACTTGGGTTGCCGCATCAACGGTGGCGTGTGCTCCGTCGGTAATCCACAGCCCGGATGCGTAGCGGCTGTTCAGATTGAAGGTGGCACCGTGAGTAGCGATCTCGCTGCCGTCGCCAGCCGCATAGACCCCAAGCGCAAAGGGAGCATTCATTGCAAGCGTCATGCCTCGACCATCAAAATCCGCGCCCTGCTCAACGCGGAAAAGCGTGCCGCCGTTGCTTGATGTGGCGTAATGCCCATTTGCAGGCAAATTTATTTTGGCGTTCGGCCCGATGGTATAAAAACTGATTTGCCGTTGACCGAGAAAGTCTCCATTTCCCACCGATGATGGCACAGCGTTGGCGCTGACGTTTACCGTCGCATTGCCTTCAGCGCGGATGCCAATGCCTGCGGTACCGCGCAAATTGATTTTCCCGGTGAGATTCGCCGTTGCGCTGCTGCCCGGTTCGCCAATCACCCAAACAGCGGTATTGTTGGTACCGCTGAAACGATCGGCATCACCGCGGACGTTAATGGTGCCGCTGGAGTACGCGCTTGCGCTGTTACCATCACGCGCAATAATTTTGAGG
>Ga0153980_1000510_pt1 | contig 17785 bp, 16 predicted proteins | sample TSGA064MetaG_FD_104722 | JGI IMG/M metagenome (GOLD analysis project Ga0153980, IMG submission 104722) | Attine ant fungus gardens microbial communities from Georgia, USA - TSGA064 MetaG | ecosystem: Host-associated > Fungi > Mycelium > Unclassified | place: USA: Georgia, Magnolia Springs State... | reverse complement strand
GCCCTGAGGTCTGTCCATGCCATCCCTGCCCTGGCTCCACCCCGACCGCGTGCATGCGCTGGAAACGGCGCTGGCCCAGCGCATCCTGATCATCGATGGGGCCATGGGCACGATGATCCAGCGACATGGGCTGGAAGAGGACGATTACCGGGGCGAGCGCTTTGCCGGCGGCTACGACCACCAGCACGGGCCCGGCTGCGACCATGCCGCGCCCGCCGACGCGCCACAGGGGCATGACCTCAAGGGCAACAACGACCTGCTGCTGTTGACCCGCCCGGAGGTGATCGGCGGCATCCACACCGCGTACCTGGAGGCGGGTGCCGATCTGGTCGAGACCAACACCTTCAACGCGACCTCGGTCAGCCAGGCCGACTATCACCTTGAGCATCTGGTCTACGAGCTCAACAAGGCCGGCGCCGCAGTGGCGCGCGCCTGCTGCGATGCGGTCGCGGCGACCACACCGGGCAAGCCGCGCTTCGTGATCGGCGTACTCGGCCCCACCAGCCGTACCGCCTCGATCAGCCCGGATGTCAACGATCCCGGCTTCCGCAACACCAGCTTCGATGCACTGCGCGAGACCTATCGCGAGGCCATCGATGGCCTGATCGACGGCGGCGCCGACACCTTGATGGTGGAAACCATCTTCGACACGCTCAACGCCAAAGCCGCGCTGTTCGCCATCGAAGAAGTGTTCGATGCCCGCGGCGGGCGGTTGCCGGTGATGATCTCCGGCACCATCACCGATGCCTCCGGTCGCACCTTGTCCGGGCAGACGGCCGAGGCGTTCTACGCCTCGGTCGCGCACGGACGGCCACTGTCGATCGGGCTGAACTGCGCGCTGGGTGCCAGCGACATGCGGCCCCACGTGGAAACCCTGTCCACGGTGGCCGAGTGCCTGGTCAGTGCGCATCCCAATGCCGGCCTGCCCAATGCGTTCGGCGAGTACGACGAAACCCCGGAAGAAATGGCCACCACGCTGCGCGAGTTCGCCAGCGCCGGCCTGCTCAACCTGGTCGGCGGCTGCTGCGGCACCACCCCGGCGCACATCCGCGCGATTGCCGAGGCCGTGGCCGATCTCCCCCCACGCCGCCTGCCGGCGCCACCGCTGGAAGACGCGGCATGACCGCTTCCGTCCCACGTTCCCGTTGTCGTTGACCCTCCTCCGCCAGCCCGTGCCCGCCTGCCCATGACGTCTTCCCGCCACACCCGCCTGTCCGGTCTCGAGCCGCTGGTCATCACCCCGGACCTGCTGTTCGTCAACATCGGAGAGCGCACCAACGTCACCGGCAGCGCGCAGTTCCGCAAGCTGGTGAAGGAAGAGCGCTACGAGGAGGCGGTGGAAGTGGCGCGCCAGCAGGTCGCCAACGGCGCGCAGATCCTCGACGTGAACATGGACGAGGGCCTGATCGATTCCGAAAAGGCGATGACGCGCTATCTGAATCTGATCATGTCCGAGCCGGACATCGCGCGCATTCCGGTGATGGTCGATTCCTCCAAGTGGAGCGTGATCGAGGCCGGGCTGAAGTGCCTGCAGGGCAAGAGCGTGGTCAACTCGATCTCGCTCAAGGAAGGCGAAGCGGCGTTCATCGAGCAGGCACGCAAAGTGCTGCGCTACGGCGCGGCGGCGGTGGTGATGGCCTTCGACGAAGACGGCCAGGCCGATACCTGCGCGCGCAAGGTCGAGATCTGTACCCGCGCCTACCGGATCCTGACCGAACAGGTCGGCTTCCCGCCGCAGGACATCATCTTCGACCCGAACATCTTCGCTGTCGCCACCGGCATCGAAGAGCACGACAACTACGCGGTCGACTTCATCGAAGCCACCCGCATCATCAAGCGCACCCTGCCGCATTGCCATGTATCCGGCGGTGTCTCCAACGTGTCGTTCTCGTTCCGCGGCAATGAAACCGTACGCCAGGCGATCCACGCCGTGTTCCTGTTCCACGCCATCGGCGCCGGCATGGACATGGGCATCGTCAACGCCGGCGCGATGCCGATCTATGACGATCTGGACCCGGAACTGCGCGAGCGCGTGGAGGATGTGATCCTCAACCGGCGCAGCGACGGCACCGAGCGCCTGCTGGACATCGCCGAGCGCTACAAGGGCAAGAAAGGCGACGTCCGCGGCGAAGACCTGGCCTGGCGCGAGAAACCGGTCAACGACCGCCTTGCGCATGCGCTCGTACACGGCATGGACGCCTGGGTCGAGCAGGACACCGAAGAAGCGCGTGGGCGCTCGACACGGCCGCTGGATGTGATCGAAGGGCCGCTGATGGACGGCATGAACATCGTCGGCGACCTGTTCGGGGCCGGCAAGATGTTCCTGCCGCAGGTGGTCAAGTCCGCGCGCGTGATGAAAAAGGCGGTGGCCTACCTGCTGCCCTACATCGAGGCGGAGAAGGCACGCAGCGGCGACACCGCCAAGAGCAACGGCAAGATCATCATGGCCACGGTCAAGGGCGACGTGCACGACATCGGCAAGAACATCGTCGGCGTGGTCCTGGCCTGCAACAACTTCGACGTGGTCGATCTGGGCGTGATGGTGCCGGCGCAGAAGATCCTGGATGCCGCACGCGCCGAGAATGCCGACATCATCGGCCTGTCCGGCCTGATCACGCCCTCGCTGGAAGAAATGAGCCACGTCGCCCGTGAGATGGAGCGGCAGGGCTTCACGATGCCGCTGATGATCGGCGGTGCGACCACCTCGCGCGCGCATACCGCGCTGAAGATCGATCCCCATTACAAGGCGCCCACCGTGTGGGTGAAGGATGCCTCGCGCGCGGTCGGCGTGGCGCAGTCGCTGATCTCGCGCGAGCTGCGCGATGCGTTCGTGGCCGCCAACGAGGCCGACTATGCCGACATCCGCCAGCGCCACCGCAACCGTGGCGACGCCAAGCGCCTGGTGACCCTGGCCAAGGCCCGCGCCCAGCGCTTCGTGGGTGACTGGGCCAACTACACCCCGCCGGCACCGCGCAGGCCGGGCCTGCATGTGCTCGACGATTACCCGCTCGCCGACCTGGTCGAGGTGATCGACTGGACGCCGTTCTTCCAGGCCTGGGAACTGGCCGGCAAGTTCCCGGCGATCCTGACCGATGAGATCGTCGGGCCGCAGGCGACCGACCTGTACAAGGACGCCCGCGCGATGCTCACCCGCATCGTCGAGGAAAAGTGGCTGACCGCCAAGGCGGTGTTCGGCCTGTGGCCGGCCAACAGCGTCGGCGATGACGTGCACCTGCGCACCGACGACGGTCCGGCCGTGCTGCACTTCCTGCGTCAGCAGGTGGACAAGCCGGTCGAACGCCCGGATTTCTGCCTGGCCGATTTCATCGCCCCGGCCGATACAGGCAAGCAGGACTGGATCGGGGCGTTCGCAGTGACCGCCGGCATCGGCATCGACCCGCATGTGGCCCGCTTCGAGGCCGACCACGACGACTACAACGCGATCCTGCTCAAGGCCCTGGCCGACCGTCTGGCTGAAGCCCTGGCCGAGCGCCTGCACCAGCACGTGCGCATGGATTACTGGGGCTACCAGCCCGATGAGCAGCTGGACAACGAAGCGCTGATCGCCGAGAAGTACGCCGGCATCCGTCCCGCGCCGGGCTACCCAGCCTGCCCGGAGCACAGCGAGAAGGCCACGCTGTTCAAGCTGCTCGATGCCGAGCGCAATGCGGACATGCAGCTGACCGAGAGTTTCGCGATGCTGCCCACCGCGGCGGTGTCCGGCTATTACTTCAGCCATCCGCAGAGCCAGTATTTCGTGGTCGGCCGGGTTACCCGCGAGCAGGTCGTCGACTATGCCAAGCGCAAGGGCGTTGACCGCGTACAGGCCGAACGCTGGCTGGCTTCGAACCTGGATTACGATCCGGAATAACGGCGTCACCCGACCGACGGTCGGGTGCTACCGGCATAATGTCGCGGTTGGTACCCACCGTTGATGGGTGCGCGCGCACCGAGACCCCGCATGACCGCCCTCCCCCGCGACGCCGTTCCGGCCGTCCGCCTGTCCTCGTTCTACCTGTTCTACTACGCCGCCCTCGGTGCGTTCACGCCCTACTGGTCGTTGTTCCTGACCTCGCGTGGCATGAGTGTCACCGCGATCAGCGTGATGATGGGCCTGTGGTACGCCACCCGCATCATCGCGCCGACGACGTGGACGTCCATCGCCGCCGCCTCGCCCCGCCCGATCTTCTGGCTGCGGCTGGGCTGTGTGCTCACGCTGCTCACCTTCTGCGCGTTCCTGCTGCCGTTGCCGCAGCCGTGGCTGTACCCGGCGATGATCGCGTTCTGCTTCTTCTACAACGCGGTGATGCCGCAGTTCGAATCGATCACGCTGACCCACCTGGGCAGCGACAGCCACCGCTACGGCCTGATCCGGGTCTGGGGCTCGCTGGGCTTCATCGCCGTGGTGATGCTGTTCGGCTGGATCATCGAAGGCGATGGCGGTGCCGGCAACGCCCACCTGCTGCCGTGGCTGATGCTGCCGCTGTTCGGCCTGCTCACCGCCTCGGGCTTTGCCAACCGCTACGCGCGCAACCTGCAGCGCCGCGATGGCGATGCCAGCGGCTTCTGGCAGATCGTGCGCAAGCCGCAGGTGCTGGCGTTCTTCCTGGCCGCGTTCATGGAGCAGCTGTCGTTCGGCCCCTACTACACCTTCTTCTCGGTCTACATGGATCACCACGGCTATGCGACCTCGACGCTGGGCGTGTTGTGGACGGTGGGCGTGGTGTTCGAAGTGGGCGTGTTCTTCACCATCGGGCGCTTCTTCCGCCGCTATGACGCCAGCTGGATGCTGCTGATCGCCCTGCTCAGCTCCACCGTGCGCTGGGCGATCACCGCGCTGTACCCGGAAAACCTGCCGGTGATGCTGATCGCCCAGACCGCGCACGCGCTTGGCTTTGCCGCGTTCTTCGCCGCCGCGATGCAGATGCTGGCCACTTACTTCCCCGGACGCCTCAATGGGCACGGCCAGGGCCTGCTGTACGGCTTCTCCTCCGGCGTGGGCGGCGTGCTCGGCGCGCTGATCGCAGGCCAGCTGTGGCCGATCGACCAAGGCCGGACCGCCTTCCTGGCCGCCAGCGGTTTCGCGCTGGCCGGCGCCCTGCTGTGCTTCTTCGCGATCAGCCTGCCGCTGCTGCGTGCCGGCCGCCGGAAGCCCGGGGTCCTGTAGCGCCACGCCTCGCGTGGCCCTGCCGTCACGTTGGTGCCGGTACGCTCGGGACTCCCCACCACCGGAGTCCCCATGCGACGTTCCCTGCGCCTGCCGACCCTGTTCACCGCCTTCGTGGCGGCCTGCACCACCGCGAATGCGGCTACCCCGATCATTCTGGACAACGCCCGCGTGTTCGACGGCGAACGCGATCTCGGCGTCACCACGCTCACCCTGCGCGATGACCGCATCGCCCACATCGGCCCTCCGCCAGCCGCACTCGCCACGTCTGCCAAACGCATCGACTACCAGGGCAAGGTGATCCTGCCCGGGCTGGTCAGCAACCACATCCACGTTGGCAACACCGACGGCCTGGAGCATGGCGACCGCTTCTACACCCGCGATCATGTGGTCCGCGACCTGCAGCAGTTCCAGCGCTACGGCATCACCACGGTGACCGCGCTGGGCATGAACGGGGCTGCGTTCACCACGATCCGCGCCGAGGTCCGTGACCAACCCACGCTCGGTGCACAGCTGTATGGTGCCGGTGGCGGCATCGGTGCGGCCGCGGGCGCACCACCGGCCAGAACGATGGGGCTCGAGCACGATCCCGTCGCCCGCCCGACCACACCCGAACAGGCCCGCGCCGCGGTCCGCGCGCAGCAACAGGCCGGGGTGGACGTGATCAAGCTGTGGGTGGACGACCTCGGCGGCCGCTTTCCGATGATGGCCCCGCGGATCTACCGCGCCGCGATCGACGAAGCGCACCAGCACCAGCTCAAAGTCGCCGCACACATCCATGACCAGGCCCCGGCGGCGGACCTGGTCGCGGCCGGCGTGGACATCATCGCGCACGGCATCCGCGATACACCGGTCGCCCCGGCACTGGTCAGCGCGATGCGCGACAAGGGCGTCTGGTACATCCCGACGGTCAACATCGACGAGGCGAACTATCTGTACGCCGAGAATCCGCAATGGCTGCAGCAACCGTTCCTGGCCAACGCGCTGCCGCCGGCCGTGCGTGAGCGTTGGCAGCAACCGCAGTGGCAGCAGGCGCAGCTGGCGGGCGATGGGATCCCCAAGGCGCGCGCGTCGGTGGCCATGAACCTGCGCAATCTGAAGACGCTGCACGAGGCCGGCGTGAACATCGGCTTCGGTACCGATGCCGGCGCGATGCCGCAGCGGGTGATCGGCTTCGCCGAGCACCGTGAGCTGGAGTTGATGACCCAAGCGGGCTTCACGCCGGCGCAGGCGCTCCAGGTGGCCACCGCCGATGCGGCGCGCGTGCTCGGCCTGGAGGATCGCGGCCGCATTGCAGTGGGGCGCCGCGCGGACCTGCTGGTGCTGGGGGCCAATCCGCTGGAGGACATCCGCAACAGCCGCCGCATCGATGCGGTGTGGCAGGCGGGCCAGCAGGTCGCCGGCCCGATCGAGGCCGCTGCAGACACCGCCACACGCGATTGATCGCAGCCGGTCAGTTCAGGGGGCGGCGCCCGGCGCCGCCCCCTCCACCCGCTGCAACTGTGCCTGGAAGTCAGGCAGCAGCAGGCGATTGCCGTAGCCGCTGAGGTGGTCACCATCGAAGTACAACGGCCTGCCCTCGCGGGTCGGCAGGCATTGCTCGCCGGGGCACAGCACCGGCATCGGATCCCAGATCGATGCGCCGGGCAGCCCGGCCGCCACCTGCTGCAGGCCGGCCAGCACCGGCGCACGCAGCTGGTCGATCTCGCGGCGCGGCACGGTCATGCCGTTGGCGCAGATCGGGTTGTGCCGGTTGAACAGATCCGAGCAGCGGTAGGGCGGTGCCGGCAGCACCGGCTTGGGGGCTTCCAGGACGATGTGCACGCCACGATCGGCCAGCGGCCTGAGCTGCTCGATCCAGTGTGCGATCTCGGCCCTGCGACCGGCATCGGCCGCCTCGCTCAGATGTTCGGCACGCACCTGCGCGACGTCGAACAACGTGTACTGTTCGGACAGGCGTGGCAGCCGCAGCCCGGCCAGCAGGACCACATCGCCTGGCTGCGCGCGCGCCTGGATGTCCTCCAGCACGTTGCGCGCATACGCCGCGCAGGCCGGATTGGGACCCTGCCAGGCGCGCAGCCCGACCAACGCGCAACCGCCACTGCCGTACAGCCGGATCGGCACGCCATCGAGCACGGCCAGGCGCTGCAGCATCTCGTGGTAGGCCAGCGCGTGCGAGTCACCGGCCACGAACAGCTGGTGGGTGGACGTGGCCCGGCCCGGGCAGTCGCCACGCTGGTACAGGCGGGCCTGTCCTCCCACCACCGGCACGTTGCCCACCCGCAGCCGGCAGTCCGGGATTTCCTTTTTCAGCCCCTTGGCATAGGGGTACCAGTCCAGCGGCGTCCGGCTGACCACGCTGAGCGAGGTGTACTGCTGGGTCTTGACCAAGGCCGACTGCAGCCCGGCCCCGAGCACCAGCGCTCCCAGCCCGAGCCCGACCCAGCGCGCGTTGCTGATGCGCCAGCGCGCGCCATGCCGCAGCGGTTGCTCCACCCAGCGCCATGAAAGCCACGACAGCAGCAGCGCGCACAGCACGGCTGCGCCTCCGGTGGCAACGGTCTCCAGGCCCACCGTCCAGCGGAACAGCACGAACACCGGCCAGTGCCACAGGTACAGCGAGTAGGACACCCGACCGACACTGACCATCGGGGTGGACGCCAGCACGCGGCCCACCCAGCCACCCGCCGAGCGCTGCAGCAGGCCGAGCAGGCCCAGCGTGCCCACCACCGGCCACAGTCCGTCCACCCACGGCGAATGCCCCGGGCGCGCGGACCAGAGCCCATAGCCGAGTGCTCCCAGACTCAGCAGCAACAACGGTGAGCGCCAGCTCATGCCACGTGGCGACGCCAGGGGTGGGGTGAATCGACCGCTCAGCGACAACAGCTGGAACAGCAGCACGCCCGCACCCAGCTGCCAGAACCGCGTGGTGGTCAGGTAGAAGGCGTCGATCTCATGGCCGCCCTGGCGCGCGCGGAATACCGCATAGGCCAGCGACGCCACGGTCGCCACGCCGAACAGACCCAGCGACAGCCAGCGCCCGCGCGGGCCTTTGGTCCAGGCCAGGAACAGCAGGGGGAACAGCAGGTAGAACTGCTCCTCCACACCCAGCGACCAGGTGTGCGTGTACGGGTTGAAGTCCGTGCGCGGTGAGAAGTAATCGTTGCCGGTACTGGCCAGCACCCAGTTGCTCAGCCCGACGAAGGCCATGCGGCCGGTCCTGTCGCTGGTCTCGCTGAGCCATGACTCCGGGATCAGCAACGCGCTGAGCATCGCCGTGACCAACAGGCACACCACCAGCGCCGGCGCGATGCGACGCATGCGACGCGCATAGAAGCGGGCCAGCCCGGCCCAGCCGCCGACCGCCGGCAGGCGATCCACCGATGCACTGACCACGAAGCCGGAGATGACGAAGAACACGTCCACGCCGGTGAAACCACCGGGCAGCCAGCTCGCCTTGAGGTGATAGAGGATGACCGCCAGCACCGCGATCGCGCGCAGGCCGTCGATATGCGGGACGTACCCGGGACTACGTTGCTGCATGACCCTGCTCCGGACATGCAACGGGCGCCTGACGGCGCCCAGTGCATTCAACAATGATGGCGTCGGCTTACCAGACCAGGTCGTCGGGCACCTGGTACTGCGGATCGGCATACGGATCGTCGCCGGCCGGCGCATCCGGGTCGACCTTCAACGCCACCGACGGTGCGAACACCGCTTCGGCTTCGGCCAGCACCGCTGCAGTCACCAGCACGTAGCGCCCGTTCTGCTGCAGCACGCCGAGCTCGCCGGCATTGAGTGCCTTGAGCTGGTCGGCGGTCACGTAGATGCGCTTGATCTTGCCGCCATACGGGAAGTGGCGCGCGATGTCGGCCGCTTCGGCGTTGAGGGACTTGCCTTCCAGCAGCACCTCCAGCTTGGCCTTGGCTTCGCGACGCAGGCGCGCTTCTTCCTGCTTCAGGCGCTCGGCCTCGATGCGATCGTCTTTTTCCTTCTGCGCACGGATCGCGTAGGCCTTGGCGAGGTCGATGTCCTCGCGCGAGCGCGGCTTGCCGGGCGCGCCCTGTGGCGGGCGGGCGCCGGCGGGACGGCCCTTGCCCGGCGGGCGTCGGTCGCCGTCACGCGCGGGGCGTTGGCCTTCGCCGGGCTTGCCGGGCGGGCGCGCGCCCTGCGGCTTGCCGGCCGGGCGGCCATCGCGGCGCGCATCGGGTCGACGATCCGGCTTGCGCTCGTTGGTTCGTTCGGGTTTGGGCGCGGCTTTGAAGCCAAGGCCCAGCAGCTGGTCGCGGAGAGTATCGCTCATGACGTCAGATCAGTAATGCGGAGGCGGCGGCTCTTCGGCCGAGTCGGAGTACAGCGCGGTGCGGACCTTGCCGAGGTCTTCAAGCAGGATGCGGGTCAGGTCGGCATTGCGGTTGCCTTCCATGCGTGCATCGGCCAGGGCCTCGCTCAGTTCGGCCAGCGCCTGTTCCTGGAAGGACACGCGCATTTCCAGCTCGATCAGGCGTGCTTCCAATGCCTGTTCGCGCTCGGAGGGTGTGGACTCATGCATTCAACGAACGTCCTCGGCCAATGCCGTAGTAAGCCAGGCCCGCGGCTTCGATATCCTGCGGGTCGTACAGATTGCGGCCGTCAAACACCACCGCATCGTTGAGCATCTCGCGCAGGCGGAGCAGATCGGGGCTGCGGAACTGCTTCCATTCGGTCACCACGACCAGCGCGTCGGCGCCCTCGAGGGCATCGTAGGCGTTGTCGCAGAACACCAGGTCAGCGCGCTCGCCAAAGATCCGGCGCGCTTCTTCGGTGGCTTCGGGATCGTAGGCACGCACCTGCGCACCTGCTTCCCACAGCTGCGCCAGCAGGCGGCGACTGGAAGCCTCGCGCATGTCATCGGTGTTTGGCTTGAACGCCAGACCCCACACCGCGAACGTCTTGCCGCGCACGCCTTCGTCCTCGCCACGGTCGTAGTGGCGCTGGATCAGGGCGTACAGATGGCCCTTCTGATGCTCGTTGACGGCTTCCACCGCATTCAACAGCTTGGGCTCATGGCCATGCTGCTGCGCGGTGCGGGCCAGGGCCTGCACATCCTTGGGGAAGCACGAGCCGCCGTAGCCGGCACCGGGATAGATGAAGTGCCAGCCGATGCGCGGATCCGAGCCGATGCCCTGACGGACCTGCTCGATGTCGGCACCGACCTTTTCGGCGATGTTGGCGATTTCATTCATGAACGAAATCTTGGTCGCCAGCATCGCATTGGCCGCGTACTTGGTCAGCTCCGCCGAGCGCACGTCCATCTCCACCACGCGGTCGTGGTTGCGGTTGAACGGCGCATACAGGCGACGCATCAGCGCGATCGATTCAGCGTTGGACGCGCCCACCACGATGCGGTCCGGCCGCATGCAGTCGGCGACCGCGTCACCTTCCTTGAGGAATTCGGGGTTGGAGACCACGTCGAACGCGATCTCCACGCCGCGCGAGGCCAGCGCCTGGGCGATGGCCTCGCGGACTTTGTCGGCCGTGCCTACCGGCACGGTCGATTTGTTCACCACCACCACCGGCGCGGTGATGTGCCGGCCGATGGTGCGGGCCACGGCCAGCACGTACTGCAGGTCGGCACTGCCGTCCTCGTCCGGTGGCGTGCCCACGGCGATGAAGATCACCTGGCCATGCGCGATGGCAGCGGCGGCGTCGGAGGTGAAGGTCAACCGCGACGCGGCGTGGTTGGCCTTGACCATCGGTTCCAGGCCGGGCTCGAAGATCGGGATGATCCCGCCATTGAGGCCGTCGACCTTGGCCTGGTCGATATCGACACAGATCACCTGATGGCCAACCTCGGCCAGGCAGGTACCCGTGACAAGACCGACGTAGCCGGTACCGAAAATCGCAACGCGCATGGGCGGTGGGGCTCCAGATCCGTTACGGCAGGACGTTCAGCAGTTCGACGTCGAACGTCAGCGTGGCGTTCGGGCCGATCGGGCCACCCGGGGTGCCCTGCTCGCCATAGGCCAGCTCGCCCGGGATCCAGAAGCGGTACTTGGAACCGGTCGGCATCAGCGAGACGCCTTCGGACCAGCCCTTGATCACCTGGTCCAGACCGAACTCGATCGGCTGGCCACGCTGGTAGCTGCTGTCGAACACGGTGCCGTCGAGCAGCTTGCCTTCGTAGTTCACGCGGACCTTGCTGGTCGGCATCGGACGTTCGCCCGAACCCGGACGCAGCACCTGGTACTGCAGGCCCGAGGCGGTGGTCACCACGCCCGGCGCGGTCTTGTTCTTGGCCAGGAAGTTGTTGCCTTCCACGCGGTTGGTACCGGCCTGGGCCGCGGACTTGGCGTCCATCTCGGCCTGCTTGCCCTTCATGAAGCCTTCCAGCGTGGCCTTGGCCTGCTCGGCGGTCATCTTCGGGGTGCCGTTGTTGAACGTGGTGCTGACCGCGTCGAACAGCGCATCCAGGTCCAGATCGTCCTTCAGCGGCGCCAGCGACGGGCCCACGGCGAAGCTGCCCAGCATCAGGCCGACCTTCTCGCGGTCCACCTTCGGCGGCGCGGTGCCCGGCGCAACGCCCGGAACCGGCTGGCCGCTCTTGGCCATCACGGCCTGGCGCAGGGCGGCGTCGGTCTTCTGCGCCTCTTCCTGGCTGATCAGCGGCTGCTTGCCTTCAAAGGCATTGGTCACACCGCGGCGCAGGGCGGCCAGGTCGATCTCGCTGGAGATCGGGCCGAACGAATTGGCGACATCAATACCGATGGCGTAGCCCAGCTTTTCGCGTTGGGTGTTCAAAGTGGAAGTCTCCTTGACAGCCGCGCGGGCGGCTGGTTGTTGCGACATCGCGGTACCGGTGGCACCCATCGCCAGAATCAGAACCGACGCCGCGGCGCCGCGCATTCCCATCTTCATTCGCTGCATTCCTGGAAGTGACTGGACGCCGACGTCGGCGCGAAAGCAACCATTGTCGCACGCGCGTCCGAGATGTCGATATCGTCAGTGCTTGTTTGCCGTGACAGACAGCTCACGTTCGATGGCCGCGACCAGCTTCGGGTCGTCCGGCGTGACCTTGCTCGGGAACTGTGCCACTACCCGGCCGTCGCGGCTGATCAGGTACTTGTGGAAATTCCAGCCGGGCGACACGCCCGTGGCGGCGGCCAGACTCCGATACAGCGGCGTCGCATCCGGCCCGGTGACGACGACCTTCTGGAACATCGGGAACTTCACGCCGTAGGTCAGCGTGCAGAATTCCTGGATCTGGGCCTCGTCACCCGGCTCCTGGCCCTTGAAGTCATTGGACGGGAAACCCAGCACCGAGAACCCCCGCGCGGCGTACTTGCGCTGCAGGGCTTCCAGGCCTTCGTACTGCGGGGTGAAGCCGCACTTGCTGGCGGTGTTGACCACCAGCAGCACCTTGCCGCCGTACTGCCTGGCCAGATTGACCTCGCCCTTGCCGGCCAGCGGGCGGTAGCTCACATCCAGCAGATCGGCCGCCTGGGCCGACACGCCGGCCAGCAGACCGACCGCCAGCATCAGCGCAGACCAGCGCGCCCGGCGCGGAACGCGGTCGCGACGGACGGGCGACATCAAAGACACGTGGTGCATCGCGACACTCCAAAGTGGGGAACAACAAGGGGAAGAACCGCCTGGCGGGGGCGGCCAAGGCTGCGGCGGCACTATATCACCGGCGTTTTTGCCGTCGGACGCCGCGGGTCCATCGGTGTTGCGCGCAGACCACCGAGGCGGTGGAGGCGCCACGGGCGCGGCGCAGGTCCGGCGCATTCAGCGGCTGCTGTGCCGCTTCTGGCGGTGTCCGGCGGCGGCCTGGCATCGGCACGGCATGGTCTGAATGCGCCCCCTGATTGCCATACCATTGACATCAATGAATGGCTGCTGGCAGATATCAGCGTCTGGCATTCCTCCATAACCCTTATCATTCAATGACTTGAGGAATTTCATCTGCTGTCATACACCCCCTGCCATCAGTTGGGGCAATCACCCAGTTGATCTTCGGCGTGCCGGTGTTATAGTTGCATACAACACCAGTCACCTAGACAGGGGAAGCCCATGAACCGCATGCGCCACCACCACACCGCCAAAGCCGTCACCGCCGCCTCGGCGTTGCTCCTGCTTGGCTGGTTCGGCATCCCCTCCGGTGACGCTGGCAGCCCTGCCAGCGCCAATGTGTTTGAAGGCCCGCAGGATGCAGGCGTCATCGAGGCAGGGACCGCCGACGGCGCCCCCACGCCCCCCCGCCGGCTGCACAGCTCCCTGTCCATGCCTTACTTCTCATTCGCGCAGTCGCTGAACCCACGGAGCTGACCATGAGCGATATTCAATGGAGCGATGGTGCTCCGATCTACCGCCAGCTGAAGGAGCGCGTGATTGCCATGATGCTTGACGGCATCATCAAGCCGGGCGATGCGCTGCCTTCGGTCCGGCAGGTGGCCGCCGAGTACCAGCTCAACCCCATCACCGTTTCGCGCGCCTACCAGGAACTGGCTGATGAAGGCCTGGTCGAGAAGCGCCGCGGCCTGGGCATGTTCATGACCGAAGAAGCGGCCACGCAGCTGCGCAGCAGCGAGCGCGACCGGTTCCTCAATGAAGAATGGCCGCTGGTCCTGGAGCGCATCCAGCGCCTGGGCCTGAACCTCGACGAATTGCTGCCCCAGGGGAAATCCTCATGAATGCCGTTGCAAGTGATGTCGTCATTTCCGCTCGAGGCCTGCGCAAGGCCTATAAACAGACCGTGGCGCTGGACAACACCAGCTTCACCATCGCCCCCGGCCGCATCACCGGCCTGATCGGCCCCAACGGCGCCGGCAAGACCACCCTGCTCAAGGCGCTGCTCGGCCTGACCTCGGTGGAAGGCGAACTGCGCGTGCTCGGGCTGGACCCGACCACGCAGCGCAACGCGCTGATGAACGATGTGTGCTTCATCGCCGACGTGGCGGTGCTGCCGCGCTGGATGAAGGTGCGCGAGGCGATCGATTTCGTCGCCGGCACCCACCCGCGCTTCGACCGGGCCCGCTGCGAGCGCTTCCTGGCCTCGACCAAACTGCATCCCAAGCAGCGCGTGCGCGAACTGTCCAAGGGCATGATCGTGCAACTGCACCTGGCGCTGGTGATGGCCATCGATGCCAAGGTGCTGGTACTGGACGAGCCGACCCTGGGCCTGGACATCCTGTACCGCAAGGAGTTCTACCAGCGCCTGCTGGAAGACTATTTCGACGAGCAGAAGACGATCATCGTCACCACCCACCAGGTGGAAGAGATCGAGCACATCCTCACCGATGTGATGTTCATCCGCGATGGCCGTATCGTGCTGACCACCGACATGGAGGACATCGGCGAGCGCTACACCGAGCTGCTGGTCTCGGCCGACACCGTGGACGCCGCACGCGCGCTCAAGCCGATCGACGACCGCGCGCTGCCCTTCGGCAAGACCGTGCTCCTGTTCGACGGGGTGCCACGCGCCCAGCTCACGCCCTTGGGCGAAATCCGCAGCCCGGGGCTGGCGGATCTGTTCGTGGCCATCATGAAGGGAACCTACGCATGAACACCGTCAACCATCCCATCAGCAAGGCCAGCGCGTTCAAGTGGCTGCTCAAGCGTGAGTACTGGGAAAACCGCGGCGGCTTCCTGTATGCGCCGGTGATCGCCGGTGGCATCTCGCTGGTGATGAGCCTGCTCGGCATCGTGTTCGGCCTGGTGGCCATGCACCGTGCGGTCAAGAGCGGCGGCATCCACATCGACAACGAAAGCGTCAACATCAACGGCCTGGACCTGAGCCTGCTGACCAGCAAGCTCGATGCCAAGGATCTGCACGACCTCGCCAACGGCCTGGACCTGACCCTGATCCTGAGCTCGGGCTGGCCGCTGATCGTGCTCGCCTTCGTGGTGTTCTTCTACTGCCTGGGCGCCCTGTACGACGACCGTCGCGACCGCAGCATCCTGTTCTGGAAGTCGCTGCCGCTGTCGGATACGTCCACCGTCCTGTCCAAGGCGCTGAGCGCATTGCTGATCGCCCCGCTCATCGCGGTGATCGCCTCGGCCCTGACCATGCTCGGCTTCCTGGTGATGATCTCGATCGTGGTGATCGCCCATGGCGGTGATCCGATGATGCTGATCTGGGGGCCGGCCAGCCCGCTCACCATCATCGCCGGCCACCTGTCCTGGATCCCGGTCTATCTGCTCTGGGCGTTGCCGACCGTCGGCTGGCTGCTGCTGTGCTCGGCCTGGGCCAAGACCAAGCCGTTCCTGTGGGCGGTGATGCTGCCACTGTTTGCCGGCATCATCGTCAGCACCACCAAGGTGATGACCCTGTTCGACCTGACCGGTGGCTGGTTCTGGAAGCACATCGTCGGCCGCCTGCTGCTCAGTGCGGTCCCGGCCACCGACCAGTTCTACCGCGGCGAGTCGATGTTCAGCGGCAACGGCAACATGGACAACCTGGTCAACGAACTGGGCCCGAGCCACCAACTGGCCGCCTTCGCCATGCCGGAACTGTGGATCGGTGCCGCCGTCGGCGTGGTGTTCCTGTTCCTGGCCATCCGCCTGCGCCGCCGCGCCGGCGAAATCTGATCCCTGCCCTTCTTCGAGGAGCCACCCATGATCCGCAAGCTCGCCGTTGCTTCCCTGTTGCTGCTGCCGCTGACCGCGCTCGCCAATGAACCGCAGTGCAAGTTCAACGAACCGCGCGACCTCAAGCTCGACCTGGCCGGTGCCAAGGCCGTGGTGTTCGAAGTAAACCAGCACGACCTGGTGCTGCAGGCAGGGCCGGGCGCCGCCCAGCTCGGCGGTCGTGCCTGCGCCTCCAACGCGGACTGGCTGCGCCAGCTGACCGTGACCCAGCAGAAGATCGGCGACAAGCTCGTCGTGCGCCTGCAACGCGAAGGCCGCAGCCTCACCCTGAGCGGCGGCAGCTATGCCTACCTGGACCTGCGCGGCACGGTGCCGGACACGATCCTGGTCCAGATGAAGGTCGGCTCCGGCGACGCCAGCGTCACCGGCGCCCATTCGCTCAGCGCGGATGTCGGCTCCGGTGATATCAAGCTGGTGAACATCAAAGGGCTGGTGACCGCAGCGGTCGGCTCGGGCGATGTCACGCTCGACGGCGCCGGGGCGCTGAACGTGCTGTCGGTCGGCTCGGGCGACTTCAAGGCCCGCAACGTCCGCGGCGATGCCAGGGTCGGCACGATCGGCTCGGGCGACTTCGAGCTGGACACGGTAGGTGGCAACGTCGAGATCGGCGTGGTCGGCTCCGGTGACACCGATGTGCGCCAGGCCAAGGGCAACGTGCGGGTCGGCACCGTGGGCTCCGGCGATACCGAGCTGCGCGATATCGGCGGCAGCGTCACGGTGGACCGCCACGGCTCAGGCGACGTCACCGCCCGTGATGTCGGTGGCGACCTGCGCGTGGCCAACAGCGGCAGCGGCGATATCCGCCACAGCAATGTACGCGGCCGGGTTGAACTGCCGCGCGGCAAGTAAGCCCTTCATCTCACAACGGATACGCATCATGACGACTCGACTGCTGCTGCCTGCCCTGCTGTTGTGCCTGCCCATCGCCGCCTGTACCGCTCCCGACAGTGGTAAAGGCAAAGCCCCCGCCGACCAGAGCGCCGCCGCCCCGGCCACCAGCGCGCTGGATACCGACAGCATCGGCAAGACCGTGCAGGAAGCCACCGACAAGGCGCGCAGGGAAATCGCCCAGGGCAACATCTCCATCTCCAACGGCAAATCGCCGAAGGCCGAGATCAGCCCCCAGGGCGACCTGCTCATCGATGGCAAAGCGGTGCCCGTGGACGCCCACCAGCGTGCCCTGCTGCAGGACTACCGCAAGCAGGTCGAATCGCTGGCCAGTGCCGGCATGGAGATCGGCGTGGCCGGTGCCAATCTGGGTGTGAAGGCGGCCGGTGAGGCGATCAAGGGCATGTTCTCCGGCGACACCCAGGGCATCGAAGCACGGGTGAACGAGGAGGCCAGGAAGATCGAAGGCCAGGCCCAGAAGCTGTGCAGCCTGCTGCCCGGCATGATGGCCAGACAGCAGGCGCTGGCGGCCGCGCTGCCGGCCTTCCAGCCCTACGCGACCATGGACCAGAGCGACATCGACGATTGCGGCAAATAAGCCGGCCCTGCCTGCGACGATGCGTCGCAGGCAGGCCCTTCCCGGCGTCGGAGGACTACAATCCGGGTTCCCGCCGCATGCGTTGCCTGCTCATGAAGAAGCTGAGTCTGTTGCTGTTCGCCCTGTTCTGCCTGGTCGCCACCGGTTGCGACCAGGAGTACCGCAATCACCGCGCCGAGCGCAGCAAGCCGAAGATCACCGTCAGCGACGGCATGGTCACCGTGCGCCGCGCACCCGCACCCAACATCATCATCCTGCCCAACGGGCACATGAAGATCGATGAGATCGAGATCCCGCTCAATGACGAGCAGCAGGCGATGCTGCAGGGCATGTTCGGCCAGCTGCAGGTGCTGCGCCAGAACACCTTGACCGACGCCCCACCGGACCCGGCCAAGCGTTCGGTGAAGATCCAGGTGCCGGACGGCATGCAGCCGATCCCGCCTGACCTGATTTCGAAGATTCCGGAATTCAAGGATTACACCGAGACCTTCGGCAATCTGCAG